>Ga0209591_10005327_pt1 | contig 14382 bp, 13 predicted proteins | sample MAT01_FD_187207 | JGI IMG/M metagenome (GOLD analysis project Ga0209591, IMG submission 187207) | Freshwater microbial communities from Lake Fryxell liftoff mats and glacier meltwater in Antarctica - MAT-01 (SPAdes) (version 2) | ecosystem: Environmental > Aquatic > Freshwater > Ice > Liftoff... | reverse complement strand
ACCAATGTGCGAGCGGCGCTCGAGCACCAGCACGCGCTTGTCCAGCTCGGTGGCGGCCCGCTCGGCGATGGTCAGCCCGAAGAAACCCGAGCCGACGATGACGAGGTCGTATCCCGCGTATGTCACGACCGCTGAGAGTAACGTCGTGCCGAATCCACCCCCGCGCCACCCCGGGTGGAGCAGGTCGGGCCTACCAGCCTTCGTCACGCGTACGGGGCTCAGTATCGTCGGCCGCAGCCGGCTGCCTCGCGATCGTGACGAGCGGGTTCGGTCCGCCGGATGCAGTACCCCAGGGAGGGTTGGCCCCGCATGACCTGGCTCTCTGCGCTGCCCGTCGCCGTGGTGGCCATCGCCTGGGTCCTCCTGCCGGGGCTGGCCGTGCTGTACCCGCTCGGCGTCCGGGGCGTCGCGGCCTTCGGAGCGGCACCCGCCGTGTCCCTGGGCTCACTGGCCGTGGTGGCCGTCGTCGCCGGCCAGATCGGACTCGCCTGGTCCCCGGCCTCGGGCGCGGGCGGATCGCTCGTCCTCGCCGCGGCGGCCGTGGGCCTCCGGTTCGCGGTACGCCGCATCCGGGGCAGGAAGGTGGTCGAGCCCGAGGGCAGGGAACCGGTGCGCGCCGAACCGGTCCGCGCCAGCCGGGCCGGGTTGCTGGCCGCGCTGGTGGGCACGTCGATCGCCGCCGCACTCGCGACGGTCACCGCTGCTCTGGGCATGGGGGCGGCCGACCGGCTCTCCCAGACCTACGACGCGGTGTTCCACTACAACGCGGTCGCCGAGATCCTCGACACCGGCAACGCGTCGTCGCTCGCGGCGGGCGCGCTGACCAGCCCCGGCGCGGCGTCGGCGTTCTATCCCGCGGCCTGGCACGGCCTCGTCTCCCTCGTCGTGGGGTCGGGTGCCCCGTGGCTGTCGTCCGTCCCGGTCCCGGTGGCCTCCAACGTCGCGGCGATCGTCGTGGCGGGGGTGGTCTGGCCGCTGTCCAGCCTGCTGCTGGTTCGCCAGGTGGCGGGACGGAACGCCGCGGCGATGCTGATCACCCCGATCGTCGCCGTCGGCTTCATCGCCTTTCCGTGGAGCCTGCTGGGCTTCGGCGTGCTGTGGCCCAACCTCCTCGGCCTGGCGCTGGCGCCCGTCGGGCTGGCGGCGGTGGTCACCCTGTGCGGCCTGGCCCGCGACAGCGCGCTGAGCCGCGGTCAGGCATTCGTGATCGCCCTCTGGTCGCTCGCCGCGCTGGGCCTCGCCCACCCGAGCGCCGTGTTCAGTGTCGCCGTGCTGTCGATCCCACCGCTGCTCTGGTGGCTCGTGGCCCGGCTCCGGGCACTGAGCGCTTCCGGACGGTGGACCACCGCCGCGGCCCTGGTGGTCGCCGTGCCGGGGGTCACCGGGGCAGGCCTCGCGTTCGTCCTCGCCTCGCCGCTGCTCGACGACGTCCGCGTCTTCGACTGGCCCGCATTCCAGTCACCGGCGCAGGCCGTGGGCGAGGTGCTGCTCAACGCCACGAACAGCCGGGACGCGGCGTGGTCGCTGTCGGTGGTCGTCATCGCCGGGGCGGTCGCGGCGGCCCGGACGACGACTACCCGCTGGCTCATCCCCGCCCACCTCATCTCGGGCGGCCTCTACATGCTGGCCGCCTCGCTGGAGACCGCGACGGCCGCCGCGCTCACGAGCCCGTGGTACGACGACTCCTTCCGGCTCGCGGCGATGGTGCCGATCACGGGGGTACCGCTGGCCGTGCTGGGGCTCGTCGCCGCCGGGACCTGGGCCGCGCAGCACCGACGAAGCCCGCGTCCGGACCTGGGGCTGGCGGGCCCGGTACGGAGCGCGGTGGCCGGGCCGGGGCGGTACGCGGGCGTGTCGACGGTCGCCGCCACCGCCGTGCTGGTGGCTCTCTCCAGCGGGCTGTACCTCCGGGAACATGCCGACTCCATCCGGGCCGCGTACACGGCTTCCGGCGACGGCACCGTGCTGACGCAGCAGCACCGCGAGTTCCTCGACCGGATCACGACCCTGGTGCCGCCGGACGCCGTGGTGGCGCAGAATCCGTGGACCGGAAGCGCCCTGCTGTGGGCTCTGGCCGACCGGAAGGTGCTGTTCCCGCACATGGACGGCGACTGGGGCGACGACAGGCGCTACCTCGCCGACCATCTCGACGAGGTGGCACGCGACGTCGAGGTCTGTGCGGCCGCCGAACGCCTCGACGTCGACTACGCGCTGACGGGCGAGGTCCGGTTCTGGCCCTGGGACCCCCGCACCCACGCGTACCCCGGAATGGACGACATCGCGGGGGCCGCGGGTTTCGAGCTGGTCGCGGCCGGCGCCGGGCCCTATCGGCTCTACCGGATCACGGCATGTGACGCGGTGACGGGCGGCACCTCCTGATGTCGCGGTCGCCCACGGTCAGTGTGCCTGCAGTCGAGGGGCCCGCCCCGGCCGCGCGGGTGTACCCGGTCGGCCGGTGGGCCGCCGGCGCGGGCGAGGTGGTGGCCGCTTTCGGGGCCGCGGCCGTGTCGGTGCTGCTGAGCACGTCGATCGCGGTCGATCCGCTCAACCGGGTCGGTCAGGTGAGCGGCGTGGCCGCGCTCGATCTGAGGTTCCTGGTCGTCGGGCTGCTCGTCGTGGTGACGTGCCTCGTGGCGGGCCACGCCCACCCGCAGGCGTGGTCGGTCGCTCGCCGATGCGCCCCGGCCGCGATCGCCGGGCTCGCGACCGGCCTGATCGGGGGAGGCGTTCTCGTCGCGCTGAGCGGGACCGACTGGCCGCTGTTCGCCAACGCGGGGGACTCGGGCCAGCTCATCAGGTGGGCCGACGACCTGCTGGCCGGCAGGCCCGTCCCGGCCGGCTATCCCCCGGTGGCGATCCACCTCGTCGCCGGGTTGGCCGAGTTGACGGGTGACAACACGGCGGGCGCGCTACGCACCTTCCAGATCGCCGCCACCTCGGCGTTCGGCCCGATCGCCTACCTGTCCTGGCGGCTGGTGACGACCCCGCTGTGGGCGTTGGCCGTGACTCTGGTCGCGGCGGTGCCCGTGCTGGAGCCGTACAAGCCCTACACGACCGTGGTGCTGGTCGCCCTCGTCCCGGTCCTCATCACTTTCGCGGGTGTGCTGCGGACGGCGCAGAAGCTCACGTGGGCTCGCCTGGCGGTGGTGGGCGTCGGGACGGGCGTGCTGCTCGGGGTGCTGTTCGCCGTCTACTCGGGCTGGTTCGTCTGGTCGGCACCGGGAGCGCTGGTCGCGACGCTCGTCGTGTTCCCGTGGCGGACCGCGGTGCGGCGCGGGCTCGCGCTGCTGGGGCTGACCGCCGCGGGTCTGCTGGCGGTCGCGTGGCCACATCTGATCGGCATCCTCGAGGCGTCGGGGACCGTGCAGGACCGCTTCTTCTACTTCGACACGCTCGTCGACCCCGCCTACATCGCGATGTGGCGCAACGACCTCCCGGGCGACACCGGTCCCTGGCCTCCCCCAGGTGAGCTGGCCGGAGTGGGGGTGTTCACGGCCCTGCTCGTGGTCGGCCTGGGTGCCGCCGTCGCTCTCGGCGGCAGGCGGACCAGCGTCATCATGCTGTGCTCCCTGCTGGCCGGTGCGTGGCTGATGCGCCTCGGGTTCGCCTCTGCGATGTACGCCACCGGGTCGGTGCAGCTCTACCCGAGGACGACGCCGGAGATCCTGTTCTGCCTCCTGCTGCTGTCGATCGTGGCTGTACGGCTGGGCGCTCGGCGCCTTGGCGACCTGGCGCGACGCTGGGACGACCACGGCCTGCTCGGCGGGGCCAACGGTCAGGGCACCCGAGAGGCGGAACGCACGACGAGAGCCGCCACCATCGGGGTGCTGTGCGCGGGGCTCCTGCTGGCCCTCTCGATGGGTTCGTCGGTCGCCGACCGGCACATGCCGCGCGACGACGACTCGGTGGGCCTGCTCGCGTATGCGGCACAGATGGTCCGCCAGGTCGACGGCACCTGCCCGGACCACAGCGACAGGTGCGTGGCGAACGTGGGCGAGGTGCCGCGACGGGCCGGGGGTTGATCGGGCTCGACGCCGACTTCTCAGCCCGCGGAGGGCACGAGCCGGTCACCGCACGACGCCCGGGGTGACCGGCGGGACTCGACGTCGGTCGGGCCCACCGTGCCGGCCGCGAACACGCGCAGCCGGTCGAGGCCGCCGGACGGGAGCGCGTCGCGGCGGACCCAGTCGGTCACTCCTGCCGTGCTGGTGGTGATCTCGACGTAGTCGGCGGCAAGTCGCGGGTCGGCGGTGAGACCGGTCTCGGCGGACCACGCCGTGTTGCTCGTCACGAACGTCGGCCGCGTCAGCTCGAAGACATGATCGCGCAGGCCTTCCATGTCACCTGCGGCCCAGTAGCGCGCGATCCGGCTGTCGACCAGCCCGATCAGGTCGACGAGACGCAGGTCGCTGATCAGCGCGGCGCCCCCCATGTCCGGCGCGAGCAGGCTCCCGCCGGACGCGTCGATCAGCCGGGCGTACCCGTTGACGGCGCGGCCGGTGTTCTGGGCCACCAGGCACAGGGGCGCCGTCGGCTCTTCCCGGAAGTCCCTGGCGGCGTCGGCGAACACCACACCGGACAGCACCGCCGCCGCGGCGGCCAGTGCGGTACCGACCGCCCGCCCCCGGTGGGTGAGCTGTGGTGCGGCGCGCTCGGCGGCGACCACCCCGACCAGTGCCCCCAGCGGCCACACGGGCGTCGCGAACCGCAACTGGCCCATCCAGTCCGGCTGGAGGATCCCGAACGCGGCGACGGCGAGCGCGAGCGGCACGAGCAGGGCCACCAGCCCCCGGCGGGCCGCCCACGGTGACACCAGCGCCGCGCCCACGCACACGACGGTGAGCACGGCGGCCGGCCACACGACGTACCCGACAAGCTCCGCGGGTCTGGCCAGCTCCGCCGGTCCGGGCAGCCCCTGCGCCTTGGCCACCGCCGTGTTGGGCAGGTACTCGCCGAAGGTCAGGATCCGCCAGCCGAGGTGGACCCCCACGGGTACGGCACAGGCGGCCAGGCTCACGGCGGTCGCCCTCACCGCCCGCGGGAGGTCGGCGCGGCGCGCCAGCAGCAGCGCGGCCAGTCCGAACGCGCCGACGTAGATCAGTCCGTCCGGTCGGGTCAGTGCGGCCAGTGCGGCGAGCAGGCCGCACCACAGTGCCGTCGACATGGCCAGCAGCCGGTCGGCCACCGCGGCCCGGACCAGTACCGCGGCGAGTCCGGTGGCCGCGACCGCGAGCAGCGAGTTCTCCAGGCCCGACATCGTCCAGATCACGAAGGACGGCACCGCCGCGGTGGCCGCTCCGGCGAGCACGGTGACCAGCACGGGACGGCGGCTGAGCACCGACGCGACGGCGAGGAAGCACGCGAACGTCCCGGCGACCAGTACCAGCGCGAGCAGCTTGGGAAAGGCCACGTAGTCGGGCACGCCGAGCCACGCGCCACGGTCGAACAGTCCCAGCCATCGGCCCCCGACCAGCAACGCCAGCCACGCCGGGTTCGAGTACCCCTCGACCGCCTCGGCACCGGGCTGCAACACCGGGCCGGCACCCGTCGCGACCGAACGGGCGTAGGCGAAGGTGATCGCGGCGTCGTCGACGATCCAGCGGCCGTAGAGCAGGCCGTGCAGCCCGACGAGCACCGTCGGTATCCCCACGGCGCAGACCCACGCCGGCGATCCGGGGCGCCGCGGCGCCGGGTGTCGTGCCACGGACACGGCGGGCGGACCGTCGACGACGTGGGGCACGCCGACGATCCTGGTGCAGGATCAGCGTCCCGCCGGGCCGGTACCACCGAACGTGTGACGGGCCAGGATCCGTACGCCGGCCGGTCCGCCACGGCGGGCGGCGAGCGGGAGCCGGGTCAGCGCGTTGATCCGCGACGCGAGGTGACGGCGCGCCGCGCGCGCGGCGCGCAGCCAGCCGAGCGCGGCGAGCCGGTCGGAGGTGTCCAGGAAGTACGTCCGCTCCTCGGCGAACCGGCGGCCGTCGACGGCGTGTGCCGACGACACGGAGCCGCCGTGGCGCCGGTACCGGAAGCACGTGGTCGGCACCACGAGCAACGACTCGCCGGCGACCACCAGGTCGATGACCAGCGCGAGGTCCTGCACCACCGACAGTCCCTCGCGGAACCCGGTGCGCCGCAGCGGGTCGGAGCCCCAGCAGATCGACGGGAAGTAGAGCCAGTTGCCGCGCAGCAGACTGGTGGCGAGGTCCTCACCCGAGTACACCGCCGGACCGGACACGCGGGGGGCGTAGAGCCAGCGCTTGCTCAGATCGACGAGCGTGCGTGCGGGGCGCCCGTGCTCGTCGACGATCTCCACCCCGGGCTGGATGATCGACACCTCCGGGTGGGCCTCGTGGGCCCGCCGGACGGTGCCGACGTAACCGGGCAGCATCAGGTCGTCCGAACCGATGATCACGGCCAGTTCGTGCTCGACCAGCGACACGCACTTCTGGAAGTTGCGGTTGATCCCCAGGTTCACCTCGTTGCGCAGGTAGCGCACCCGGGGCTCGCCGAGATCGGCGCACCACGCCGCGAGACCGTCGTCGGGGACCTCACCCGAGTCGTCGATGATCGTGAGACGCCAGTGCGGGTCGTCCTGGGCGAGAACGCTGCGGACGGTGTCCTGCACGAGATCGAGCCGCCCGTAGTGCGGCAGCATGATGTCGACGGAGGTCACAGAAGCGCGTCCTTCGGCGTGACGCCCACCGCCGGCACCCGTTCGGCGTCGCCGGTGACATCTCCGGTGACATCTCCGGTGACATCTCCGGGGACGTGTCCGGGGACGTGTCCGGGGACACTCGCGGGGACGCATCCGGGCCGCAGCCCGCGCCCGGGGTTGACGAGCTCGGCCTCCCGCAGCGCCACGGTGCGGGCGAGCTCGGTGTAGCGGCGGTCGACCACGCGGAACCGCTGGTACATGCTGACCATCCCGGCCATGAACGCCACGACGAGCGCGTACAGCACCAGGTCGGTGCCGCGGCCGACGCCGAGCCAGTTGGCGACGATGCTCAGGTCGTCGGGCCGCATCACCGCGTAGATGTTCAAGGCCGCGAAGACGACGAGCGCGATCCGCTTGCCCGCCTGGACGAACACCTGATTGCTGCTCCGCACGAAGACGACGAGCAGGATCAGTACGGCGATGACGAGAAGCAACTGGATGAGCACTGCGGTCAGCCTCCCCGGTGACGGACGGACAGGTCGAACAGGATGTTGACGCCGTTCAACAGCGACTGGCCCTTGCTGCGCGAGTACTCGGTGTAGCGGATCGACACCGGGACTTCCCGTACCCGCCACGTCGAGCGACCCAGGTACGACACGATCTCCGATGCGTGCGCCATGCCGTTCATGGTGATCCGCAGGTCGTCGGCGACCGGGCGGGTCAGCACCCGCAGGCCGTTGTGGGCATCGGTGAGCTTGAGCTTGCGCCCGGCCGGGCTGAGGAACACCACCGTCCGCAGGACCACGCGCTTGAACAGCGGCACCGAGTCGGCGTTGTCGGCGAACCGGGTACCGAGCACCAGGTCGGCGTCCCCGGAGCGGGCCACCTCCAGCATGGCCGAGGCGTCCTCGAGACGGTGCTGGCCGTCGGCGTCGAAGGTGACGAAGTACTGCGCGCCGGGTTGAGCACGTGCGTAGGCCAGGCCGGTCTGCAGCGCTGCCCCCTGCCCCAGGTTGACCGGGTGGCGCACCAGATGGGCGTCGGTACGCAGCACCGCCTCCACCGAGCCGTCGTTGCTGCCGTCGTCGACGCAGACGATGTTCGGGAACACGGCCAGGGTCTGCCGGAGCACCGACTCGAGCACCTGCGCCTCGTTGTACACCGGGATCACGACCCACACGTCGCTGTTTCGACCGTCGATCACGAGCCCTCACCTTCGACGCCGTCATGTCCGTCCCGGACGTGGTCACCTCCAGGGAACGTCACCGAAACCTACCGATGCCCCGCTGCGGCCGACGCCGGGGCCGTGCGGCGGCCTCGTAACGCCCTCCCGGCACCGGCGGCGAGCAGGACCAGCACCACCGTCGGCCCCGCGAGCTGAGCCAGCAGCGCCGCCGAGAACGGGTCCGGCACCAGCACCAGCAGGACGAGGAACACCACCGAACCGGCGATCCAGGCGACGGTCACCCACCGCTGCCGACCCAACGCCACCAGGGTGGGTTGGACGACCAGAGCCAGCATCATCACCAGCGTCGCGGCACCGAGCAGCCCGAGAGTCGCGACCGAGGGTCGCTCGGCGGTGTTGAACAGGGTCTCGGCGGCCCATGGCCCCAACCACACGCAGCCGCCGACCCCGACCACGCCGACGGCGGCGACCAGGATCACGGCCTGGCGCAACGTGCGCGCGAGCGCATCGTGGTCGCCCAGCGTGGCGGCGCGGGTGAGGCGGGGCAGAAGAACCGCCTGTACCGGCGCGAACAGGAACAGCGGGATGCGGGCGAGCACGAAGGTCGTGGCGAACACGCCGGCCGCGACGAGGTCCTCAGGGGACCGGTAGGTGACCACGACGGGAGCGAGGTTGGCCAGGAGCTGGCTGAGCGCGATCGCCACGACCAGGTAGGACAGCGAACGCCCCATGTCCTTCACCTGGGCGGTCTGCTCGGTCCGTGGCAGGCGCAGGGCGGGCAGGACGCTGAGCGCGGCGATCGCCGAGCCTCCCGCGAAGGCCAGTCCGAACGCTGTGGGCGACCCGACCGCGGCGAACAGCAGCACCAGGCAGGGGGCCAGCCGGACCGCTCCCTCGACGTACAACGTGCGCGCGTAGGCGGAGAACCGCTGCTGGCCGCCGACCACGCCTCGGACCCAGTAGACCGCGCCGGATCCGGCGATGGCGACGAGCAACGCGGCGAGCAGACCGACCTGCCCGTCGAGCACCCGGCTCAACAGCAGCGGCCAGGCGGCGAGCACGAGCAGCACCAGGGCGCCGAACGACCAGATCGCCAGCACTCCCGCCCGTCGGGCGATCGGGCGCACCGGCTCGCCCCGCGCGATGGCAGCACTCACCGCGCGACTCGTCTCCTGCTCGAGCGCGGCGAACACACCCGGGCCGATGATGTTCACGAGGAGGTAGAGGGAGATCAGCGCGCTCAGCAGCCCGGCGTCGGCCGGCTCGCCGAACACGTGTCCGACGATCGCGACGAACGCGTACCCGGCTGCGCCCAGCACGCCCAGGCCGATGGCCACCTGTGCCGCGGTGCCACCACGAGCCGTGATCCTCACCCCCCGGGCCCCCGAGCGGCGCTTCCCCGGTTCAGCACCGGGCGAGGGTCACGAACTCGTTGTAGGGGAACACCCGGCCGACGATGCGGGGGAACGGGAAGGAGTACTGGCGTACGACGGCCAGGCCCACCTTCTCGCAGAGCGCCGCGACCTCGGGGAAGTCGCAGAAACGGACATGGGTGGCATCGGTGGCGTGGCCGCGCTCCTGCGGGGTGATCAGTACGACCTTGCCCCCGGGGCGGACGAAGGGCAGGCAGGTCCCGAGCAGCTCGATCGCGTCGGCCTCGGTCATGTGCTCGACGACGTGGGCGGCGAGAAGGCTGTCGAAGGTGCCCGACCGCGCCTCGCTCTCGCCGAGGAACTCCTCCACCGTGTACGCCTCGAGACCCCGTGAGCGTGCGACGGCGACCGACGCGGGGTTGTGGTCGACGCCCACACCCGACCCGCCGAGGTGCGTGAGGTTGCGACCGAGGCCGCACCCGACGTCGAGGGTCCGCCCCAGGTTCAGGCGGCGGATGTTCCACCGGTACGGGGCCTGCACGTCCAGCAGGCGCTTCCACCGGGCCTGTTCCAGCGTCTGAAGTCGGATCGCGTAGTCGGCGGCCTCGGTTCCCGGCCGGTTCTCGGGTGCAGTCACACACCGAAGTGTGTCCGTGCGGGAGGGGCGGTGGCAAATGGGTCGGCCACCGGAGCGCTAGCCTCCCGACATGCGTGTGGCTGTATCCGGCGGAGCCGGCTTCATCGGATCCCACCTCGTCGACGCCCTGGTCGCCGAGGGCTCCGACGTCATGGTGATCGACGACCTCAGCCACGGATCGGCGTCGAACATCGTCGGAGCCGCGGGCACCGGCGCTTCCGGGAGCAGGGTCGAACTCGTCGAGCTGGACGTGCGCGACGGCGCGGGCGTGCACCGCGCCCTGACCCGGTTCCGCCCTGAGGTCGTGTTCCACCTGGCGGCGCAGATCGACGTGCGAACCTCAATGCTCGACCCGGCCACGGACGCGGCGGTCAACGTGCTGGGTTCGGTGAACGTCTTCGCCGCGGCGCTGGCGGCGGGGGCCCGGCGGGTGGTGAACACCTCGACCGGCGGTGCGATCTACGGGGAGACCGACCTCGTCCCCACGCCCGAGACGGCGCCGACCGATCCGCTGTCGGCCTACGGGCTGGGCAAGCACACGGTCGAGCAGTACGGCGCGTGGTTCCGGCGCAGCCACGGTCTCGACGTCGTGACCCTGCGCTACGGCAACGTCTACGGCCCGCGCCAGGACCCGCGGGGTGACGCCGGTGTCATCGCGATCTTCTGCGACCGGGTGCTCTCGGGCAGCAGGCCCACCGTGTTCGGTGACGGCACCCAGACCCGCGACTACGTGTTCGTCGGCGACATCGTCGCCGCGAACCTGGCCGCGGCCGGGGCCGTCGACCTCCGGCACGACCTGTTCAACGTGGGAACCGGCACGGAGGTCGACGTGCTCACCCTCATCACCGCGGTGGCGGAAGCGGCGGGGGTGGACCCGGTGGCCTTCGCGCCGGAGTTCCGGCCGGCCCGGGCGGGCGAGGTGCTGCGCAGTTGCCTCGACGTGTCGCGCGCGCGCGACGAGCTGGGCCTCTCCGCTGCGACCGGGCTCACCGCCGGACTGCGGACGACGCTGGAGTGGGTACGCACGCTGACTGCGGCGGAGCGCACGTCGTGAGTGCGCTCGTCGTCGAGGAGACCTCGATCCCCGGCCTGCTGCGCATCGACCTCGTCCTGCACTCCGACGGCCGCGGCTGGTTCAAGGAGGGCTTCCAGCGCGCCAAGCTGGAGGCGCAGGGTTTCCCGCCGTTCGAGGTGGTGCAGAGCAACGTCTCGTTCAACGCCGAGGTCGGGGTGACCCGCGGCGTCCACGCCGAGCCGTGGGACAAGTACATCTCCCTCGCCCACGGCCGGGCGTTCGCCGCGATCGTCGACCTGCGGGCCGGTCCCACGTTCGGGCTGTCGGAGACCTTCGAGCTGCACCCCGGCAACGCGATCTTCGTGCCTCGCGGGTGCGGGAACTCCTACCAGACGTTGACGCCCGACGTCGTCTACACCTACCTCGTCGACGAGCACTGGTCCCCGGACGCGTCCTACACGCTCCTGCAGGCCTACGACCCGGAGCTGGGTATCGACTGGCCCATCGAGGAGGCCGCGGCGATCCGCTCGGACAAGGACCGCGGCCACCGGCCACTACCATCGGGGACCCCGATGGTCGTGTGACGGTGCGGGCACTGATCCTCGGCGCCGGCGGGCAGGTCGGCCGCGCGCTGGTCGCGGCGCTGCCCGGCGCCTCGGCTCCGGGCCGGGCCGAGTTCGACATCTCGGCGCCGGCCGAGCTCGACTGGGCGTCCTACGACATCATGATCAACGCGGCCGCCTTCACCGACGTGGACGGGGCGCAGACCCCCGACGGCCGCCGCGCCGCGTGGCGGGCCAACGCGTCGGGCCCGGCGGCGCTGGCGCACATCGCCCGCGACCACGGGCTGACGATGGTGCACCTGTCCAGCGAGTACGTCTTCGACGGCGCGTCCCCCGCGCCGTACGCGGAGGACGCGCCGATCGCGCCCCTGTCGGCCTACGGCGCGTCGAAGGCCGGGGGTGATCTCGCGGTCCGCGTGGCGCCGCGGCACTACATCCTCCGCCCGACGTGGGTGGTCGGCGAGGGCCGCAACTTCGTGCGCACCATGCTTGCCCTCGCGGCCGAGGGCGTGGAGCCCACGGTGGTGGCCGACCAGATCGGCCGGCTCACCTTCGCCACCGACCTCGCGGAGGCGATCGTGCACCTGGTCACCGGCCAGGCCCCGTTCGGCACCTACCACGTCACCGGGGGCGGCGAACCCGCCTCGTGGGCCGACGTCGCCCGCCTGGTCTACGACCTGTCGGGACATCCCGAGCTGGCGGTCGGGCGCACCACCACCGCCGACTACTTCGCGGACAAGCCCCTCGCCGCGCACCGCCCGCTCAACAGCGTGCTGGACCTGACACGCGCGGCCGAGGCCGGCGTCGCGCTGCCCGACTGGCGCGAGCAGCTCGCCGCCTTCGTCCGCGCCTGATCACCGGCTCGGGCAAGACGCTCGACGTCCCTGGTGCGCCGGCCGCCCTCACCCCTTGAGCGGCTCCCACCACGCGCGGTTGTCGCGGTACCACGCCACGGTGGCGGCCAGGCCCTGCTCGAACGGCACCTGCGGCGCGTAGCCGAGCTCCCCGGCGATCTTGGACCAGTCCACCGAGTAGCGGCGGTCGTGGCCCAGGCGGTCCGCGACCGGCTCGATCATCGACTCGTCGGCCCCGACGGCGGCGAGCAGCCGGTAGGTCAGGTCCCGGTTGGTCAGCTCCGTGCCGCCGCCGATGTTGTAGACCTCGCCGTCACGGCCCTTCTCGGCCACGAGCTGGATGCCGGCGCAGTGGTCGTCGACGTGCAGCCAGTCGCGCACGTTGAGGCCGTCGCCGTAGAGCGGCACCTTCGCGCCGTCGAGCAGGTTGGAGACGAACAGCGGGATGACTTTCTCCGGGAACTGGTGCGGCCCGTAGTTGTTGGAGCAGCGGGTGATGCACACCGGCAGGCCGTGGGTGCGGTGGTAGGACCGCGCGAGCAGGTCCGAGGACGCCTTCGACGCCGAGTACGGCGAGTTGGGCTCCAGCGGGTGGTCCTCGGTCCAGGCGCCCTCATCGATCGACCCGTACACCTCGTCGGTGGACACGTGCACGAACCGCGACACCTTCGCGTCCAGCGCCGCCTGCAGCAGCACCTGCGTGCCGAGGACGTTGGTGGAGACGAAGTCGGCCGCACCGGTGATCGAGCGGTCGACGTGGGACTCGGCGGCGAAGTGCACCACGACGTCGGTGCCCGTCATCACCTCCGCCACCGTGGCGGGGTCGCGGATGTCGCCCCGGACGAACCGCGGTGCCGGATCGCAGCCCGCCAGGTTCGACAGCGTCCCCGCATAGGTCAGCAGGTCCAGCACCACGACGTCCGCACCCGCGAACGCCGGGTAGGCACCCGCCAGCAGCGACCGCACGTAGTGCGACCCGATGAAGCCGGCACCTCCGGTGACGACAACCCGCACCACGACTCCTTCAGATGCTCGGGGCGAACGATTTCGCCACGTCCATGACGTACTCGCCGTATCCCGACTTCGCCTGGAGTTCCCCGAGGGCGTAGCAGGCGGCCGGCTCGATGAAGCCCATGCGCATCGCGATCTCCTCGAGGCACGCGATCCGGATGCCCTGCCGGTTCTCCAGCACGCGCACGTACTCCCCCGCCTCCAGCAGCGACTCGTGCGTGCCGGTGTCGAGCCAGGCGAAACCGCGTCCGAGATCGACCAGCTGCGCGGTGCCCCGGTCGAGGTAGGCGCGGTTGACGTCGGTGATCTCCAGCTCGCCGCGCGCCGACGGCGTCAGCCCGCGGGCGATCTCGACGACGTCGTTGTCGTAGAAGTAGAGGCCGGTGACCGCGCGGTTGGACCGCGGCACAGCGGGCTTCTCCTCGATCGACAGCAGCCGGCCGCTCGCGTCGGCCTCGGCCACCCCGTACCGCTGAGGGTCGCGCACCGGGTACCCGAACAGGACGCACCCGGCGCGGCCTCCGGCGATGTCGGCCATCGCGGTCGTGAGGGAACCGGAGAAGCCGGGACCGTGGAAGATGTTGTCGCCCAGCACCAGCGCGGCGGCGTCGGCCCCCACATGATCGGCCCCGATCACGAACGCCTCGGCCAGCCCGTTCGGCTGCGCCTGCTCGGCGTAGACGATGTACAGCCCCAGCTCCTCGCCCGTACCGAGCAGGCGGCGGAACATCGGCAGGTCGTGCGGCGTCGTGATCAGCAGGATCTCCCGGATCCCGGCCAGCATCAGCACCGAGAGCGGGTAGTAGACCATCGGCTTGTCGTACACCGGGAGCAACTGCTTGGACACCGCACGGGTGATCGGATGCAACCGGGTACCGGAACCGCCGGCCAGGATGATGCCCTTCACACGTACACCGCGAGCGTCAGCGTGCCGATCCAGGCGAGCGCGAGGACCTGCAGCACGCGGTCGCCCAGCGCGATCTCCTCCGGCTCGCCGCCGTTGCCGCTGTCGACGTCCACCGAGTAGCGCAGCACCGCCACCACGAACGGGACGATGGAGATGACCGACCAGACCGTGTTGTGCT
>Ga0209591_10005321_pt1 | contig 14386 bp, 16 predicted proteins | sample MAT01_FD_187207 | JGI IMG/M metagenome (GOLD analysis project Ga0209591, IMG submission 187207) | Freshwater microbial communities from Lake Fryxell liftoff mats and glacier meltwater in Antarctica - MAT-01 (SPAdes) (version 2) | ecosystem: Environmental > Aquatic > Freshwater > Ice > Liftoff... | reverse complement strand
CCAGCCCTTCAACATGGCCAAGAGTTACTGCAATACAAGCAGAACCTTGAGCACCGCGTTTGGTGCCATAAACGCGCTCTGACTAAGGCCGAATGGAATGAGAAATTCTTCCCACAAAATTTCACCAGGACCGGTTGGTTGACGTAACATGCGTCTTCTCATAGTTTCTCTTCGCAAGGGTCGAGCCAGCTGCTAGCCCCCTCGTTTCTCAATCGACTTTTTTCGGGCAGAAGTGATTTGCCATTTGACTTTGCCTCTGGTCCGCTATTCTTAATTCGAGCGGCGCTCTTTGTGCTGGTTACATATTTTGTCTTTGACTCATTGACCATTGCCAGAGGATTGGACGATACCGCCATTGGTGCCAGACCGAGAAATAGATTTGCCTGTACTTGAAAATACTCGGCGAGAGTTTTTATGTGACTTTTGCTGAGTTCACGCTTGCCGTTATATATTTCGCTTGCCCGGCCAGATGTTTCGCTCAAAATGCGCGCAAGATCAACTTGTTTAAGAGCTTCTGAAGCCATTAGATCATGCAAAATTTGAAGCGGAGAATCTGACCAATCTCGGGGATAGGCAATATTTTCGTAGTGTTGAATCAAAATACCGAGTGCTTCTAGGTATTGCTCCTCATCAGAATCAAGTCTCCGCGAATGAAGTTCTGCCACAACTTCAATGGCACTACTGTGCTGTGATTCTGCCTTAATCGCAACCAGTGGAAATGTTGCAACAAGGTTGTGATACTTCTTACCAGGTACATGCGTTTTCACTTTTTCCAACTCTTTCTATCGTATTCGCTGTGTGTCATAACGGATTTTATTAGAATTTGTTTCGTGTTGAAATTTATAGTGGCAGCCAAACGATATTTGTTGCCATCAATGTTGAAAATCCAAATGCCGTCAATTAAGTCGGCGCTTCGTAGTCTTTCGGTCACTTCTGCTGGATTCTTCCAGTCTGCCTGATTGATTCTTCGATGCCAACCATTGAATGCTGACTTCGCTTCAGGATGTTTCCTGACGAAAGTGGCTACAAGACCCGTGTTGAGAATATCCACCACGCACCTGTCATGCCGCTTTCTCAATCCTCCCATTCAGGGAGGATTCTGTCAAGGAAAATAATTAGTAGACTTGACTGATGATTAGTGAGTTTCCAGCTGACAGTTGCCGCTGACAATTTGCTTCTAGCATCCTAGAATAAAGGCTCTGAAACCCCCGATAACATGCGGCAAGCTTGTCTCGGGGCTTTCTTTTTTTGAATCTTGAACAGATCGATCACCGACTGGTCATAACAAAATAAACCACCAGGTAACACTCAAGTCACGCGGCACCGAGGGGTGGGGATGGGGGTCGTCAGACGGAGCGCAGCGTAGGCGTGCTCTTCTTATCTGCGCGGCCAGAAAAAAACCCGAGGCAAAAAGCCGCCACATTAACAGGCTGATTTTTCGCTCCGGACTTGAGAGACCGTTTGAACAGCCATATCGACAACAATGGCCAGGGCAAGGGCATTGATTTTCGAGGAAGGCTGTGGCTATTTCGCGGATTCCACTCCCTATACCGTAAACCCCGATTAGCTCAGTGTTTTGGCTTCGCTCGTCCAGGGCCTCTTCTAAAAGGTGTAACTGGGAATACCAAAGCAATTATTCAGGCACATCCAATGCAACCATACACGGTGGCTGTAAGGACCTGGCCCTGCAATCGTCAGAGTCACCATAAGCTATGGGGAATTTCACTCCCGGCAGAAAAGAAAGGCACGCCCAAGTTAGAGCAAATGCATTAACGGCCAAGAACCAAGGAAAAAATGAAGAAGTCGGAGTAGCAAAATAGATCAAGGCGGCAAACCCAAATTACAAATCTGACCGATCAACAAAAACTACAGAGGTGTGCTTTTTCAAAGGCGTTTTTAAATAACAAAAAAATTCCTTAGAACGCAGCTGACTTTCTCAACTTTCTCACTCATCAAAGCTTCGAGCGGCATGCTTCTGCTAACCGCTTAGATGTCACATTTATCGTGCGCGCGCCAAAGTCTTGTTTCATCATCGCCGTTTCAAATTAGTTGCAAGCGAATCATCAAGCGCCGCTGTAAAATACCTGGCATGATTTCCAGGTTATCGCCCAAGGAAGCTGCAAGGAACGTCAGTGACTAGAAACAGCTTGGACTGCTCGCTTTGTGGCAGAGACACAAACAATCGCGTTGTCGGTGAAAGCTTTACTCTCTGCAAGAGCTGTTTTGCCCGACATCTAAACAAAGCTCCAATCGGCGAACACGATAAGTGCCGTTTTTGTTGCCGGGCAAACAGCCAAATAGAAATAAACCAATATGGTTCTTGAGCATGGATGCCAGTGTCACTCGGGCCAAATCGAGCATACAAGGCCAAGCTTTAACATCTTTCCTTCGAGGGCTTACAAGTGCTTGACATTGACTTTATGCCAGTTTTGGCATATGCTTATTTGATGGATATAGACAAGCCTGAAATCATCAAAATTGATCCAGCGGAAGAAAAGGAGGTTATTTGGTGGCCGCAATCACTGACAGATGAAATCAAAAATGACTGGCCGCAGGCTATGAAAAAAGAAGGCGGCTTTCAGTTAGGACGTGTCCAACAAGGACTAGACCCGAACAACTACCGCCCAATGCCTAGTATTGGAGCCGGTGTCAAAGAAATAAAACTGCAAGATGATGACAAAAGTCAGTACCGACTTATCTACGTGGCGAAGTTCGAAGAGGCAATTTACGTTTTTCACGTTATCACTAAGAAGACTAGTGAGACTACGTCTACCCGAGATATCACGCTTGCAAAAAAGCGGCTGAGCGAAATCACAGAACATAGAAAAAAGAGTAAGAAACAATGAGCAAGAACGTATTTGCAGATCTTGGATTTAACGAAGAAGAGGCAGCAGGGCTGAAACTCAAGTCTTACCTTTTCATGTCTCTACAAGAAGCAATCAAAAATTCAATGAAAAAAGATGGCATGAATCAGACAGAAGTCGCTGTCGTCATCGGTGCAGATCAAGCAAAAGTCTCCAAAATTTTGAAGGGAAAGCTCGATGAGTTCTCAATTGAGCGCGTTACTGAATACATGCAAAAACTTGGCTATGACATTCATATCAGCACGACTCCGGCTCCAAAAGAGCGAGCTGGCTGCGTAGTTATGGATAAGCGCGAACTGGCGGGCGTCTAGTCGCCGACAAGCCGAAAAGCCGCCCCATTTAAGCAAACACTCCACACGATTGATTTCGAGTTTCAGCATCTTAAAACTATTCCTGTCAATCTATACTTGACGGTATGAGTAAGCTAATCGTGTCAAATCCAGCCAAGCAAAGCCTGAACAAACTACCGCTGTGGTCGTCCTTAGCCGCTTTCTTAGTTGTCGAATTAGGTGTAGGACTGAGTTTCTATCTCCACGAAGCAAATCAGTCCAACGAAGGCGCAAATGTGCTTTTTGGCAGTCTGCAATTTGCTCTTCTTTTCGCCATTCCAGCCGGTCTCGTTGTCTGCGGGTTAATTTGGGGCTGACACTGCTCCAGATTCAGGATGCATCAAAGTCATAACATTGTGAATGTGAGCCGATGTGCGCAAAACTTCTGGGCGGTTGGCATAGTATTCCTTTTGCACCAGTAAGACGAACATGCGGTAGCGTCCGTCCTGGGGTGGCGGGTGGGCAGCCTCAGCGGGCGGGAAGCCTCAGCGGGCGGGAAGCCTGCGCACAATTCCGCCGGCAGCGGCGGCTAATCACAATGGGCGGCGGGCGGGCAGTCAGCAGGCAAAAGCCTGCGCGATTCCTAAAGTGTTCTAAAGCGCCCTGGTCGCATGATGCGTGAAAAGCCGCCCGGGGCGGATTTTCGAGACTTACAAAATAGACTTATTATTTATAGTTTTTAGTAGCCCATCTCGCGGCGTACTGCCATCACTTTTTCTTTTGAGTCTATGAGTGTCCGTCCGAATAGAGCAGTGGTTGTGACGTTTCTGTAGGCAATCTTCTTAGTTTGAAGAGACAGACCGGAATTGTTCTTACTCCCTGGCAAATCTATACCTGGACCTACTCGCTGTCAGACAAGAAGAAAACTCTTCTTGACCCGGCATCGCATTTAACGACCTGGAATTATGACGGAGCCGACCGTCTCCAACAAGTTGTAGACGCCGAAAACCGGCTCTACCAGTACGCTTACGATGTTATTAATCGAGTGAGCACGGTTACTGATCCGACGAACGTTGTCAGCGAAACCCGTGGCTATTCCGCTAACGGAAAGCTGACTAGCATCAAAGACGCGCGAAATTTCACAACAATTTTCACGTTTGACGGTTTTGATCGGGCTGACAAGACAACTTATCCGGACAGTACTTTCGAGCAAAACCAGCTCTATGACGCCAACGGTAACGTTCTGACTTACCGAGTTCGTACTGGCAACACCATCATCAGCACTTTTGATGTGCTTAACCGTCTTGCGACAAAGGCCCCCCAAAGCGAGCCCACGGTAACCTACCTTTACGACTTGGCCAACCGGCTCTTGTCAGCAACGACACCGGTCATTTCTGGTGATCCTTCTTCCGGAGCTTTCCAGCAGCAATATGATTCTGCGGGGCGTTTCTTCAAAGAGATCTATCCCGACCTGAAAACCGTTACTTTTGTTCTGGATGCAAACGCCAACGTGACTAAAATCACCTATGCCGATGGCTATTTCGTAGACAGAGCCTACGATCAGCTAAATCGTCTGACGACGATTAAGCTCAATGGTTCTGCCACCGCGGCCGCAACATACGGATATGACCAGCTCTCAAGGCGTGCAAGCTTGGCTCTGAGTTCTGGTTCTTCTGTTGCTTACGGCTTCCAACTTAATGACGATCTGACGACGCTGACACACAACTTTGTTGGTTCAAGCTTGGTGCTCACCGATGCTTTCAACAAAGTGCACCAGATGACCAGTCAGAACTTCTCTGATTCTACTTATTCGGTGCACCCAAGTCCGGCTGGCACCAAGGCCTACACGGCAGCTAATAATATCAACGAGTATCCGCAGGTTGGCGCGGCTGTTTACTCCTACAATGCAAACGGCTGTCTGACTGGAGACGGCACTTGGACTCACGGCTATGACACAGAAAATCATCTCCTGACGTCTAGCAAAACTGGCACTAGCCTTGCTTTCGTCTACGATCCATTCCACAGACAAGCGCAAAAAGCAATCACATCAGGTACTGCGAAAACGCGCTACATTTATTCCGGCTGGCAGCGAATTGCTGATTACAATGGAGTTTCTGGGTAAGCGGTGCACGAAGCACAGCCTATGCCAGAGTGCGTATCTGATAGATGATTCAGGGTGGCATTGTTTTTGTGAGTGTTGGTTTTTTAGCTATGCTGAAATTGATTGGAGCGGCGCTGCCGCACTTGATGGAGATTTTGCTCTCGACGCTTGCCAGCGATCGGGAAGGAACTGATCAATTTGAGAAATTGGTGTTGCTGGCAAACGGGCTAGAACATCAGTGAGGTATTCTTCGGGGTTGATGCCGAGGCCAATGCAAGTCTGTACCAGGCTCATCACAATTGCGGAGTTTTCAGCACCAGTGGTGGAGCCGGCGAACAGCCAGTTAATACGACCTTTGACGACAGCTCGAAGAGCATTTTCGGAATCGTTATTATGTATTTTCAGAAATCCATGATCAACAAATTGCGTGAGAGCAATCCAATTGTTGAGAGTGTATTTGACCGCGTCAGCCAGGGCTGTGGGTGCGGCAATCTCTGCTTGCTCATCGAGCCAGCCTTTAAATCGTTCAATGAGACGCAAAGAAAACTGGTTTCGAATTTTGACTCGCTCATTTTCAGATTGAGTTTGAGCAAATCGTTCGATACGAAAGAGGCTTTTGATCACGCCGATTGCATAGTCGGCCAATTTCTCTTCAGCATTTTTAGCATCTTCGAACTTTCTGTAAACGTGAGCCCAGCAGTTGGCAGAAGTGGCTCCATCGCGGCCTTCCTTTATGTTTTTGAGCACCGGATTATATTTATTAGTGCTATCAGTGAGCAAGAATCCGGTGAAGTCTTTGAGGAATGTGGCGGGGTGCTTGTTAGTTTCGTCTTCAGAAAAGACGAATGTCCTGTATGGGTAAGGAGCATCGCCGCCGACGTACCAAATGCATCCCCTCTGCGCTTCTCCAGAGCCTTTGAGAAGATACGGCATGCTGGTACCATCGGAGTAAACTACTTTGCCTTTCAGCACAAGCTCACGCATGCGTTTAACCACGATGGCCAATTCTTGAGCAGCTTGATTTTTCCAACGAGACAATGTGGAGCGTTTAATTGGAATGCCGCGGTTAGCAAAGATTTGTTCTTGCCGGTAGAAAGGCAGGTGATGAGCGAAAAGGGACGTCAGTATGTGGGCGACCAGGGCTGCTGTCGGGTAGCCTTTATCAATTGGCTGCAAGGGCTTAGAGGCCTCAATGACATTGCTTTTGCAATTTGGGCAAGAGTATTTAAATTCGACGTGCCGAATGCTTTCGAAGCGAGCTGGAATGTAGTCGAGTTGAGTAGAGACTTTGAAGCCAATTGGCGTGCGTGGCACCCTGCAGCATGGGCAAAGCAGCGTGTCTTCATCAGTGATCTTGTGCTGTACTGTTTCTTTCTCTGGGACAGATTGCGGAATTTTTCTGCCGCCACCGCCGTGTGCTGGTGCGGCTGTACAAACACCTTTTTGATTTTCTTCAGTAGTGATTGCTTCATTTATTTCGTCGTAGATCTCTTTACCTGGGCCTTCGATGTTGTTGGCAGGAGTTTGAGCTGTGCTACGGCCGAACTTATCGCGTTTTTGGCGGCGAGATTGTTTTTCGAGTACGAGAATGCGTTCTTGAAGTTGGAAGATCAGCTGGTGACATTCTTCGAGGACTTGAGGCAGCGGGTCAGGCAGTTTGATGTGAGCGACTTTAGGGGCTGGTTTTGCCATGTGATTATTTCTTTTGGTTTTGGCTGAAGTATTACTATATTATACAGTATGTACCAGATTTGATACCAGAAAAAAGGGCAACTGAACCAGGTTGAATTTGGTGATTATCGGAAGAAGTTATTTTTGAGTGTCTGATCTTGTTGATTATGTTTCATCAACAACGCCCATGTAGTGGGCTTTCCCGCAAACTCGCTTCTGATAATGTTCTTTTGGGGTACCCGATCTGCTCGATTTCAGCAAGGAACTAACGGGGGCTCAGAATCGATTTTCGAAGGGGATTTTTTATATTCGAAGCGCTTTTGCCTCCGGGCTGTTTTTAAATCAATGCCTTCCAGGATCATCATCAAAGTCGCATAGTCAATATCTTCACTACTGCTTGAGATGACCGGTGGGAAGCGGAACGTGCCCTTGGGTAGCATCGTATACACGATGACAAAACGATTTCGATCCCAAAGCAATATCTTTAGGCGATTGCCGCGCTTGTTGCGAAAAACGAATAATGCTCCAGTCATTGGATCCTGTCCCATGAACGACTTAGCCACGCCGTAGAGGCCGTTAAACGACATGCGCATGTCGGTTGGTCGCGCACAAAAATAGATTTTGATAGCATCAGAACTAAAGAACATGTGGAGATGACTCTGCGAGAGAAGTAAGAATGCTCACGAGTTGTTGAGTTTCTATCGTTGTCGGTATTTTAATTACAACACCGCTTGGGCAGTGAACTTCGATGACTTCAGAGATCTCATGCACTGAGCCAGCGGTATCTACTTTTTTGTCAAACTGCACACGCACAAAGTCGGCCGGGTCCGAAGTGTTTGAAGCTTTCGATGAGTTGCGGCTTCCAGAGCTTGGCTTGTGCTTCTTCCGTTTTCCGGGTGCGCGTGATGTTGATTTCGGGCGAGCAGATTGAGCATCTCTTACTTTGAGCCGCCTTGCCCAATTGCTCAAACTGTCTCTCTTAATTCCCTGGCTTCTGCAAAATTCAGCCTGGCTCAGGCCGCTGCTATGCCAGTCGGCGATCATTTTCCGCCAATAGCGATCCTTTTCAAGATCATACATTCCTCGTCGCGGCAAAATCTCGGCACCTCGTGTGATACCATCAAATTTACCTCAAGTCTTTTCTAGAGAAACAACGTCGTTTCTGCACCGCTTACGATGAGCAGCTTAAACAAGCAAGATCGCTTCTAAAGCGTGGTAAGTCCATTCACTACGTGGCGAATATTTTCGGGGTACATTTTACTACCCTCTACAGATATCTCCGGGCCTAAAATTTGCGAAAAAAACTTGTAGTCGACCGGTCAACCGACGCATTTATCGCTTAAAAAAGTGTCGCATTTATCGATCAAACTCACAAACGACCACGCCCGATTTAATGAAATTTGTAAGCTAGAAGGTAAGACACAGGCAGCACTAGCCAGGCAGGCAATCTTAGAAATGCTCAACCGGCAAGAGCAAGGCATGGCAGCCGAGATCAAAGACAAGTTGACAGAGCGTTTGAAGCGAATGGAAGATCGACTAGCAGCACTCTTGGCTCGGAATAACTTAGACATCGGTACTGTTTGTCAAGTTCTCTGGCTGCGGGCAGACCCTGAGAAAAGAGAGAAGCTTTGGGAGGCAGCACGAAAACATGCTGCCAGGCGATCAAGCAAAAAGCTTGTCGACGACGATTTAGAAATCAAAGAGCTGATGAAGAAAGTAATTGCGGAAACAGGCGAATAGCAGCTCAGGTCAGCCATTAACAGGACTTCTTGAAATGCCATAACTTTGCCAACCGGTAAGCATAGCCTAGTAGTCAGCTGAGGTTTAGATCTCGCCTGTAATACACAGCCAGCCACTTACCAGGTTCTACATGCCAAGTCACGAAGTCGAAGAAAGGACAAGTAACCGCCAGACAGGTAGGTTGGAGGCAGGCAGCTACGCTAACATTGCCGCCGGAGCTTGGAACCAAACCGACATGCGATCGCTAACAGCAGCACAAGCAATAAAGACTGACACCATGGGTATCTTGGGAGACTTCCAGCTATTCGATGACATGACTGTCAGCGGAAAAGGGTATATGAAAGTCTACATGCCCGGAGCTGTCCAAATGACTGACAAAGCAGATGAGACAAAGGAAGTAACCAAATTAAGAGACGGGCAAACAGAACCGGAGAAAGTTTTGCATGGTGGTGTGATCAAAAACGAAGTGCAACAAGCAGATTGGCGAACAACCCAACAGGTACACATGCTCGGACAAGATCAATCAGCTACTGATCTGTACCATGACCATAGTTACAAGAAGCAAGACACACAAAAATTTGAATTGTTCGACAGTACCGAAAGCCAGAGTAAGACCTTAAAAGGCATTCCAGAGCAACAGCACCCAGTAAGCAATCAGCCAAGCTTAATGGAGCGCCTGGGGGCTTTGCCATGGGACAAGCAAGCACAGGTGATCGGAGCCGGTCTAGCTGCTTTTGGTCGAGAACTGAACCATCAGCAGGTGAGAATAGCAATCGGAGCAGTCGCCGGGTTTGGTGATGGCGTCGTGGATATGGCTAAGGGAGCCGAAAGTCTAGGAAAGTCGCTTTGTCAGGTCGGACAATTCAGCAAAGAAATAGCTCAGAATGATCCACACGCTCAGGTGATGGCAGCTGAGGCAGGGCAAGCATTTGGCAAGCTCCTGGTCAGTGGCGTAAAGCTCTGGGATGTTGCAGACAACTACCTTGGCAGTTTAGGCGCAGCTGACTACAACGGTGATGACACCAAGGTTTTCAGAGACATTGCCGGACTCGGACAGAGAATGAACGCAGCTTGGGAAGCAATGACCCCAGAAGAGAAGACCCGCTTAGTAAGCAAGCTAGCCACAGAGAACATGGGCGCATATGCCACCGGTGTTAGTGCACAAAAGTTAGCAAAGAGCATGGATGTAGTCGGAGCTTTGCAGGAGCTGGGCAACCAGGGCAGCCAGTTTGGTACTGCTGGTCGAGAAGCTTACGAGAAGATGACAGGCAAGTTAATTGAGAAGCTGGCAGTTACACCAGAAGGGCTTGCAGTCAAGGTTCCGGGAGACGACAAACTTCTAGATTCTGTAGCTAAGATGGTTGGTCGCTCCGGGGAGTATGTCCCAGAGCACAAACCAATGTTCTTGGCTCCTGGTCAAAACAAGGTTTTAAACGAACGCGAAATAGAAGCGTTTGGTGGACTGAAGAAGCTTGAAAGCATGACAGATGGTGAGTTGGCAGGCGTTGGTCTTAGGCGTTTTGAGATGCCAAAACTCAAGTTAGAGAGCGATGAATTTTCAATGAAAGCATCAATTCCAGGAAATCAGCGCACCTACTTTCGAGCTGAAGTGAAAAGTCCTGGCGTAGTTCAGGCAACTGATCTCTATCGTGGTGAACTACCAAAAGGAGCAGGAACTAGTTTTTTTGTCGAGGCATTAAAAGCCCATGGAGCAATACGAACTGAGAGACTTATACTCAAAAACATAGCAAACCCAGAATCTCTTCAAGCCTTCAGAGCAGGAGCTTTACCGGAGGACACCTTAGTTGCAAAAGTTGCTTCAAAAGCTTTAAAACAGCTCGGAATCAAACCAACAGCTTATCGATATGAACTGGTTGGCGACCAACTCAATATTGTTATAGAGACAGGAGCAGGCAGTAAGTAATATGACCCAGACACACCAATTGTTCTCAGAACGAGACAGAAACCTAATCGAAACATCTGTCTATGACCCTGCTCTTGAGCCTAGATTTAATGCCCTTAGTGGCTGTCTGAACTGGAATGATGAGGCTCCGTCTGGAATTACCTCGGAGGCTTATGGTGTGCTCTCTAGCCTTTGGGTTGCACGATCATTGATGCATCAAGGTTTGACTTTCTCAGATCATCCAATAAATCCAGAATATAGCCAAAGGGTTTGGCAGCAGGCCGTTCACGAGATACCTAACTGGCCGGGGTTTAAGCGCCTTGTGCTTAGTGAGGAAGATAAAGCTCTGTATGCAGAGCTACTTGCCGATGAGAATCCGTTTTTGTCGCTCATTAAGATCGGAGCAGATCGAGTACCCCAAAAGGGGTGGTAGAATTTACCAGTTCACGGAAAGCCGCATGAATGCTTGTTTTAAATAAATGAACAATGAAACATAACAGATGGTATCAGACACTCAGATAATTGGAGACTGCTGAACGGTTGCAGAAAATGCAGTGTTCATCAGCTTCTTGATTGATTTGGAGAAAATAGAGAAAATAAATGCCTGAAAATTCACAAGAAGAAGAACAATTAATCGAACCAAAAATAGTGAAAAGTCCATACAAGCGGCTCGACGGCTTACTTATAGCTGTGGGTGATAAAATCGTTCACGAGAGAATGGGAAATGGAAAAGTTGTAGGACTGGCTGATTATGACACTATCGGTGTGTGTGCCTGCATATTGTTTGAGCGTGAAGTGGAAGGGATCATAAACATTGAGTCAGTAAAACCGGCTAAGGAGTAAGGTTTCGTGCCAGAAGTAGAGACAATATTTCAGATTGGTGATGTAGTAAAAGTAATAACAGACATCACTACCAAAGATTTTGAAGGCAACGAAATCCAGCTACCTGTGATGTACCAAGCTATTCTGCCGGTATTGAACCACAGTATTTTGCCGGGTTGGACAGGTTAACTTTTCTTCCCGTCCCGAAATATTTCAAGCTAAACCAATCCACAGCGCTGGATTGCGTTGCAGGAAAATCACAGGTTGGTTTACTGGTAAAGGTTTTGGGGTTGGCTCGGATTTGTTAGGGAAAGAAAGGGAACCTTAAACCTCGGAGATTGAGCCATCTCGGAGCTGTAAACCTTTTCGCGATAAACGAAGTAAATTATTGAGATTGCCAAAATGTGAGTTTTGGATAATCAGAAAAGTGCTGGCGGGGCTAGCGCAGCAAGCCTTTCGAGATTGCCAAGACTTTGCCGGATCTTGAGAGTAATTTGAGTAGCAGGAGCTACTCAGAGACGTTTACTAATGGCAAATCTAGAAATTCAGGAAAGAGCCAACAGCCGCCCAGAGAGGACGGAAGCCGTTTATGCCAACATAGCAGCAAGCTCCTGGAACGCCAACGATATGCGCAGCCTGTTCAATCATTCGCAGCCAAGCAATGACATAACAGCCCTGTTTGGCAATCTCCAACTGTTTGCCGGTCCAACAGAAAACAAAAATGGGTACATAGGAGTCTACAAGCCCGGAGCTAGCCCAGTGTCCGAGAAGCCCGAAAACAAAGACTCAGCCAAGCCCTGGGAGCTGCCAGCGGCTCCCGAGGTTGCTCAGCGCGGCGCTGTGATCGCTGACAGTGGCAATCAAGCCAGATGGCAAAGAGCCCAAGAAATCCATAAGCTGGGTCAAGACGAGTCCGCCACCGATCTATTTGGCACCACAAAACAACCGGCGCAAAAGTTTGAGCTATTCGACAGCGTCCATGAGCAAACGCTCCAGCGCGTCGGGAGTGATTTTTCAAAACAACAAAAGATTGCACAGGCGTTGGACGGGTACATGCCGCCTCCTACGTTACTGCCGGACTTCATTGTTAGGGCTGAACTCCAGATCTGGAATGCCACAGAAAAACCATTGAACGGGTTGGAAAGTCAGTTGATGGATTCAACCACCGCCGCTAATCCTCAAGCGTGGGAACAGGCAGCGATGGCTTTTTCCAGTCAATTGAAAGGCGCACCAATTGCTTTACTAAAGGGTTATACGAGAAATGAGTTAGCCTGCTATGGCCGGGAAGACTTGGCACAAGACATAGCCGCTACTGATGGTAAATCGCTTGGAGATAACCCTACTTTGGGCATGGCGCAGATAACAGTCAAGGGCATTCAGGAGTTTGAGGCAAAGTATCCACAGCTAAAGCACTTTCTTGAATCCAAAGGGTATAGTGGTCCAGGTCACGAAATGAAAGCTTTGCTAGATCCAGAGTGTGTGCCAATGATAGTAGCTGCAAAAACTGCGACTATTGTTGAAGATTTAGCAACGCACGGAATTAAGCACCCAACCTCAGAACAGATTGCATACGGCTACAATCCTGATGTGTATTCATATTCAAGTGGACATGGCAGGGATTACAAAGCACTTTATTTGCTAGAAGTAACTGCATCAAAAGCTGCGCATTGGGATCAGAAAAAAGAGTACTATGCGAACAATCCTGATGTAGTGGCAAATTCGGAGCACATCAAGAATGTTTTGCACTGGATGAAATGACAAAAACGCAGCAAAATCAAAACGATACAGTCTTGCCATTTGGTTGGAGTGTTGTAATTGCTTTGGCTACCACTGCTCTGGTTTTCTGGTTTTTTGGTGGTGGGCATTATTTAGCCAATCACAGTGAAATAGACTATCGCCATTTTCACAATCCTGATGACGAAAACGATCCACTTACGTGGCTTTCATGGTTGCTAGAAACTGGATTTTTGCCAGCTTTAGGCATATTTCTTGCATGTAGTATTGCTTTAGTAATCTTGAAAAGGCGAATGCCAAAAAAATAAAAGCCTATCTGCTGTCTTTCCAAAAGAGGGTGATGCAAACGGTGCTCTAATACTGGCTTTTAATCCTGAATCCCAAACAGATTAGTAATGTCGGCACGCAATTGGCAGCAATAAAAGAAGCGAGAGCAAAGACTAAAGACTAAAGATTAGTCACCCGCTGGGTTTTCTGGTTCTGGTTGTTTTGTATTTATCAGTAAAAATGGCAAACATATACCAGCTCCAGTAGCACCAATAAGTGCTACTGGAGCTGGTCCAGAACAGCACCAATTGATAAATGCCAACGTTTCTTCGACATCATTAGCATGCATAGAAATTTCATAGTGCCATTGACTGTAGTCAAAAAACATACGCCAGCCGCCGCCAATGAAGAAACCGATGCAGGCACAAAGCAACGAGCAGAGCAGAAACGTTTTAATTGATATTTTTGGTTTTACCATGGGCGTAATTAGGTGTCAATCATGTTGAGCGGGTCATTATTGACATACATGTACAGATTGAGCTGACTTGGATCGGCTCCACTACAGCTGATTGTGCAACTACATCCGCAATTTTCTGAAGTCTTTAGGTCATAGCCAATCGGGTCGGGCTGGAGAAAACGCCCTATCGCAGGACTATAAAACCGGCGCTTGTAATAGTACAAGCTACTTTCAGAGTCGAAACGCTGGCCATTGAAGCCAAAGGTTGTTCCCGAAAGGGAAGCGGTCTCACCAAACAAGCCATACTTGTACTTGTTACTAACGGTGCCAGTGGCACTCGTTTTCGCGATGATTGAACCCTGATGGTTCGCATGCAGGAAGGTCAAAACACCGGCACTGGTAACTTGAATCAGTGGTTCGTCCATGTTGATTCCATAAACATAGCGATTCTGCAACGCGCCAGAAACTCCATTGTAATCAGCAATTCGCTGCCAGCCGGAATAAATGTAGCGCGTTTTCGCAGTACCTGATGTGATTGCTTTTTGCGCTTGTCTGTGG
>Ga0209591_10005311_pt1 | contig 14398 bp, 11 predicted proteins | sample MAT01_FD_187207 | JGI IMG/M metagenome (GOLD analysis project Ga0209591, IMG submission 187207) | Freshwater microbial communities from Lake Fryxell liftoff mats and glacier meltwater in Antarctica - MAT-01 (SPAdes) (version 2) | ecosystem: Environmental > Aquatic > Freshwater > Ice > Liftoff... | reverse complement strand
GAAGCTCTTTGTATAAAAAAATAAAAATGAGAGATAAAGAATATTCTAAAGACTACCTTCCATATTCATCAGCTGAAGAGGTGATAAAAAAGTATTTTTCCATAGAAGACTCTGTGGTGTACGGCCTATTTGTGCCAAAACTTTGGCAAATACCAGCACTTGGTAGATTTTTTCAACCTATTTTTGACTGGATATTCCAGTTCATTGCTCCAGAATTATTCCACGAAAAGCTATATCTTTTGAAAAAATTAGACTAATGATGTTTCGGTATTTCTCTCTCGTAAAGTCCCATCAGTGAGCAATAAGCATAATGAGCCAAGAAATTCCGTTCGCAACCACCACACCTTCGAGTCCGAATTTATAGATACATACAAAGGCGACAAAGAGAGTGGGGATATTTCCAATGATGTTTCTGTATTAGAAATAGGCTGTGCCGACGGGGTAATTTTTAAAGCTATAGAACAACGATTTCCAAGTAGGTTTAAAAGATGTATTACCAAAAGATAAGTTTGATGTTGTTGTTGAACTAGGGCTACACACATACAATTTAGAAGAGGAGCTTACTTATGCAGTAAATCACTTACGAGAGGGTGGGCACTTCTACTATTCTGTAGTTGGCAGTAAGTCTTTGTATGTACAAAGAAATAAAATGAATAAGAAATTTATCGAAGAGTATGAAAAGAGTGAAGACAAGTATCTCGATGATTACAAAACGCATGCCACTTACAAACTAAATTTCAAGAAATTTTTTTCAGTGTTGAGATCACGCGGATATGGTTTGTTTTTACCTAAGCTTTGGAAATATCCACCCATTGCGAGACTATTTCAGTCTTTTTTTGATTTTGTTTTTCAGAAAATTACACCAGAACTTTTTCATGACAAGATTTATCTTTTGCAAAATAATATCCAAGAACCAAAGCCATAATTAACCAAGAAAGACCGTTTGCCACCACTGCTCCTAGCAATCCATATTTGTATATCAACATAAATGTAACAATGAAGATTGAAATATTGTTGATTATAGTTGTTTTGTATATTGTGCGGATTGCCTTTTTAAGATGAAAATAATTTGCAAAAAGACTTATGCCTGGGATGCTTATTAGACCTAAAATGTATATTTGTGAATAAAAAACCGCCTCGATATATTTAGGAAAAATAAATTTGAAAATATATGGGGCAGCTACTATGTATAGAGCAACAAAAATTATAGTTATACCTGTGAGTTGGAAAAACTTTTTGTTTATGCTGTGTCGAAGTTCTGGCATCGAAAGCTCAGCATATTTTGGGGCAACAATGCCGAATAAATTTTTGTAGACACCTCGAAGCTGTTCGGGTATGGCCATTGAGAAAGATAAAACAGCAAGGTTGGTCGCTCCCAAGTAATGAAAAATCAAAACTTTATCTAATTGACTGGTCACTGCTCCAAAAAATCCCATGATACTTAAATGCTTGCTGTAGGTTATGAGCGAAGAGTCTTTGGTCTCATTAATATGGCTCTCATCAACCACTCTTTTGTAGAAAAATAAAGTGACGATTACATTAGTTATAAAGTAAGCAATAACCATATACAAAACATTTTTTGTAATAATGACTGTCGTGATTGTGGTGATGAAGATTATTACTTGAGATAAGACGTTGTAGATAGTTAAATCCTTAAAATTTTTCTTACCAGACAAATAGCTTCCATACAAACTATATGCGCTCACGACCAACATTGATGACCCCCCCACAAACATTGAGACAGATAAAGTTATGTTGTCATTCAAAAAATAATAAACAGACATAGATAGAGCGCCGATAACCATAATCCATCCCCATCGTAGAGAGGTTTTGATTGCGTCCATAAACACACCTTCCTTACCCTGGGCTACTGCTTGAACAACCACAGGACCCATGCCCGTTAGCGCTAAGGCGCCCAGAATGCTGGTGATCGAAATGATATATTTATAGTTCCCATATATCTCTTTGGAGATAAAATTGGCAAAAATCAACGCTGATGCTAGGGAAAGTATTGCAGAAGCGATTTGACCTAGGGTAAGCCAGCCCCCACCTTTGGTGAGGTAGACCATGTCAGTTTTAGCGTATTGTTCGCTCCACCTGAGTATCTTGTACACTTTTTGCCTTACTGTTTTCATTTGTACACACAATGATAGAATAAGCCATACTAATAAACAAATAATGGCATTGCATGAATAATCATACCCCTTATAGTTCAGAATGGTTTAAAAAACAAAGACTTGGCGCTGCGACATCAGCTGAGGTCGTTGTCCCTCTTGTAATTAATCTAGTAGCTCCTACTTCAGTTGCAGATATTGGGTGCGGGGTAGGTGTATGGTTGGCTGCTTTTGCAAAGCATGGAATAGGTAGTATCAATGGATACGATGGTATTTGGATAGAAAAAAAAGACCTACAGATTTCTGAGAGTTCTTTTCATGTTGTTGATTTTGAAAAAGATTTTTCAATTAGCCAAAAAGCAGATCTTTCAGTAAGCCTTGAGGTAGGGGAGCATCTCACTCACGGAGCATCTATTTCTTTAGTAAAAAAATTAACGGCCATGGCGCCCGTGGTGTTATTTTCTGCTGCGATTCCTCATCAACCAGGAACCAATCATATTAATTGTCAGTGGCCGCAATATTGGACGGACCTGTTCAAAGAAAGAGAATTTGTGCCTGTAGACTGCATTCGAAGGAAAATCTGGACAAACCCAAACGTAGAGTACTGGTATGCTCAAAACATTTTTATTTTTATTAAAGAAAGCGAGTTGTGGCGGTATCCAAAACTTCAGCAAGAAATAGATGCTGGAAACGGGGAAGCGTTGCCACTTGTGCATCCGAGACGATATTTGAGTGCGCTGAAGCCGAGTTTAAGCTTTATGTTTCGATTGATGAGAAAAATTCGATCCATAGTAAACAAATAAGGTACATGTGCTGTAGGTAATTATTAATGATATAGTTTTTATTATGAAAGAAAATCTGAAATGGATCATATTGGGTGGGCTTTTTATTATTCCTTTTATTGCGTTTTTTGTGCCATCGTCGCTGTTGTTCCCATTTATCACAGGAAAGAATTTTGCATTCCGCTTGATAGTGCAAATTATTATGGCTGCATGGCTCATCTTAATTATCAAAGACAAAGAGTATAGACCAAAGTTCTCATGGCTTATGGGCTCCGTTCTTGCCTTCACCGCAATTATGGGTGTAGCAAATCTGCTTGCAGAAAACCCATCAAAAGCTTTTTGGAGTAACTATGAACGAATGGAAGGTTTCGTTACTCTCGTCCATATGTGTGCATACTTCCTCGTGGCGTCCTCAGTACTTCATACTCAAAAATTATGGAACAATCTTCTGTATACTTGGCTCGGCTCAAGCCTTCTTATGTGTATCTATGGAACTTTCCAATTGGCAGGAAAAGCTACGATCAATCAAGGAGGGGTTCGTGTGGATGGAACATTTGGTAACGCGACTTACTTGGCGGTTTTTATGATGTTCAACATTTTCTTCGCTCTTTTTGTGTACTTACGTAGTGAAAAAAAGAAAACAATTGGCTGGGTAGTTTTACCGCTCGCGCTCTATCAATTGGTCATCTTGTACCACACTGCAACAAGAGGAGCCATTTTGGGCCTCATAGGAGGACTATTTGTGACGGTCGTTTTGACTGCTCTCTTTGAAAAAGAAAACAAGACGCTTCGTAAATATGCTATCGGAGGTTTGGCAGGACTCGTGTTGTTTGTAGGAGGGTTCATCGCTATGCGAAATGCGGAGTTTATTCAGAAGAGCCCCGTGCTTGCTCGATTCGCTTCACTTTCCCCAAGTGAAATAAAAACTCAAGGAAGGTTCTACATATGGCCTATGGCATACGAAGGGTTTAAAGAGCGCCCGGTCCTCGGATGGGGTCAGGAAGGATTTAGTCATGTGTTTAGTGAAAACTACAATCCGAAGATGTATAACCAAGAGCAGTGGTTTGACCGAGCTCACAATATGTTCCTCGATTGGCTTATTGCTGGAGGACTGCTCGGATTTCTCGGATTTCTCGCAATACTCTTTTTTGCCTTTTGGTATGTCTGGAGAAATAACACCTTTTCAATAACCGAGAAAAGTCTCCTGACAGGACTCCTGTCCGCCTATATCTTCCAAGGTATCTTTGTGTTCGATAACCTCTTTAGTCTTGTACTGTTCTTCTCACTTATCGCTATGATTCATGCGATGCACGGAGGCAATCACATCAAGATGCCGGAGTTTGTCGAGAATAAACAAACATTTCCAATCGCCGCTACTCTTATCCTTATTTTGTTCTTTGCTTCTTCATATTTCACAGTTTGGAAACCAATGCGCGCAGGACAGACTTTGATCAATGCGTTGATCTCTCTATCACAGCAACCTGCCCAGACGACAGAAGCACTCGCGTATTTTAAACAAGCGATAGCCTATGATACTCTTGGAAATCCAGAAATTCGAGAACAGTTAGTAAGTAGCCAAAGAGCTTTTCTTGGAGCTGGAGTTCCTGAATCAGTCCAAACAGAATATCTAGCTTTTACTGAGCAGGAATTCAAAAAGCAACTCGAGCAAACTCCAAACGAAGTGCGATACTTATTGTTCTATGCAAATTACCTCCGCTCACTAGGAAAGTATGATGAAGCTGTGGAGTACTATGATTCTGCTTTAAAGATTTCTCCAACTAAGCAAGTGATTTTGATTGAGAAGGGTGTTATGTATCTTCAAATAAAAGAGTATCCGAAAGCCCTTTTAGCGCTTAAAGTCGCCTACGAGCTCGAGCCTGCGTATCTTGAGGCGCGATTGTACTATGCTGTTGCTGCGCTCTATGCAAACGATGTGACGCTCGCAAACGATTTGTTTGCTGGTATCGACGAGCGCACGCTTATCTATGATGAAAAAGTTTCCCAAGCTCTTGCTCAAACAGGACGTTATGCAGAGCTTGTTAAAATTTTCACCAGACGTATTGCAGAAGGAGCAGACTCGTATGAAAACAATATTTCTCTTGCAGTATCACATCTTCAAATAGGGGAGCGTCTGCAGTCAGTCGCAGTGCTCGAGCGATATGCGAAAAAAGATCCAGCACGCAAAGCAGAGCTCGACGGCTACATCACAGAAATTAAAGCAGGAAGGAATCCGTAGGGGTAGAATGAATAAGAAGAATAAGAAGAATAATAGGAATGAGAGGAATAAGAAGAATAGGAATAAGAGGAATTAAAATGAACCCGCTTCGCCAGAGCTCCGCAAGGCGAGTAAAAAGAATAGGGGAGGAATAGGGAACAGGGAATCAAGAGGAATAATAGAAATAAGAACAGAAAAAATAACATAGTTATCCACACCCCTACCAAGGAGTCTCCTTGGTAAGTGACAAACCTCTTTTCCTGTGGGGACAAATCTTCGCTACCTGAACCAACCTAACCTCCTTCTTCACAATGGGGAGTACCCATCTTATCCATTCTTCTTTGATAGTTTTAGTCATACATATGGTCATATCTCCATTCTAGGAGAAACCGCCATGTGTGTGCATTACCACAAAAGCTTGACAAGAAACTTAGATGTGATATACTACCCCTTGTGAGTGCGTCTCGCAAGAGAAGTGCTTCCAAATTTATGTCTTGTAGATCCCGCCGTAAGGCGGGATTTGCATTTATGTCTATTTTCAATACTATTGTATATGTGCGTCTTCTTTCCACTCGTGGTCAGCGGATGCACTCACAAAGACATAAACTTGGAGGCTCGCTCCGCTGACCGCGGATGGACGGAATTCAAGTACAACAAAAAAGATTCTTCGAAAGAAGAATCTTTTTTGTTTAGATGGTAGGCGGGAACCAGTAATAAGTAGCAAGAAGAACCCGCTTCGCCAGAGCTCCGCGAGGCGAGTAAGAAGAATAAAGGGAATAGAGAGTAGAGACTCATTGGTAAGGGTGAAGAAAAAATAGTAAAAAGTAATAAAAAAAAGTAATAAGAAAAAAGTTAAACCCGGAATGTTTCAGCAGGCGGTATTCTGGGTTTTATATTTCCAACTTCCTTAACTTTGCTTTTCAAAACATTGCGCAGATTGAAGAATCGAGCATAGAAATTTTTCAACAGAGAAACATTTGTGTTTAGGAAGAAAGTTTGTAAACAATCTATGAACGACGCTACAAGAACGACATAGTATGGAAATACATCATTGAGATAATAAAAATATTATAATTAATAGAAAAGAGTAAAGTGAAAAATAAGTTAAAAATAAAAATAAAATAAATTTTAAAAAATATTTTTATTAAAAATAAAAAACTTATCCCCACATTTTTATTAAAAAATATTGTATGCACAAACTATATGTACGATAATGATTGCAAGGTCGAATAATTGTTACGTGATCAGTGTCGTGATACGTGGCAAATTATTAAGAACATTTTAAAAATAATTTTCTCATTCTTTTGCAGGGTGCGTAAACATTCAGCAAAAACCAAATACTATGGCAGTAAAAAAGAAAAGAGCAGCTCCAAAGAAAAAGGCAGCTACAAAAAAAGTTGCTAAGAAAAGAGCAGCTCCAAAGAAAAAGGCTTCAAAGCGAGCGTAGTCTCAAAACAAAACCACTTGCACTCCGTGCGAGTGGTTTTGTTTTGTTTGAATAAGTTTTATTTACCAAGGTCCGACCTTGGTAAATATTCACTGTCCACATGAGTGGATTGAATACCTAAGGTAAAAAGAGCAGAAAAAATGTTTAATATTCTGAGGTTTTAAATACCAAGGTCGGACCTTGGTAAAACTGGTTCCCCAGCCTCGAAGGTCGGGGGATTGGTGCACAGGTCGGACTTTAGTGAAGACTTGTGGTTTGTGGTTAGTGAATCGAACTGTACGACAGTAGCTCCACGCCAACGTTCAATGCCTTTTATTGCTCATTATGGTAGAATGGCCTCCTAACTATCAATGGCATTAGATTTCCTCAAAAAGATATTTGGAGACACTACGAGCGAGGAATTAAGCCGTATTAATCCAGTTGTTCAAAAAATTAACGCTCTCGAATCTACCTTCGAGGCTCTTTCCGACGCTGATTTACAGGGTAAAACCATTGAATTTAAAGATCGGCTATCTAAAGGAGAAACACTCGACGCGCTGCTTCCAGAAGCTTTTGCTGCTATTCGTGAAGCCTCACGAAGAACTCTCGGCCAACGGCATTTTGATGTTCAGCTTATTGGAGGAGTGGTGATGCACCAAGGAAAAATTGCAGAAATGCGTACGGGAGAAGGTAAGACTCTTGTTGCTACTCTTCCTGCCTACCTCAACGCTCTGACAGGTAAGGGTATTCATGTGGTCACGGTAAATGATTATCTTTCACGACGTGACGCTGTCTGGATGGGGCAAGTGTATGCGTTTATGGGTCTCACTATTGGAATCATCAGTGATAGTGTTTCTTTTCTCTATGATCCGAATCACGAAGACGAAGACTCAAAGCGTGATAAGGTGGGAGGGTTTGAAATTGTAAAAGAATTCCTGCGCCCTGTTTCCCGAAGAGAAGCCTACGCTGCAGATATTACATACGGAACAAATAGTGAGTTTGGTTTTGATTACTTGCGAGATAATATTGAATATCGAGAAAGCAATCTGCGTCAACGAGGACACAGCTACGCTATTGTGGACGAAATTGACTCCATTCTTATTGATGAAGCGCGCACACCGCTCATTATTTCTGCACCCGCATCGCAATCTGACAGTTTGTATAAGCAATTTGCTGACATTGCAAACAAACTTACTCCTGAAACAGATTACAAAGTTGATGAAAAACTTAAGGCTATCACGCTCACCGAATCTGGTATCGACAAAGCCGAGGGCTTCCTTGGAGTAGAAAATATTTATACTGATGGAGGAATCAAGTATGTTCATCATCTTGAAACTGCTGTTCGAGCAAAGTCACTGTATAGATTGGACAAGGAGTACGTTGTTCGTGAAGGGGAAGTGATGATTATTGATGAGTTTACCGGCCGTATGCAGCCGGGTCGCCGATGGTCAGAGGGACTTCATCAAGCGATTGAAGCAAAAGAAAACGTAGAAGTGCAGAAAGAATCTCGCACCTACGCATCCATCACGTATCAAAATTATTTCCGTATGTACGGGAAGCTCTCTGGAATGACAGGAACTGCTTCAACTTCAGCAGAAGAATTCTATAAAGTATATGGACTGGGCACTGTCACGATTCCATCAAACAGAACAATCTCACGAATCGACTACGATGATTTGATTTTTCAGACTGAAATCGGAAAATTTAAAGCTATCGCAAAAAAAGTAAAGGAACTTAATGTGGCAGGCCAGCCTGTGCTTATTGGTACTGTTTCTATTGAAAAGAATGAATTGCTCTCTCAATATTTGTTTCAAGAGGGCGTTCGCCACGAAACATTAAATGCAAAAAATCACGAACGCGAAGGAGAGATTGTCGCTCAAGCAGGACGCAAAGGAGCAGTAACTATCGCCACAAATATGGCGGGCAGAGGAGTAGACATCAAGCTTGGTGGCAATCCCAGCGGAGCAGATGCGTATGAGGAAATAAAAAGTATTGGAGGGCTCTTTGTGCTCGGTACTGAGCGTCACGAAGCGCGTCGTATCGACAATCAGCTTCGAGGACGCTCAGGAAGACAAGGAGACTCCGGATCAACACAGTTCTTTGTTTCTCTCGAAGACAACCTCATGCGCGTCTTCGCTTCTGACGCCATTAAAAAAATGATGGGCAGGTTTGGTATTCCAGAAGACGAGCCAATTAAAAATCGTCTTATTACGAACGCCCTTGAAAAGGCTCAAGAGCGAATCGAAGGATTCAACTTTGATGCCCGTAAGCATGTGCTTGAGTTTGACGATGTGATGAACTTCCAGCGCAAGGTTGTATATGAGCGTCGTCGAAATCTTCTCTTGGGGGACGAAGACGCTGTACGAACTTATATTGATTCTCTTGTTGTGAAGGCAACACCAGAAGCAAACACTTTGATTCTTGAAAAAGAAAAAGAATTAGGAACTCAAGTATTTTTAGAATCAGCCCGAATGCTCGCATTGCAGGCTATTGATATGCTCTGGGTTGAACACTTGGAGATGATGGACTATCTGCGTGGTACCGTAAACCTTCGTGCCTACGGACAGCGAGACCCCCTAGTTGAATATAAAAAAGAAGGCCTCCAGCTCTTTAAAGATATGGAAAATGCTGTTGAAGAGGAGATTTTGAGAGTACTGCCTCATCTTGCATCACAAGTGGCTAAAACTGAAACAATAAACCTCGTGGCAGCTCAAGAAGGAGCAGAGCATATTACCAGTGGTTCAAGCTCGACGGTTGTAAACAAAGATGACACTGGAAGAAACGACCCATGTCCGTGTGGGTCTGGAAAAAAATACAAAAAATGCGGGATGCTTGATACTCCTGAGCACCAGACAAATATGATGAAAAAGTAGCAAGTATGGAACATCTCACCGGTGCAAAAGAAACAGAAGCATTAAAATGGATAATGAAGGCAACAGAAGTTGCTGTCCATGCGCTCTGTAAAAAGGCAAAATGTGGCACTGTTATCGTTCAGAACAATGAAATTATCGGTATGGGATACAATGCTCCAGCCTTAAACAAAGAAGAGCATAGAATGTGTGACAGTGAATATACACCAGGTAAACCTAAATATGATCAAACATGTTGCATTCACGCTGAGTGGAGGGCTATTGTTGATGCGTTAAAACGAAATCCAGAGAAAATTTCTGGCTCGACACTATATTTTTCTCGAGTTGGAAGAGACGGAGAAATGAAGAAATCAGGCAAACCGTTTTGTACAGTATGTAGCAGATTGGCCCTCGACAGCGGAATTAAAACCTTTGTCCTTTTGCATGAAGAAGGAATTACCGCATATTCGACTCCTACATATAACCGTATGTCATATGAGTATAGCCCGCAGACTACGCTATGATGGTACATACTTCATGTGCTTAGTAAAAATCGCACTTTCTATTGTCCGTGTTAGAATACCTGTATGAATACCGAAAAAGCTCAAATGATATTTTTTTTCGGACTAGTCCTTGGAGTAGTTCTTTTTAATTTTTTTATGTTTTTGCCCTATTTGTCGATGCTCTTTCTAGCACTCATTTTTACTATTATTTTCAATCCGCTACATGAAAAAATAGTTTCCTTGACTGGTGGAAGAGAAACTTTGGCATCTGCCTTTTCAACCGTCTCGGTGCTTCTGTTTATTATCGGCCCAGTTTCCTTACTCGGCTTTTTATTATTTGGTGAAGCGACAAATTTATACAATGCAATTGCAAATCAAGGCACTATAACTGCGGGTGTGTCAAGCCAAGTGAACAGTGTGGCAGTAAGAATTCACAGTATAGTTCCTAATCTATCTGTTGAAAGCCTTGAATCAGGAATTGATACCTACCTAAGGCAAGGTCTCGCGTGGATCATTAGTCATATGTCTACTTTTTTTGGCGGTATTGCCAAAATCCTCTTTAATCTTTTTTTGATGCTGTTAGCGTTGTTCTATTTCTTTCGTGATGGAAAAAAATTTGTTTCAAGTCTCGTTGACCTCAGTCCTCTCAAAGATAGTTTTGATCGCCACATAATTAAAAAAATTTCCCTAGCAATTACATCTGTTATAAAAGGACACATGGTCATCGGTCTTGTTCAAGGAATGGTTACTGGTATCGGATTTGCTCTGTTTGGTATTCCAAGCCCAATTCTGTGGGGAACCATTGCTGGTATCGCATCCCTTGCACCGACCGTTGGGACTTCGATTGTTCTAATTCCAGGCGTATTATTTTTAGCGCTCTCAGGAAACACTCTCCCAGCAATCGGCCTGTTAGCGTGGGGTATCTTTGCTGTAGGTCTTATCGATAATATTCTTGGTCCATTGCTCATACAGCGAGGAGTTAATATTCATTCGTTCCTCATCATGCTCTCTGTTCTTGGAGGCCTTGCGCTCCTTGGTCCTGTCGGATTTATTGCTGGCCCCGTGGCGCTCGCACTTCTATTCGCCCTTTTAGATATTTATCCTAGTTTTGTAAATAATACCGAAGAAGAAATTAAAGAGAATTAGAGTATGATTCATAAAAAGAAAAAAAGTCTGCTTGATCATGTGATAGACAGCTCTCCAACTCACAAAGCTCAGTCACATTATAAAAATATCCATGCACATACTACTCCCGAGCATACTCACGCTCGCCTGAGTGTTTCTCACAAGAAAGTTCACACAACTTCTGCTTCTCATATGGGTCACGCTATTCATAGGCCCCGTCAGTCATTTAGCTCAAAGTTATTTTCTGAAATTCCAAAGAAGGAACCAGATGTTTCTCAAGTTACTGTCGCTCGCACTACTAATCCACATCTTCCCATAGATGCAGCAGAAGAATCTGAAATCGTTGAGAAAAAAGAAACACCACCTTCAATTGAAGAATCAGAGATTCCGACACATCGTTTGACTAGTGCCCCCATTGGTAGAGTAAGAAGCACCATCACAACTCTTGAAGATAATCAGCGTGTGTTTGAACCTAAAGAATTACCAATCAAAGTTTCAAAACCACAATCTGTAGTTCATCTGCGCGTTGTCGAGTCTCCAGAAGAGTCTGAAGCCGTAGAAGGGCTTGTTTCTGAACCGTCTCAATCTGTTTCAGAGATAGATACATTGTCTATTCCGACAGCGCAGAAGTTTCATCTCGGATTCGGTAGAATGCTTTCAAATTTGAGAGAACTTCTTGAGTATCTTAAAGAAATAAGTGACGAAGAATGGCCGAGATTTGTAACTGAAGAAGAAAACTATTTCGCACTTTGGGTTGAAGGAATCTTCGGTGAAAAAGAACTGGCAAATAAGCTTCGAGGAAGCGACCGCCTCCAATCAATTGAAATTTTGCATTCATATCTAAAAGGGAACTAGTCATTTCCAAAGGGGCACAAATAGGCTAGAATTCGCCTACAAAGCCTACTTATGACCAAGACAATTATTACCCACGGGGGAGCGTTTCATACTGATGAGATATTCGCTGTTGCAGCACTCACTCTTCATCTCAAGAATGAAGAAGTTACTGTTCTGAGAACTCGTGATGAGGCTTTGTTTCCTAAGGCAGATTATATTGTTGATGTCGGTGGAGTTCTAAATCCAGAAGAAGGAAGGTTTGACCATCATCAACAAGGCGGAGCAGGAAGTCATATAAATGGTATTCCTTACGCGTCATTTGGTCTGGTGTGGAGAGAGTATGGTATTGAGCTTTGTGGAGGAAATGAAAATGTAGCAAAGAATCTTGAGACAAAGCTCGTTTCATCAGTAGACGCCTTTGATAATGGTGTATCAATATCAACAAACCTTCATAAAGACATATACCCATATTCGATTGGTCAGTTCTTCGGATCGTTCCTACCAAGCTTTAATGGTAACAAGGAAGATTATGATATAGCTTTCAATACTTGTGTAAACATTGCTAAAGATTTATTGAAAAGAGAAATTTCTAAGGCTCTTGAGCGAGTAACCTTAGAACGCATAGTAGAGGATATCTATCAAAAAACAGAGGATAAGAGAGTAATTATTCTTGATAAAAAATATCCTTGGGAGTCGGCGCTCATGAAATTTCCTGAGCCTCTCTATGTAGTATATTCCAACACCGAAAATAATAATTGGAATGCAAAAGCGGTACCGGCAGATGGTGATACCCTTTTTAATGTTAGAAAGAAATTCCCAGCAAGTTGGGCAGGTAAGAGAGGGGAAGCTTTGGTGGCAGAAACTGGTTTGGCGGATGCAATCTTTTGTCACAACGCTCGCTTTATCGCAGTGGCAGAGAGTAAGGAAGGAATTTTAGAATTGGTAAGGCAGGCGCTTGATCAGTAGTAAATCGATAAATACGTTGTGCAAAGGTGTGATATGAGAAAATACATAATTTATAAGTAATTATTAGTCAATATAACTTCCTAGGAACTAGATACTAGTAACTAGCAACTACCCATGTTTGTAGATGAAATAACAATTAAAGCGAGGGCGGGAAGCGGCGGAGACGGCGTGGTTTTATGGCGTCATGAAAAAGGTAAAGATTCAGCAGGCCCTGCGGGAGGGGATGGTGGAAGGGGAGGAAGTATTTATATTGTTGCAGTCCGTGACCTTGGCCTCTTGGCCAAATATCGGACAGTCAAAGAATTTGCTGCAATTTCAGGAGAAAATGGTCATAAAAAAAGTATGCACGGCAAAGACGGGGACGACCTAGATATTCCGTTACCGATTGGAAGCACTGTCACTAATCAGTCCACAGAAGAAGTTTTTACCCTCCAAACAGAAGGTCAGCGGGTCCTTGTCTTGAACGGAGGAAAAGGAGGGCTTGGTAATGAGCATTTTAAATCTTCTACTAATAGATCGCCGAAAGAATCGACACCTGGAAAATTAGGAGAAGAAGCAGAGCTGTATATCGAACTGGAGCTTGTGGTGGATGCAGGATTCATTGGGCTACCGAACGCAGGTAAGTCGAGTCTCATCAATGAGCTGACAAATGCAAAAGCAAAAGTAGGGAGCTTTGAATTTACAACACTTGAGCCGAACCTTGGAGCGTTTTATGGATTCGTTCTTGCTGATATTCCAGGACTCATTGAAGGTGCCTCACTAGGCAAAGGTCTTGGGTATAAATTCCTTCGTCACATCAAGAGAACTAAGATGTTGCTCCACTGCGTATCTGCTGAACATGAAGATGTTCTTTCAGCATACGATACGGTCCGAAGTGAGCTGGAAAGATATAGTACGGAACTGCTCGATAAGAAAGAAATTGTGATTCTTACCAAGACTGATGTGCTCACGGAAAAAGAAATTTCAACCAAGAAAAAAATATTACAAAAAAGAAATAAAACTGTCCTTAGTGTTTCAACGATTGATGAGGGCTCTCTCAAAGAAATTACCAAAGTTCTCTCGACCAACTTACAGAAAGAGACGTAAAGTTTAAAGAATAGAGAATAAAAGGAATAAGGTGAATTGAAATGAACACGCTTAACCAGAGCTCCGCGAGGCGAGTAAGTAGAATAATGACAATATAGTGCTATTACAAAAACTTGTTGACCTTACTAGTCAACAAGTTTTTATGTCAACCAGAAAACTACGCGCGAAGCACCCACCTCGGGAGGTCGGTACGGTAGAGGAAACAGGTTTTTGTATTAGCAAAAGCGTTACGTTTAGTTCTATGCAAACAGTCAAATTGTTATAAATTCACAAATATAGTCTGACCTGTTAGTATAAAACCTATGTCAGAAAGCGACACAATGAAGGGCTACACAGTCACTATCGGTCTTGAGGTTCACGCAGAACTAAAAACAAGGACAAAGATGTTCTGTGATTCCAAGAATGATCCAGATGAAGAGCGTCCAAACGTTAATATTTGCCCTATTTGTATGGGGTATCCTGGCACACTACCAACCATCAACAAGCAAGCTGTTGAGC
>Ga0209591_10005310_pt1 | contig 14402 bp, 14 predicted proteins | sample MAT01_FD_187207 | JGI IMG/M metagenome (GOLD analysis project Ga0209591, IMG submission 187207) | Freshwater microbial communities from Lake Fryxell liftoff mats and glacier meltwater in Antarctica - MAT-01 (SPAdes) (version 2) | ecosystem: Environmental > Aquatic > Freshwater > Ice > Liftoff... | reverse complement strand
GAAGATCGCGATCGATCCCCGCAATATATAAATTAGGTCAACTTTATGAAATTTATCGGACTCGGCAAAGTTTCGCGCCAACTGTTTCCGATCGCATCGATCGCCATTAATTCCATTCTGATCGGAGCTATGCCCAGTTTTGCTGCCCAGTTTCAGCTTTATGACAGTAGTTCTAACCTGCTGCCCGAAATCTACGACTCACCCGACTATAGCGGGCCAAATCAGAAATCCTTGGCTTTTGGAGCGATTGGTAGTCCCACACGCAGTCCAGCCACTAACCTCAATACAACATCGAGTAACGCTATTTCTGCGGGTTATAGCAACTACTCATTACCCATTCAGGTTAACTCACAATTCCCTGTTCTCGATCGAACTTTAGGATACACACTCAGTTTTGGGGTGCAAATCGCCTCACAAACTAATACCAGCACCGATCGAGCAGGTTTTAGTGTGATTGCGCTCAGCAGCGACCTCCAAGGGATTGAATTAGGGTTCTGGCAAAACGAGATTTGGGCGCAAAATATCGGATTTACCCATGCTGAGGGTAATACCTCAGTTTTAGGTTTGACAAGTGCCTTGACTAACTACGATCTAACGATTCTGAATAATTCCTATAGCCTGAGTACGAATGGTTCCGAGATCTTGACGGGTAGTCTCCGTGACTATTCCCCAGCAGGATTTATTTACAATTCACCCAACTTTGTGTTTCTCGGAGACAATACAACCTCAGCATCGGCGAATGTCAACTTTGGCAATATCTCAATTGCCGTTCCGTTTGAGTTTTCGCCAGCACTGGGCTTAGGTATTTTGATTAGTGGATCGATCCTCACAAAACGGGCAAAACGCCCAAAACGTCGATCGACCCAAAAATCCTAGATGTTGCTATGGAGCAATCGATCGATCTGTTGGTGATAGTCCTCGTATTGCGCCGAGTTGAGCACAGAGTAGTTGAGATTTTTGAACAGTCCTGTGAGTTTCACAAAAAAGTCATACACGGCTTCTTTCGAGGCGAAGTGCATATCAGCATCCAAAACAATATCGCTGATGAGATTGAACACAACAATCTGACGCGCCTGTGGCGTAGTGGCATCAACCTCATCATAGGCATCTTGCTGGAGGTAAACCATATCCAAAAACAGAGATTTTTGATATGTGACATAATCTTCGATCGATATGCCCTCTTCACCAGTCACCTGAATCATCTGATAGATACTATCGCCTTGCTTAAGCAGAGCTTGACAGCGTTTGACCCGACGCACCCAATCATGAGAGAAGTGTTTATTGAAATAAGCTTCTAACTGATTGAGATAACGCGACCAAGAAATTAGAGGTTCGATCGCGGGATAAAAACGACGATAAGCACGGTTGTAAGTCAGCCCCAAAAAGGTTTTGACCGTTGCCATCGTCGATTGGGTCACAGGCTCTTCAAAGTTGCCACCCGCAGGTGAGACACTGCCGATAATCGTCAGCGAACCAACTGAGTCATCGCGTGTCCTTAGCACACCCGCCCGTTCGTAGACGGCTTTGATGTAGGAATCAAGATAAGCTGGGAAGGCTTCTTCCCCAGGAATTTCTTCTAACCGACCTGACATCTCACGTAATGCTTGTGCCCAACGACTGGTAGAGTCAGCCAATAACAACACATTTAATCCCATCTGACGATAATATTCGCCCAAAGTGATACCAGTATAAATCGATGCTTCCCGCGCCGCCACAGGCATACTGGAGGTGTTGCAAATAATAATCGTGCGCTCCATTAATGGGCGATTTGTGTTGGGGTCAGTGATTTGCGGAAATTCGGTGAGCGTTTCCACGACTTCACCCGCCCGTTCGCCACAGGCAACAATAATCACGACATCAATGGTTGAGTGTTTGGCGATCAGTTGCTGCAAGACGGTTTTACCCGCACCGAATGGGCCAGGCACACAGGCCGTTCCACCTTTAGCGATCGGGAAAAAAGTATCGATAATCCGAATGGTTGTACTGAGAGGAGTATCAGGATAAAGCCGCTCTACGGTACGACTTTCTAGCATTGGCGCACTCAAAGGTCGCTTTACTGGCCAAGTTTGGATCATGTTGAGGCTGCGCTGGTTGCCAGCATCGTCCTTAATTCGGGCGATCGATTCATTAACCGTAAAATTGCCTTCTTGGATAAATTCGATCGACACCGATCCGCGCAGGTCAAACGGCACCATGATCTTGTGCGTAATCGATCCTTCCTGAACTGTGCCAATCACATCGCCAGCAATTAGTCGATCGCCAATTCGGACTTTTGGCATGAAATACCATTTACGCTTTCGATCGAGCGCATCAACATATACCCCTCTAGGCAAGAAATAACCATGCTCCGATGCCAACACGTTCAACGGGTTTTGCAGACCATCAAATACTGTCCCAAGTAAGCCTGGCCCTAGTTCGACTGAGAGCAAATCGCCCATGCACTCAACTAGATCACCAACTTTAACGCCTTTAATATCCTCATAAACCTGCATATCAGCGCGGTTACCCTTGATCCGAATTACTTCTGATTTCAGTTTCTGACTGCCAGTTTGGAGATAAGCAACTTCATTTTTAACGAGATAGCCTTCGGTTAACTCAATTGTGGCGATGTTACCGTTGACTCCAACGACGCGAGCAGTGCTGTTTTTATTACTCATGTTCTAGGCAAGTATTCTCAAGATATATGTTTAGAGGGACTTTTAGAGCTTTAGGCTAGGATAGCAGCAAATTAGGTGGACGATATTGATTATAATGATTCCTTGGATTTCTGGTCATTATCTATGGGCGCGATTCGATCTGTCATTATTGTTGCTACGAGTGTGGGATTAGTTCTATGTCAAGCTTGCGATCGCTCAAATAGCCCAGATCCGCTAGTAAGTATCGATGTCTCAAAAAAAGCACCCCAGCCAGAAGTTGTAATAGTTTCCGAGTTAAACAAATCCAAAGCCGAAACTCCAAGATCTCAAGCTGGATCTAAATCCGTAAAGATCGTCAGTAAGCTCTACGAAGGTAGGTCTAAAAATGGCTTCTGTCAATTTAAGATCGATTATCCCGAACTGGTCTCACTTCCAGATCGGAATACTAAAGCAGAGATTAACCAGTATATATTTAATGACTTGGTGAAAACTGATAACCCTGACTGTGCTGATAATGCCGATCTCAGTCAACTTGGTAAGGATGAGTCTTATTCGATCGATCTGAATTACAAAGTTACTTACAATCAAGGCTCTCTTTTGAGTGTAAAAGTCTCAGGATTAGGGACATCTTTGCGGAATGGCACGATCGATGCCGCTCATCCATCCAAGATTTACAAGTCTTACAATTACGATCTAAAAACAGGGAAATTACTGCGCTTTCAGGATTTATTTGTAAACGATCGAGGATTTATCTCTAAGATCGACCAGTCGATCGCCCGCCAATATCCCAATATAAATCCGATATCTTGCGATAATACAAATCTCCATCCTGACATCTGTAAAGGTGATTATGAGTTCTATATTTCAGGAAATAATCTGGTTATTTTCAACATCTTCGACAACTTTGTTGCAGGTTCAGTCGAAGCAGAAATCAAGCTCTCTGAACTCAAGGATTCGATCGATCCTAACAGCTTACTCCAAGATATCGTGAAGTAGCGGCAATCGCAGATGAGAAGGGAACCGATCACTGTGATGGATTTGCTGAGTGGCTTCGACAAAATCGCTAATTGATACTGTACAAGGGATCTGCATCGTGTTCGAGTGACGTTCGATCAGGGGAAAAGCTGAACTGGCAATCGCAATGCCAATCTGATGTCCCGCTAGGAAACAATGCCCCGTAGGACGAAATTCGATCTGATACTCATAGATTCGATCGGGTTCGACAAAATCTGGCTCGGTCAGTGATTTATGATATCTTGCCCGTAGCACTCCGATCGAGATCGACATTTGCCGCCCATCGGGATAGACATCCAATAGCTTCACCACCCAATCTGTATCAGGTGCAGAAGTCGCGGCATAGAGTAAAAATTCTGCTGTCCCTAAAATACTCAGATCTGTTAATAAGACATCGCTAAAGTAAAGCAGCACATCCCATCGTTGATGCCCGACGCGCTGATCGTATTGTCCATAGGCTGTGCTGGGATTTGGGTTGCGTGGATCGTACACATAGATGTCGGGTGAACTCTCTAGATCGGGTTTCTGAGATTTTAGTTGACCATTTTCATGCAGGTAGAGAGTATGCGAATCAGTCCGATCTAACTTCCGATCTAATCCTGATAAATCTAACCAGTGATTAGCTCCCATTAAAAATATTTGAACCGTCGATCGATCGCTGATGCCATTGTCAATTCCCTTGAGCCAATAGTCAAACCAGTCGATTTGGAGTCGATCGATCTTTGGTGTCGCGGTAGATCCAAAATCAAGTTCGCCAACTTTCGATCGCCACGGCAGGTGTTGCCACGGCCCGATTACGAGGTGCTGGGGCTTTTGGGTGTGAAGCTTGGCTTGAGCATAGGTTTGGAGTGAAGCAGTGATGAATAGATCTGCCCAACCCGCAATATGAAGCGCGGGTAAATCATAATTGGCAAATCGACTGACGGGATTAAGCTCCTGCCAGTAAGGATCGCTTGCGAGTGGATGTCCAATCCAATCAAAAAAGAATTGTCCTAATGGTTCCTGCTTGAGAATTTGAATTTGGTCTAGAGGATTAGCATTGAGCCAATGGGAAAGGTTTTGCTGAGCCTGAAATAATTGGGTTGCTTGTGGTTCTAATCTCAGAAACTGGGCACGATTTTGGCTTAGTTGTAAGGCCCATCCCAAAGTAAAATCCAAGGCGATCGAGCCACCAAAATAAAACCAGCCATCATAAAAATCTGCTGATGTCATCGCTGGGCAGATCGTAACTAATCCTGCTGGCTGCATTACTGCGGCTTGGAACTGGGTCGCACCTTGATAAGAGAAGCCATACATGCCCACTTTGCCGTTGCTACCAGCAAGTGATTCCACACACCAACGCACCGTATCGTAACCATCTTCATATTCATGCCGAAATGGATAGAACTCTCCTTCTGAAGTGCCACAGCCCCTGACATCTTGGATTACGACGATATAACCCTGCTGGGCATACCAACTGGGATGAGCATAGGTGACAGTCGAAGCGATCGAACGTCCATAAGGCAGCCGCATCAGCAATACGGGCAGGGGTGTATCTATACCTTTGGGGCGATAAATATCTGCCGTCAGATTTATTCGATCGCGCATTGGGATCGGCACTTTTCGATCGACAGTAACCTTAGAATGAAAATCAGTTGGCATATTATGATTAATCAAAACATCAGACAGAAATAGGACTAAGTACGGTTAGCCTCTTAGGGTAATCGATTTGACGTAATAGCTTGCAATATCCCATATTTTGATAGTCTTGAATATCTAGCATTATCTTACTTGCTAGAGCGTGGGCAAAATTTACAGGAACAGCATTACCGACCATCTTATAGCCGTCATTGATATTGTCATATTTAAAAACAAATTCATTTGGAAATGTTTGGATTCTGGCACACTCTCGAACCGATAACCTTCGATATGGTTTAGGCGAATTAGGATCGAAAATCCTTTTATCTTGTTCAACAAATATCATCTTATTGGCTTGGGGATGAATTGGGGCATGTCTTCCACCTGCTTGAATTGTGAAAGATGGTTCATCCCAACCTCGAACACGGTTCCTCGACATATAAATACTGGAAAATCCACCGTCTAGATACTCATGATTCGGAATTGTTGCAGACTTTTGGTTTAGTTCGCTACTTGAGATCGGTTCGACTAAGGATAAGTCGTAGATCGCATCCTTAAGAGTTAGAATCTCACTACTACCTTGAGGAAAGTCAAAAACTCCTCTCATATCCTCTCGATATCCAACAATAATTACACGTTTTCGATCTTGGGGTACATTGAAGTTGACGGCATTTAGTAACTTATATGCGATTTCATACCCAGAGTCTTTAAACATAGATAAAATGTTTGTGAAGGCATGAGCATGTTTTTCGGCTAAAATTCCACTAACATTTTCAGCCACAAAAAAAAGTGGTTTTTTGTCTCTTACAATTCTAATATATTCATGGAATAGTTGACCGCGTGAGTCATTAATCCCTCGCCCAGCACCAGCCTCACTCCAGCTTTGACATGGTGGCCCTCCAATAATTCCAATGCAATCAGGTATTTCAGAGGATTCAATATTTCTAATATCTCTTTTGTCTAATTTGACGTTTGGATGGTTAAGTTCATATGTAGCCCAAATACTTCTGTCATATTCATTGCTAAAAACAAGATTAAATCCAGCTTTTCTAAAGCCAAGATCTAGTCCACCACAACCAGAGAATAACGCAACAACATCCATATCTTATCTCTTATAGCTAATGATTTTCGAGTTTAGGAGAATGGCTGGATTATCTGGAGACTTAATCTGAATGTCTCTCATGTTGAGAGATTTATTAAGTGATAGGCTTTCAATTTCTTGCCTAGCTGCAAATGGGAAAGATTGAAATTTACTATCTTTCATGATCGCAATCATCTGAAAATCAGCATTCTCGTCATAATCTATGTCAATGTAACTGTAAACACCGATCGGATTCTCTATACCCCACATCCCTCTAATTCTCAAATAGGTAATGCCGAGTGGATCGACCTTGTTGACTCTCCCTAATTCATTGGTTGCGGCAAATTGGATGTCTAGGATTTGATTGATTCCATCACAAATTCCATTTCTAACTCTTTCATAAACTTGCTTGTCTGCTGCATAACAGTCACCATAGACAAGCCATAGGAACTTAAGGTTATTTCCCTTTACAACTCCAATCGTGTAGATGATATCTTTTTCTACCCAATCGCGCTCACATAAACGACAAGCGTTTGTGATCATTGGATCGCTTGATAGAATCTTTGACTTTGGGTATGAACTATTTAGGGCAATATGGGATCTAGTGGATTCGACTTTCTTAACCTCGATCGCATCACCATTTTTTAAAATTAAATCTGGAGGATTATTAGCATTACCGATGTATGAAAACACCTGAGTATGGATCTTAATTCTTTCCTCTTCATGATGATTTGAATGATCGAGAGTGTTCGCAAACATATCTTTGACAAAATCTTCTAAAGAATTGCCAACAGCATTTATCCTATTTCTTCCTCTATTAGATCCATTCACGAATATATTTGGCGCGTGAACGATGTTACAGATTGCTTGTAATAAATTGGTCATATCCTAACTAAGCTTTAAGCTTGAGAGCCTTTAAATGTTAGTCAAGTGCTCATAATTCTGGCTTGGAGGTATCAGTGCAACCAGCCAAAATGGCACTAACCCAAAGTTTAGATTGGACAACAAAGCCCTTGACACGATCAGAGCGCAACCCAACCTCCAAGATCCAACGAATTATCATTGCTCCCGTACTCCTGTGATTTTTTTACAGTCTATCGGTACGAGAGTTTTCTTGCTTTCTCAAACAGTCTCTAAGTTCAGTCCTCGACAGTTAATTAATCTCAAACCTAAGCTTCTTGAAGTTGATCTTTGTGCAGCCAGATTGGAGGAGTTGGGACTTGACCGAATTTTACTTGGATGTAGTCGCCCCGAAATTCCAGCACTTCGCCGCTAGTTTCAAAGATGTAGCTCGACCAGCGCGTATCGTTAGCCAGGGACTCGACGCTACCATCAAGCTTTTCCCGTAATGCCTTCACCAGTGAACCTTTCTTCAAAGCCATATTTACTCCTAAAAACCTGAATAATCTATGCGTATTCTATCCTGACAAAGCCAAATTACAGCCACATAACAGCTAAATAACTAACAGCCAACTTGCTATCATGGGTGACATAGCGTTGGGAAAAAAGCCATGTGTATCTGCATTAACTGCCATTATGTGGACATTTGCACCACCTACCATGCGATCGAAGAGCAACACCAGCAAGCACATTTAACCGCAAACCCTACTTTTGAGGCAACTTCGCCCAGCATTAACGTTAATATCCGCACTACGGGTGTTGGCGAAGATGTGGAAATTCAGATGGAATGGGACGTGGTGGGTTGTCTCAGCTTTAAGCAAGAGTCAGGTAAATGGATCGAACTCAGACCTGGTGAGCTTGTCCCGACCTGATCACCCTCTAGGGATTTGACGGAGATGGTGCAGGGTTGAAGTTAGTGGGAGCAGGACTAGTATTTGAACTAGCACTGAAGAAATTGGCGGGACAACTGGTAGGAGTTGGAGATTGTGTGGCGATCGAACGTTCGGGACGCATAAGCGTGACCACATGTGGCACAGGACGGGGATCGTATGCCATCACAGACTTACCACGGTAAGCGAGGGCAGCACTGGCTCCAGAATCGAGCATGACGACATCTTGTAAACCTGCTTTGGCGAGAATCTTCCCTAACCCTACTGAGTCAATCATTTCCATTGTTACCCCAATTACAGGACGACCTGTGGCTCGATCGACTCCCCAGAAAGCTCGATCGCGACTAGCATCAAACCCATACAGCTTACCGAAACTCGCAGCTTCTTGCGGTTTACCATTCCGCACCAACCATCCTGCGCCCACAAAGGCATCAGTCACGCCAGGTAAATCAGCTTGCATTCCTTCGAGCGTGCTGTGTTTAGTTGGATCGTAAGGTACAAACTTAATCTCGCCATTGTTAATCAGCACCAAGGGACGATTTTTGAGCAGGGGGTTTTCACCTTTCTTGCCAGGATTAAGTACACCTGGATTAGCAGAGAATTGGCTTAATACGGGGCCGATCATCGTATTGCCTTGCAAAGATTCCAGTGAGAAGAAACCACCATCAACTGCGGCGATCGACTGCTTGTTAAACTTCATGATTTCTTCAACTTGGGCGCGGGTGTCAGCATGAATCGTCGCTGGTCTACCGCCATAAACCAGAGTCAGGGGAAGATTGTCGATCGTGATCTGGGTTTTGCGGACTGACGTGTTGAAATTCAGTGGCGCGATTACCCCTGGAGGCGCAGATGCGATCGACTCTTCGGGTTGCGGCCCACCCCAAGCTTCAGGAATCACCCCAAACAGGCGCGATTGTCCATATCGCATAATTGTGAGTAAATCTTCTGACTTACCCGCAGTTGTCTCAGCATAAGGATCGTTGCTCATGGTTAAAGCTGCTTCATAGCCTGCTTCTGTGACTTTTTGCTTCACCATCTCGTTGTAAGTGCCGAAGGGATAGACAAAGTAACGCACGAGCACACCCATTTCTTTTTCTAAAACTTGCTTCGATACCCGCAGTTCCTGTTCGACTTTGGCGGGGTCTAACTTGGCGAGATCGAGATGATTGATCGTGTGTGAGGCGATCGTAATCAGTCCGCTTTGCTGCATTTCGCGCAGTTGATCCCAAGTACTTTTCTCGCGATTGTTTTTCTTGCCGACAAAGCCTGTATGTACCGCAAATAGAGCAGGATAGCCATATTGCTTTAAAAGTGGGTAAGCATACTGATATTGACCGAGATAGTTGTCATCAAACGTCAGCAGGATTGGCATTTCTGGAAGTGATGCCCCTGTGCGGAGATGGTTGAATAGCTGATCCATCGTGATTGGGGTCAAACCTGCATCATGGATTGCCTTGAGATGCGCGGCGAATTCTTCGGGCAAAACGTCATAGGAGAGCTTCTTTACAGGTGTGATGTCGTGATACATGATCACTGGCACCCGCGCCGCCCGCGCTCGATCGCTAATTGCCGGCCAAGGCACAGGGTTGAACGTCGCGAGGAGATCGGGTGTGAGCAGATTGCCAAAACTGGCTACCGTGCTGAGCGGATCTTGGGCGATCGAACCGAGTTGGCTGACACTTGCGAGTGAGTAGGTGACACCCGTAAGCGCATCAGGCTGACAGGAATTAACTACGGCATCAGTCACAACAACAGGTGGATTGGGCGTAACCGCAGCGATTCTAGACTTTGAAGTTAGGCTGACTAGGGCAAAGGCAAAACCTGCACCTAAACCCATACCCGCGATCGACAGCCCCAAGATCGACAACACTAGAGATTTCCGCATAGATCGCACACACCAAATAACAGGTTTCAATTATCAACGATCAATATATCAACGATCCACGATCTTTGATTCAGAATCGATCGAGAAATCTACGCCCAACCTTTGAGCTTGTAATAGAAAATGCCGATGTATTCCTTGATCGCGTCTGTCGTATTTTTGAGCGCGTAAGCATTGGGCAGAAGGTCTACAAGCATTCCGCCAACCCCTTTGTCATTTGTGCTGTTGACGCTGATAAAGTCGGTGGGAGCAGCGATCGAATCGATCCCCAGCTTTTGAAAAATTGCCAGAGAACGGGGCATATGCACAGCCGAGGTGACTAGCAAGATTCGCTTCCAGCCATTTTTTTGTAAGATCTGGCGCACATTCACGGCGTTTTCGTAAGTATTGAGCGAGGTCGAGTCCTGAACGATCGCTGAGGCAGGTACACCCATCGCTTCGGCGATCTCTGCCATATCGAGTGATTCGGCTTGCCCTCCTTCTCCCAGCCACTCAGCTCTACCACCACTGACAATCAGCACAGGAGCTTTACGATCGCGAAATAACTTCGCCCCATAGAGAATTCGATCGCCTGCCTCTGCGACTTCGACCCAACGACGCGGCGGAATCATCGGTTTAGTCCCACCACCCAACACCACAATCGCCTCGACTACTGGCAACTCGCCTTGAGGAATATTTTGTTGTTCGATCGATCGAACTAAAAGGTCAGAAAAATTTTGACTGCTACTTAAACCTAAAATCACGATCGCGGCAATGAGTGAAAGTATAGATGTCTTACTCGGTCTACCTTTACGCCGCCACAGGCTAACTAAGGCAACGATCGACAATATCGTAGTTAAGCCCAGCGGATAAACAAATAACGGCAGAATTTTCGATAGAACTAACGACATACTTTACATATTGAACTGATTTGACTAGGATAGTCCCCTGTCTGAACTATTTCGATTCGATCGCATATCCGAGAATTATCCGAAGACATATCCGAGCACATATTCAAACACAACTCAGAACTACGAGTAACGGCGAGTAACGGCTATGTTTTTCTTTCTCGTAAATATTCTTTGTTGGGCGATCCTAATTGCCGTACTTTTTGGTCTCTATAAGAACAAAGTCATTTCCGATAAAACCCTCAGCTTTTTAGGATGGATATTTCTCGGCGCACTTTTAATTCTGGCATTTAGTAATATTACAGTTGCCGATCAACCAGTCTTCAGAACGTTTTTTAGCCTGTTGTTCTTCCCAACCACGATTTTAGGATTTATCATCACGATCCTATTTTTTAATTGGCGAAAAATCGTTATCAAAAAATTCAAGTTGAGAAGCGGTGAATCCAAATATATCGGTGAGAAGTTTGATAACAAAGATATCGAAGGGAATGTCAGAAGTGCGAGTTGGTGGATTGGTTTCGCCCTTTTCTTGCTTATAATTGCGAGTAATAATGCTCTATCTACGGTATTCATGTGCTATCTGGTCGAACAGGGCGATAATTCGGTCGAACAAGCCTATCGCCGCGATGTCCGTAACCTTGATGCTACCGATCTGAATCAGATTAACAATGAGAATTTCGATTTAATTGTGGTGATGTCGGGCGAAAGTCCTTACAAAGAGAGATTTATTGATGAAGTTGATGCCAGAGAGAAATTAAAACGACTTGAGGGTGTGGAGCCGTCGATCGCCTTGACGGGTGGACAGGTGAGAGAGCACCTACTTGAAGCAGCGAGAATTAGAAGGAGAGCCAGACAAAATAATCGGGTAGAGCCGTTAATTTTGCTCAGTGGTGGTCGATCGATCGAATCCCCCAATGGTTTCCCCTGTGGGATTGCCAAGCCTAACGATACTGGTCGATCGAGAGATGATGTCACAAACGAAATCGCTGACCTCAGGGGCGGAGCAAGAGGACTGCGATACGATCCACGCTATGACTACCTATATAAGCCGAATAATACTGGAGAGTCTGTGAGGACAACTGGGATTACCGAAGCTGATGATATGTGCTTTTTCTTAACTCAACTTACTGACGTACCAAAATCCGCAATTATTTTGGAACCAAACGGTACTAATATTCGCCGCAGTGCTGAAAAGATTAGAGATTTGGAGTCGCAGAAGGTCTTACCGACAATATCAGAACGCAATAAGTCGCGAATCTTACTTTTGACTTCGCCGTTAGAGACAGTACGCACGTTTCAGACTTTCAAAAACTTGGGTTTAGATGTGATTGCTAGACCTGTCTATACTTCTGATTTTGAGGAATGTAAACCATCCCTAAGACCCTGGCCGCTCCGACCCGATCCTAAATCTGCCCCAACTAAGTTTCGCGTTGACCCCGAAAAAATCTTGCTCAGTGCGGATGCATTTGTTCGTTCCGAAAGAGCTTGGAAAGAGAGCTTGACCATATTTCTCTATTGGCTGAGATTTTGGGTGCTTTCACCCCTAACCGATGAGCGTCCCTACTTTCCCACTTCTCCACCCACTCCTACAACCACTGTTCCTCCTGCTCCTGCTGCTACCCCATAATTTAAGCTGTTTTACGGCGTGACTTTTTACCAGTAGAAACCACTGGTTGCTGTTTTTCGGCACAGATGCGTTCTAGCAAAACTGATGCTGGTTCATCGTTGGGGTCTTGGGGGACGAGTTCGCCGCGAAAGGCTTTGGCTAGGGTGGCTTGTTCTAACCTGTCGCAAAGTTGCCTCGCTTGTTGATATTGCTCTTCGATCGATTCGATCGATTTAAACATTTTCTCAACTCGCCGAACAATCTCTTTTTGTTCTTCCAGAGAAGGTAAAACAATCGTAAAATTTTTGATTTTGCTTAAATTAAGATTTGGTTGATTTCCTCCCTCAGCAAGTTCTCTCATTTCAAGGTAATTAGCTTGTAAGGAAAGTTTGACATATTCTTTTAAAGCTAATGATTCATCAATGACTATAGCTGCACAGGCTTGATTAATTGTGGCTTCAATTCTAAGCTCAGTAACTTGTCCGCGAGTTTTACCTTCGCCATACATTGCCACTAAAATCGTTCCCACAGGATATTTCTTTAACCGATGATCTAAAATAGCGGAATCAGTAACAAATTCAGACGCTGAGTTGACATATTGTTGCCCTGTAGCAGCACTTGTAATCCAAGGCGTTCCACAATCTGAGTAATAGCCTGAGTTTGATTTCAAAGGTGTTGATCCTGTACCAACCTTTGCGATTGATTGGATATCAACTGTCTTACAGTTCTCTGAAAACTCTCCAGATGTACCAGCAAGCAACACGGCTTGTTTATAGCGTTTAATCAGTTTGGGAATGTGTTCCAGTTCCTCGCGGGTGCGGCGGCTGTGGGCAAACAAGCGATCCAACTTAGCCACAATGCGCTGTTGTTCGCTAACTGGTGCAAGGACTATTGGAGCTTTTAGCCCAGATTCAGTTCCAAGTCGCGGCATTTGAATACCATGACTCACCGAATCAACATATTTAAGAAATTCTGGATGTTTGAGCCAATAGAAAAGATAGCGTCCATCAATTGCAATATTTGGTTTGAGTGGAATAATTTCAGTTGTGCAATATCCATCTCGATCAGCTATAAGAACCTTATTGAGATATGGGCGAAGCTTTCCATAAAGAACATCTCCTTTAACAAAGTAATTTTTGGTACTTTTAGAGTCGCGTTCAGCAAATTTTAGTCGCTGTAATAGTTGTGATGTATCTTTCTCAATATCTTCTAATTCAAGTAGCCAAGCATTATCAGGAATCTTAGTTGGTTCTATTTTAATGGTTTTGCCATAATCAATTACCTCACCAAGAACTACTTTAACCCATCCATTCGGCAAATCATTCATACTGCAAATTCCACTTAAAACACATCACCCAGCACCACCTCAAAAACCTCAAACTTAATATATCTCCCAAAATTGAGAAGGAGACACAATCTTTGTAACTTCCAGATCGATAACTGTTTCAAAATCTCGATCGCCAGTAATTAAATAGTCAGCACTAGAAGCGATAGCACATTCCAAGAACTTTGCATCCTTTGGATCTCTAGGAAAATCGACAGAGATATTGACATCAATAATCGTTGTAAAAGCATCAATAATATTAAACCATCGTTGTTTCAAATCTGGGGATAGCTTTAATTTCTTACGAGCTAAAACCGATTTGTATTCCATCAAAATTTCTTCGGATACAATCCATTCAAAATCTGGATTAGATACCAAAAACAAAATAATAGCTTCTGGATCTCTACCTTTTACCGAAGCAGAAATCAAAACATTAGTACCAACAATAACCTTGATCATTCACCTCGACGATAAGCCGCGATTTCTTCAGCTATCTCCTCATTTGCTAATGGTCGATCGGCATGAAGGGCTTGTGTTTCCTTAAATAGCTGTCTAAAATCCTCAA
>Ga0209591_10005309_pt1 | contig 14403 bp, 9 predicted proteins | sample MAT01_FD_187207 | JGI IMG/M metagenome (GOLD analysis project Ga0209591, IMG submission 187207) | Freshwater microbial communities from Lake Fryxell liftoff mats and glacier meltwater in Antarctica - MAT-01 (SPAdes) (version 2) | ecosystem: Environmental > Aquatic > Freshwater > Ice > Liftoff... | reverse complement strand
AGTTGTAAGTGCGGATTTTTTCGGAGCGGTCGCCCGAACCCACCAAGCTGCGGCGGGCAGAGGCGAATTCTGAAAACTCTTTTTTAAGCTGATTTTCGCGAATCTGTTGCACCAGGCGACCCATGGCGATATCCCGGTTTTTGTGTTGCGACCGGCTCTCGGTGCTTTCAGCGATCACGCCAGTAGGCAGGTGGGTAAAGCGCACGCCTGATTCCGTCTTGTTTACGTGCTGACCACCTGCGCCTGAAGCGCGAAAGGTGTCAGTCCGAATGTCTTCTTTGCGGATATTAACGTCTTCAGGCTCCATTTTGGGCAGCACCACCACGGTAGCGGCGGAGGTGTGTACGCGGCCTTTAGCCTCGGTTTCGGGCACGCGCTGTACCCGGTGTGCGCCGGATTCGAATTTGAGCTTGCCGTACACGTTATCACCAGAGACTTCAAGTACGAGTTTGCCATAGCCGCCTGAGGTGCCAACCGTTTCGTCTACCAATTCAACATCCCAACCTTGGTCTGAAAAATAGCGCGAGTACATTCTATAAAGGTCACCAGCAAAAATTGCAGCCTCGTCGCCACCTGTGCCGGAGCGGATTTCAAAGATCACATCTTTTTCATCCTCAGGGTCTTTGGGGGTTAGGAGCGTGACGAGGAGTTCTTCCAGCCTATCACGTTCGGGTTCCAGGGCGCTGATTTCGTCACGGGCCATTTCGCGCATTTCCGGGTCGGTTTCGCCAACGAGCATAGCCTTTGCACCAGCGATGTCGGCAAGGGCCCTTTCGTACTTTTCGGCGGCCTCTACCAGGGGCTGGAGCTTCTTGTACTCCTTATTTACCTTTTTCGACTTTTCAGAATCGGCCACCGTGGCGGGATCGCCGAGTTGCTCCTCGAGGTAGGTATATTTTTCGCGTATGGCTTGTAGTTTGTCTAACATGGCTTGAATGTAACCCGGAACTCTGTTCCGGGGAAATGTATCCCGGAACGCTGTTCCGGGGAAATGTATCCCGGAACGCTGTTCCGGGGAAAATGTATCCCGGAACGCTGTTCCGGGGAAAACGTACCCCGGAACTCCGTTCCGGGGAAAATGTATCCCGGAACTCCGTTCCGGGAAAATAAAACAGTTATGCCCCGGAACAGAGTTCCGGGGTACATTAAAAATCCCCCACGCTAACGCCGTCAAAGTATCCGAATTTCCACAAGATCAAAATGGCTATTCCCACTACTATTCGATACCATCCAAACCATTTAAATCCATGCTTGGTCAGGAACTGAATAAAATAACGAATGGCTGCCATTGCTACTAAAAAAGCTACAAGGTTTCCCACGCCGAGCAGCATTAAATCATTGCTGCTGAATGTACCGCCTTCTTCTTTGACAAAATCCAAAAGCGATTTGCAGGTAGCCGCGAACATCGTCGGAACGGCGAGAAAAAAGGAGAACTCTGCAGCGGTGGTCGGTGAAAGTCCGTTGGCTAATCCGCCAAAAATAGTAGCCGCCGAACGGCTTACACCGGGCATCATAGCGATGACTTGAAAAAAACCAATGCGCAAGGCCTTTGGCAGCGTAACATCTTGTTCTACAGAGGTTTCGCGCAGACTTTGACGTTTAAAAAAATCGTCGAGCAGGATAAAAATAATCCCGCCAATGATGAGTGCCAAAGCTACCACAACGATGTTTTCGAGCAACGCACCGATCTGTTTTTTAAACAGAAGTCCAAAAAAAACAGCGGGTAAAAACGCTACGAATAGCTTGACGTAAAACCCAAAGCTTTGGAAAAACCGCTTCCAATACAGCACCACGACAGACAAGATGGCCCCGAACTGGATGGCTACCGTAAACACTTTTACGAAGGGCTGCGAGGCAATACCCATGGCTGAGGAGCAAATGATCATGTGCCCCGTAGACGATACCGGTAAAAATTCCGTCAGGCCCTCAATTATAGCGAGGAGGATGGCTTCCGGCAGAGTCATGCCTCAGTATCGTTGGCAATAGCTTGAGGGGTTCTTTTAAAGATACCGACAGCTACCATCACAAAACCCGCTACCATAAGAATTGGGGCTAAGGTGATACGGATGGGGCTATAAATCCGCTCTGGCTCCCATTTGTTTGGATCAGGCATTGCACCGCCCGACATGGTTACCAAGCCGACCAGTACCAATCCAAGACCAATGCCCATCAGAATAAAATTCTGGCGGCCAAAAATGAGTTCGTTACTACCAGCAGAAAAAATGCTTTCTTTTTTCTCCGCCGGGCGGCGTATCGGCGCCGGAGCTGTTTTTCTTTGTTGGGGCTGTGGAGCGGGACGTTGTGGTTGTTGCTTTGCCATAATTGTTAAAGTGGTCAATATGCTACCCGCCTTTGCTAAAGCTATTGCGAGCAATTGTGGTCAGTGTTGGGTATTCGTTTGAGTTTGCCTTGATCCTAATAAAGATCATCCAGCCTCATCTTCAAAAATTTATTCACAACCCACCAAGTGCTAAGGCCAGAAATCAGTACGCCTAAGAGGGCAATTCCCGTAAACACCAGCACGATGCCATTGACATCTTGCAATTGTTCTAGATCAGGCATCATTTTGCGTAGCCACCACATCGAAACAAAGAGTGCTCCAATAGCGGTGGCGGCACTCCAAAGCCCGTTTATGATGCCTTGTTGGATATAAGGACGACTGATAAATTCCCAGGATGCACCCACAAGCTCTTGATTCTTAATAATAAAGCGGTTGGAATACAAGGCTAGCCGAATGGTATTGTGAATAAGTGCAATGGCCGCAAAGATCAGGAAAACCCCCAAGGCCAGGGTAATAATGCCAATACTACGGATATTATCCCCAACATTGCTCGTGTTGGCGGCTTCAAAATAAAGGTCGCTAACCAAAGAATCCTGACGGAGTGCTTCGCGCCAATCGGTAAGTCTTTGATCATCAAGGTATTCTGCTTTCACGTTGAAACGTATCACATCGCGCATCAGGTCGGGCGTATCTTCGAGCATACTCTCGTTTCCGAGGTCTTTTCGCATGGTAGCAGCAGCTTGCTCGCGGGTGATGAACTTGACGCTTTCCTTTTTTACAAACGGTTGCTGGCGCACTTCGGCTACAAGACGGGCAATATCCGATTCTGCAAGTCCCGGTTTAAGCTCCAGCCAGAGATCTATTTTTTCTTTAAAGAGGGTCACCAGTTTTTGCCCTTGGATAGCCATGAGTGAAAAAAATCCCAGTACAAATAGCACTAGCGCAACACTGGCAATGGCGTAGAGATAATTAGGTCTGGTGCGCGACATAGGTATTGATAAATTCAGCTGGACAAATGAGTGCGCGAAGATAAGGAACGCTGCGAGAAGTGAACCTTTTTTGCCAAAACTTGCAGAACCCAACTTCCTGCTCCATAAATCTACGCCTTGGCCTACCTTTGGTTTCTGCTTTTCCGCCACCCAATGGAAAAGGGTCAAAAACAACCAGGCTGCATCATGAACTTTCAACTACTTCGTACGCTCTCTTTCGCCATTCTTTTTCTCCTCTCTTTTTCGGCCAAAAGCCAGTGTCTTTACACGCTTGAAATGCTCGATAATTCTGGCGACGGCTGGAATGGGGGCACCATAACCATTAAAAGCGGCGCAAATATGGTCTCTTTTACTTTGGATAATGTAAATGATGATGGTCTGGATAGCACGGTAACCTTCAATGTATTAGATGGTGCGCCGCTCCTTATTTCTTATGTTGCCGGGAATTTTCCCTGGGAGGTTTCTTTCAAAATTTATGACAATACAGGCACCCTGTTTTTGAACAGCATTTTCCCGATTTCCGGCACTGCATTTTCCGGTGTTGGGGATTGTATCACCTGTGGCAAACCCCTTAACTTTTCAGTGGAAAACGTATGGGATAACCGCGCCAAACTGCGTTGGCAAGCCAATAATGGCGGAACCAATGCGCCCCTCAATTGGCGGGTGATTTATGGCCTGCAAGGTTTTGTGCCTGCCGCAGGAACAGGAGATACCCTTGAAGTGATATTGCCTAAAGTGACCATTCCCGGTCTTCAAAAAAAAACCTGGTATGATGCCTATGTTCAGCAATACTGCGATGTTGCGGGGGGGTATTCCGAGGTGGTTGGCCCTATTTCTTTCGAGACGTATTGGACCAACGATGTGGGCATTGCAGGCGTGATCGCGCCTACCAGTGGCTGCGATTTAGGCTTAGATTCTGTGAAAATAATTTTGGCAAATTATGGTTCTGCACCTCAGTCACTCGTAACCTTCCGTTATGCCGTGAATGGTCAGAATGCGGCAGTAGTGCCTCCTACCGACGGATTTTTTACGGGTATTTTGGGCAAAGACAGCAGTACAGTCATCGCATTTGAGACCCTTTCTGATTTTTCTGCTCCAGGCGAATACCGTATTGATGTTTTCACACAATTGTCTGGCGACGAAGCCGTGTCGAACGATACCTTCACCTATTACGTTACCAATCGCTTACAACCAGACTATGTGCAGCAATTTGAAATCTGGGATGGCGGCTGGACCCCAAGCGGTCAGAACTCCTCCTGGGCATTTGGCACCCCGAACAAGCCTTCCATACCTGCTGCTGCAAGTGGCCTAAACGCTTGGGTAACCAATCTGACCGGCAGCTACAATTTCTCTGAACTTTCCTACCTCGAATCTCCCTGTTTTGATTTTTCAGCAATGGATAATGACCCCGCTATCGAATTCTCCTTAACCCGAGCGATGCAAATGAATTACGACGGGGCCTGGCTAGAAATATCGTTGGATGGTGGCCAAAACTGGGAAAAAGTAGGCGAAGTAGGTGAAGGACAGAACTGGTATACTTCAGACAACCAATTCTTTAGCACTGGTGAAGTATGGACAGGGAATAGCAATGGCTGGATTACAGCACGGCACTCCTTACCCAATACTGCGGGCGAAAGTGAGGTCCACCTGCGTTTTGTGATGTCATCGGCACCATTTTTCCAAGGGGGAGGTTTTGGTATAGACGATGTGCGCATTATCCAGGCTTTTGACAAAGACCTTGCTGGTTTGAGTATCAGCACACTTGGAGAAGTTGAAGAATGCGGGCTTGCCTTGGATCAAATCTCCTTCAGCTTCACGAACTTCGGTGCTTTACCCCAGTTCGGGATAAAAGTTGCATGCAGCATCAATGGAGGCACACCGGTTATCCAAAATGTCCCCGGCGGCCTTGCTACAGATCTGGGCCTCACGACTACTTTTAATGTCCCATTTGATAGTCGCGATCAAGCCTTTGAGATAAAATGTTGGACTATCCTAAACGGCGATCAGGACACCAATAATGACACGATCAGCTATTCAATCAGCCATGTGGCAAAGCCAGTGCCTTTCCAGGAAAATTTCGAAGCGTACAGTTTCCCACCATCGGACTGGACATACAATCCGACCTTCGGTTTTTCGGTGACAGACCAGCACAATAACATCTCCAAAGTGTTGGCTTTCAATCTGTATGCCGGAAACCCGGAGTTCACCGCAGATATGCCTCGATTGGGCAATATCCGTCAAGGCGACTCGCTAAGATTTTCCTATCGAATTACGAATTTTGATTCGCAGGGTCAAGTGCCTACCATTTTACAAGGCGGCACCAAAATAGAAATTCAGGTTTCTACGGATTGTGGAATGACCTATCAGACCATCAATACGATCTCCTCTTTCAACCACAGCCCAACGATCCTGTTGCGCACCCGGAAACTCAGTTTGGATGCCTTTGTTGGTCAAGCCATCAAAATCCGCTTCCACGGTATCTGGGGCGCGAGCGATTTCTATTTCGATCTGGATAATATCAATCTGCTCTCTTGTGCAGGCGACATGGACTTGACGGCGGAAGTAACCCCTGCCACCCCCAATATATTTGATGGTTCAGCCACCATAAATATTGGCTTAGGCAACCCACCTTACACCTTCACCTGGAGCAGTGGCAATATCGGGCAAACTGCAACAAACCTTGCAGCAGGAGCTTATACGGTCACCGTCTTGGATGCTTTTGGTTGCTCGGATACCCTTAGTTTCAATTTGGGCACTTCTGCTACGAGTGACTTAGGGAATTTTGCCAGTATTTCACTTTTCCCAAATCCAACGAGCGGTTTGGCCACACTTCAGGCGAGTTTCGATCACCCGATGGAGGCCCAAGTCGAAATCCTCAATCCACTTGGCCAACGGGTTTGGTTTATTTCAACTGGCGAAACGGACAGTTTTTCACAGCCGCTTGATTTAGGCAGTTTGCCTACTGGACTTTATCTGGTGCGGCTTTCTGCGGAAGGGCGGACGATTACGCGGAAGTTAGTGAAGGAGTAAAGCCTATTTGCCATTGGCGAGATAATACGCGGGGCCCTATCAGAAGGCCCCGCCGAGCAAACACATGAATAATATGCGTTTGCCCTGCCCCTCCGTCAGACAGCGAGGAGTCGGCCTGATCCAACCGAAAGTGTACTTTTCCCAAACCTCCGAAGGCTTGGGCTTTAATGCAATCAAATTCCAGCGATCCGATTTGTCAAGGTATAGCCAACCCATCGCTGTTTTTGTCCAATTAGGGCAATCGCATTACCTTCGCCAACCAAGCAACAAAAAAAGTAGCTATGTTCAAAAAAACTTCCCTTTCCTTCCTGCTTTGCCTTTTTCTTGCAAATATGATTCAGGCGCAAAACTCCCCGTATTTCAAATCTGTTTCGACAGAAAAAATATCCGGCGCAGGAGGTGTTGCAGCAACAACATTGCCCAAAAAATTCGATGCTTTTCAATTGGATGAAGCGGGCCTGAGAACTGCCCTGGAAATGGCACCCTGGGAATTCACCGCAGAAGCTGCGCGCAACAAGTGTGTGATCAGTATCCCTATGGGCAATGGCAAAATGGAGCAGTTCTCCGTCTGGCGCGTCGCCATGTTGGATGCCGAGTTTGCAGCGGCTTGTCCATACCTCCTTACTTATGCAGGGGTTTCGTTGGCAGACTCTCGGCGTTCGGTTCGTTTCAGTACCACACTTCGGGGCTTTCGGGCAATGGTAATGCAGCCTGATTTTGGCACTGCTATGATACAACCCGTGTCCCCCGGAAAACCTAATAGTTTGTACCTCGTCTATGACCATGCCGATGCTCCAGACGACGGACAGATAGCCTTTCAAACGGGAATGACTCCCAATGGCACCGTTTGGTTTGGCAATGATGGGAAGCGTTTCGCACCGCCTGCCGAAGATCGCGGGCAAGAGCTTGACCCGGTGCAACTCAAGGTGTTTCGATTTTGTGTCGCAGCGGTAGGCGAATTCACACAGGATCACGGGGGAACCAAACCACTGGCGCTTTCGGCGGTGACGGAATACACCAATTTAGTGAGTGCGATTTTTGAGCGAGATATTGATCTTAGGCTTCAGTTAACCGCAGCTACACAGTATGTAATGTTTACGAATCCTGATACAGATCCTTATCCTGGCCCTGGCAATGAGGACTACATGTCACAAAATCCGGCGGTACTCAATCAGTACACTAACCTAAACTCGCACGATCTAGGCCATGTATTTATTCGTGGCGGCGGCGGTGTGGCTGGAGGATATGCCTGTTTGGCCAGTAAGGGGCGTGGCTGTTCAGCGGGCAGCCTTGTAAGTTCAAATAACTATGGTGATCGCTTTCTCTACGTGATAGGTCAGGAGGTCGGTCACCAGGTGGGTGGTAGCCATAGTTGGAATTTTTGCGGTGATTTAGGCAATACTAACCGATATAGCGGGACGGCTTATGAGCCAGGTAGTGGAAGCACGATTATGTCTTATGCTGGCTGCAATCCAGGTGCTATTCAGGCGACCGCCGATTTATACTATCACGCAGGAAGTATTGAGGAAATAAAAAGTTTTGTGGCCAATGCTACCTGCGGGTCTTGGGTGACAACTTCGAACACGGCACCAACGGTAACCCTGCCTTATCAGGACAATTTCAACATCCCGATTTCAACGCCATTTGAACTGAAGGGTTCAGCGGTTGATCCCGATGGAGATGCACTCAGCTACTCCTGGGAAGGTATGGATTATGGGCCAGAAAGCCCGCTGGGTTCTCCGGTGGGCAATACCGCTATTTTCCGGAGTTGGCCTGCCATTGATGTCCCAAACCGCTACTTCCCAAAGCTCAGTACTATTTTGGCCAATGGTTCTAATGACGCGGAGCAACTTCCAACCTATACCCGGGATCTGACTTTTCGCTTTACAGCCCGCGACAACAAACCTGATGGTGGTGGTGTCGACTGGGCAGATGTGGCCTTCAAAGCGGTGGAGGTTGCCGGGCCATTTTTGGTACTTTCGCCCAACAACGCAAGTACGATATGGCGCGTAGGCGAGCTGACCGAAGTGAAATGGGATGTAGCCAACACCAACGCAGTCCCCGTCAATTGTCAAAAGGTGAACATTCTCCTTAGTAAAGACGGCGGCCAAACTTACCCGATAACGCTGTCCGCAAATACAGAGAATGATGGCAGCCAATATGTAGTGGTACCCAATGAGTTGACGGGTATTGCACGAGTTCGGGTAGAAGCTGCAGACAATGTGTTCTTTGATCTTTCCAATGCCAATTTCAAAATCCAAAACCCAAATCAAGCTTCCTTGACCCTTGGGCTTTCGGCGGATGGCGCCACGATTTGTTTGCCCGATAACTTCAGCACACAGATCAATACTGCATCGGTCTTGGGCTTTAATACGCCTGTTTCGCTTGATCTTGTAGGAAGTTTGCCACCGGGCGCTACGGCTTCTTTCAGCGCGACCAACCTCAACCCCGGCGAAAGTAGCCTCTTGATTATAAACCTACAATCGGTGGTGGTTGAAGGGAGTTTCAACTTTACACTTCGGGCTATCTCGGGCACGGATACCTTTCTGCGTCCGATAACGCTGTTTCTGCGCCGCAATGATTTTACAGGTTTTGCGCTTCAGATACCTGCAAATGGAACTACAAATCTTGGGCTTGTGCAAACACTCCGCTGGAGCAAGGGCCTTGATGCGGACAATTATGATGTGCAATTTTCTGGTAGTCCTGCGTTTACCACAATCCTTGCTTCTGCCTCCGCTACCACGCAGGATTCTTTAAAAATCAGTTTTTTGTTGGAAAAAGGAAAAGCTTACTTCTGGCGGGTTCGACCAAGAAATGAATGTGGCGTAAGCAATTGGCTAGCTCCATTTTTCTTTTCCACTTTTGCGGAAGACTGCCTGAGTTTTACTGCAAACGACTTACCAAAGGGCATTTCGGCGAACGGTACGCCTACCATAGAATCTAAAATAAACGTGGTACAAGGGGGGATTATTAGCGACATAGTGGTGAGTAAAATCGAAGGTTTCCACGATTATTTTAAAGATTTAGAGGCACACCTGATCAGCCCACAAGGCACGGATGTGCTGCTTTGGAAGGATCGTTGCGGCAATTTCAATGGTGGCTTTAACTTTGGGCTTTCTGATGCTTCGCCGAGCGGTTTTGCCTGCCCTCCACCGTCGGGAGGATCAATCCACAAACCACAAAACCCGCTTGCACCTATCATTGGACAAAATTCAACTGGGATTTGGACGCTACGGGTGAAGGACAAAGTGTCAACCGCGGGTGGCTCCTTGTCTACTTTCAAACTTCAGTTTTGCCAGTCCGTCAGTATCCAGCCTCCGTATCTGGTAAACAACATTGTAATGCCCTTGCCAATTGGGGCCAATCGGGTTATCACACCTGATTTCTTGCTGGTTGAAGACCCGAATAACGTCCATGTCCAACTTGTTTTCACCCTGATGACCATACCACAACGAGGGCTGCTTGCCAAAGACGGTTTTGGGGAATTGAAACCTGGCGACCAGTTTACACAAGCTGATATTGATGGAGGCTTGATTCGATTTTTCGATTATGGCATCAATAGCGACCCTGATGGATTCCAATTCGTTGTAGAAGATGGCGAAGGAGGCTTCTTGGGTACGCCCAAGTTTATAGCACAACCCGTAGTTGGCACGCAAAATATTGATCTTAAAGCAATTGACTTCTCGATTTTCCCGAATCCGGCAGGAAACTCAGTTTGGGTAGCTTTTGGTCAGGCTTTAGAATCGGTTGCAAAAGTGAGCCTTTTCAACATGGCCGGTCAATTGGTTCGTACCGAAAATATGGCCTTCGGACAGGAGCGGCTGCAGATCGAATTGGCTAGTTTCCCAAGAGGCATTTATGTTGTGCGTGTGGAGACGGAGACTGGTGCCGGGGTGCGAAAATTGGTTGTGGAATAGTTTTCACCCACCCCCGCTTTCCGTTTGAATTATGCAATCACCGTATCTTTGCCAACCGGTTTAAATTTGAAATTCCGGGGTACACTTTTCATACATGAACAACAAACTCAAATTACTACTGCTCTCCCCTTTCTTTGTGCTGACGCTTGTGCAAGCTCAGGCCAATTACTTCGACATTGCGAAGAATATGGAGATTTTTGCCAATGCTTACCGGGAAGTGAATCATTCGTACGTAGATGCACTCGATCCCAATCAGGTGATGCGCCGGGGCATGGACGCGATGCTTGAAGGGCTCGACCCATTCACCAATTATATTTCTGAAACCGACATCGAAGCATACCGCATTCAAGTGGACGGCAAATACAATGGCTTGGGTGCTACTGGCGAGCGTGTAGGGGATTACGTGGTACTCGTGGAGATTATCGAGAACAGCCCAGCCCACAAGGCCGGCCTGAAAGTTGGCGACGCGCTGGTGAGCATTGACGGTCAGAGTGCAAAAGGCCGCACCGAACAGCAGGTACAGGATTTTTTGCGTGGTTTTCCAGGCACCAAAACCAATTTGATTATCCGACGCCCTGGAGAAGACAAAGACCTGAAGATCACCCTGGAACGCGGCGAAGTTATTATTCCAAATGTGCCACACTCTGGCCTTGTAGCAGATGGAATTGGGTATGTTAACCTTACCACATTCACGGAGAACGCAGCTCAAAATGTAGCCGATGCCTTGGTCAACCTGAAAAAAAAGAACCCTGGTCTTAAAGGCATCATTTTGGATTTACGCCACAATGGCGGTGGCCTTTTAAACGAAGCGGTCAATCTTGTCAACGTTTTTGTCCCCAAAGGCGAACTCGTGGCAAGCACCCGCGGTAAAGTGCCAGAATGGGATCTTAGTTTACGTACTCAAGGCACGCCGACAGACAAAGACATTCCACTCGTGGTCTTGATGGATAAAATGAGCGCTTCGGCCAGTGAAGTTACCGCCGGGGCTTTGCAAGACCTGGATCGTGGTATTGTCATGGGACAACTCAGCTACGGTAAGGGGCTGGTGCAAAACACTAAAGAACTTGGCTACAACGCCCGCATCAAACTTACCACAGCAAAATATTACGTGCCTTCAGGTCGCTGTATTCAATCGGTAAGGTATAAAGATGGCGTGCCCGTTGATATTCCTGAATCCGAGCGGGCACAATTCAAAACCCGCAATGGCCGCATTGTACTCGATGGTGGCGGAATTAAACCAGACATTAATTTGCCGCATGACACGGCGATGGGCGTGGTAAAAGCCCTGCTTGATCAAAATATCGTTTTTGATTATGCCACTCAATTTGCCCAAAAGCGACCATCCATTGATTCGATTGAGATTTTTGAGTTCACCGATTTTGATGGTTTTTCTACATTCGTTCAATCCAAAAACTTTGATTATCAGACCCTTTCAGAGAAAAAATTGTCCGAATTACGTGAAACAGCCACACGTGAAAACTGGCCGCTCGAGCAGGAAATCCAAGCTTTGGAAAGCAAAATAAAGGCTGAAAAGAAGGGCGAACTCGTCAAACAGCGTGACCGAATTCTTCATGAAATTGAGCAAGAAATAGTGGGCCGTTACTACTTTCAGCGAGGCAAAGTGCGCAAAAATCTCGTGAATGACCCCGAAGTAAAGGAGGCTGTAAAATTGTTGAACGACACAGCCCGATACAATTCGATTTTGTCGGGAAAGTAGCGGGGGGCATTGATCGTCATTTTCGTCATTGGTCGTCATTATGGTCATTGGTCGTCATTGGTCGTCATTATGGTCATTTTCGTCATTATGGTCATTGGGTCATTTTATTGAAACGCCCAATGACCATAATGACGACCAATGAAGAAAATGACGACTAATGACGACCAATGCTTGTTAAGGTTTCCTCAAAAAGAATTTGTTTTAAGATAAACCCTTTACTTTTGAATTCGTTTTAAAGATAGCATTCTCTCACATTCAAAATCACATAAATTTTTACTCATGAAAAAAGCGATTTTCTTCTTCGCATTCTTCCTTACCGTTGGCATCGTATCTGCTGACGCGCAATGCAGCAGCGCATCTGCTGGTAAATCTTGCTGCGCAGGCAAAGCTGCTAAAGCTGCTTCCTCTGATGCTAACATCGAAAAGCGTCAAGCTGAAGACGGCTCTATCGCTTATGTACGCAAAGAAGCTGATGCTCAAGGTAGCGTCAAGTTTGTAAGCGTAAAATATGACGAGGCTTCTAACGCATTCGTCAATGTTGCACCAAAAACTGCTGTTAGCACCACAGAAGGCATGGCTAAAAAGTCTTGCTCTGCTGCTGAAATGAAAGCATGCGCTCCTTCTGAAAAGAAAGCATGCGCTGGTGGAGCTGCCGGAGGCAAATCCTGCTGCGCTAAGCCAGCCGGTGCTGCTCCTACCGAGAAAAAATCTGAGCAGTAATCTGTTGCTCAACGCTATAAAAAAGCCGTTCGGAGGGATCTCTGAACGGCTTTTTTTGTACCAATGAATACTTGAAACCAAAAACTTGCACCTCGTTTTACTTCAACGAACCAAGCCCAGTAATATCTCTTACCTCTCGTAGCGTCTTCTGCGCTCGTTTCCGTGTTTCTGCACTGGCCTCCTGGATTTGATCTTTCACGTTTTTCTGGTCGGCCTGAATTTCAGTCAATCGCTCGCGGAATGGAGTGATAAGCCCAATAACAGCATTCGAAACAGCTTCTTTCAAGTCACTATATCGAAGTGCTTCCGATTGGTAATCAGCCATCAAGGCATTATGTGCGGCCATATCGCCACAGGCACGGAGGAGCTCAAACAGGTTTTTTACACCCGCGCTCATTTCTCCTGCTAAGGCTTCGCCTGTGTCTGTTACTGCAGATTTGATTTGTTTTCGCACCCGGCTTTCCTCTCCAAAAAGGTTGATGTAGTGTTTTTCGCCGAGGCTTTTGCTCATTTTTTTATTGGGATCAGCGGGCGAAAGGATTTTGGGTGTTTCAGTAAAAAGTGGTGCGGGGTGTTCAAAATATTCCTTCCCAAATTGATGATTGAAACGTTGAGCTATGTTACGAGAAAGCTCCAAATGCTGTTCCTGATCTTTACCAATTGGAACAAAATCTGCGTGATAGATCAATATATCTGCCGCTTGAAGCACAGGATAGGCAAATAGGCCAACGCTCACAAAGGCATCTTTATCTGTTTCGTGCAGCTGATCGGTTTTATCCTTGAACTGCGTCATACGCGTCAGTTCTCCATAGCCAGTTGTACAGTTGAGGATCCAGGACAATTCAACGTGCTCCGGCACTAAACTTTGAATAAACAGATTTTCAGGTTTGATCCCACAGGCCAACAGGTAGAAAACCATTTTCCAGGTATTCTCGCGGAGTTCGCTGGCATTATAAGGCATCGTCATGGAATGGTAGTCCACTACCCCGTAAAGGCATTTGTAGTCGTCCTGAAGGCGCACCCAATTTTGAACCGCACCAAAGTAGTTGCCAAGATGGAGGTCGCCCGTAGGCTGAATGCAGGAGAGTACGTTTTTCATAGCTCAAGTGTGCCGGAACACTGTTCCGGCGCTACCCCGGCACAAATGTTCCAGGGTGCGTTAAATGGAAGCAATAACGGAAATTTCGATGTTCACGAACTTGGGCAGTTCTGACACCTGAACCAGTTCACGTGCTGGCGCGAATTCTGGTTTGAAATATTCACCATAAACTACATTAATTCGGCCAAAAAGGTTCATGTCTTTGACGAATACAGAAGCTTTCAATACTTTTTCAAGGGAACTGCCGCCAGCTTCCACAATTGCTTTCACGTTTTGCAGCACTCGATGCGTTTCTGCTTCGATATTGTCCAGAACCAAGTCGTTGGTAGCAGGATCAATGGCAATTTGGCCCGACACGAAAAGGAGTCCATTGTGTGCAACAGCTTGATTATAAGGCCCAATGGGCAAGGGAGCGGAGGGAGTATTGACGAGTTGCTTCATTTTGTGGATTTGTGGATTTGTGGATTTGGTGATTTGTTTAGCCCAAGCATGGTGTTCGTATTATCTTGGAGATAAAAATGAAAGCCAAGCTTGGGCTAAACAAATCACCAAATCAACTAACCAAAAAAAACAGAAAAAGCCCCAATAATCCCGACCTGCGGAATTGGAGCCTCCTCAATTGCCTACTAAAAAAGGCCTATCTATTCCTT
>Ga0209591_10005307_pt1 | contig 14405 bp, 13 predicted proteins | sample MAT01_FD_187207 | JGI IMG/M metagenome (GOLD analysis project Ga0209591, IMG submission 187207) | Freshwater microbial communities from Lake Fryxell liftoff mats and glacier meltwater in Antarctica - MAT-01 (SPAdes) (version 2) | ecosystem: Environmental > Aquatic > Freshwater > Ice > Liftoff... | reverse complement strand
TGAGTTCCATGCGCTCAATAAATAAGGACTCTAGCTCTTGACCAAAAACGAGTTGAAATTTATCGATAGGGTTAGCTTGGGCTGCTTGGGCGATCGCCTCAACTTGAGAAGAAACCTCGATGACTGGAATCCCGTTAATGCTGAGGGTGACATCGAGGGATTCTTTAGTTTTAGGGCTGAGTGCGATTCGTTGTGTGATGAATCACGGTAACCAGTCCGTACATAGTTACACCAACTTAATTCTAGACCATAGAAACAAGTTGAACTCTCGGTCTGATGAGGGTGAAAGTCCCTCCTGCCAGACTCAGGTATGACTCCCTATCTGCCCACACTGACCAGACTTGGTATCTGGAGGGTGAAGCTGGGAACAGGGCGCAATCAGATATCCGTTGTGGGGTAACACTGGCGCTAATGGGGTGTTTTCATGGTGAAACAGAGCCTAAAAAAGCGACCTATGAACAAGTCAGGGCACAGCAATTTCCCCCTGATTTCATTGGAGATAATTCCCGCCACGTTCTTGAGCCGACAGTGGTAAGAGTCTTGGGAATCCAATGGTTGAATTGGCTACACCTAACAAAACAAAACAATCATTTCGAGGGAACGAAAAGAAACGAATTGAAGGTCAAAGGGGCAACCCAATGTAGGTTGAACAAGCAACGTAATTCCTTCAAAGCGGGTAGGACAGCCCGTAACTGGGCTGAGGCATTCAGAATCCACAAAGTGGCGTAGACCATGTTTAGACACTGTAGAAATGCAAGTGAAATATGGAAAACCAAAAGTTTTCTGGCTACAAAACGGCGTGGACTAAGCTATGCAAATAGCAAAAGCTTAAGCGAGAAATCGTTAGCCAAGAATGTCGGGAGCTGGATGCACGGAAACGCGCACGTCCAGATCTAAAAGAGAGGGGCGAGGCATAATAGCCTCCCTCGACTCTACCAAGCTAAAGTCAGTTTTAACTTACTGAAATATTTCTCAAACTGCTCTTGACCCGTTTCAACGGGTTAAGAGCAGTTTGAGTCATGAGATTGATCTTCTTATGGCTTATCCCCAACTGAAGTTAAGGTTAGTTGAAACTGATATTAGTTAGTTTCTGCAAGATTTTGGCAGAAGCCCCACCATCACCATATAGTTGAATCGTATCAGACGGCAGAGGCTGGCACATTTTTGCTTGAATACTTCGGACAATGCTTGCGCTAGATTCAGGTGTAACTAAATAATTCCAACCTGATTCAACTAGTTCTACCCACTCTGTTTCATCGCGTAAAGTTACACAAGGCACTTGATAGAAATAAGCTTCTTTTTGAATACCACCAGAATCTGTAATAATCATTCTCGCGTTCTTTTCTAGCATAATCATATCGTAATAGCCAACGGGTTCGATTAAGCGTAATGTCTTAGGAATTCGATCTAAAATTTGCATATTAGCTAAGATTTTCTTAGTCCTTGGATGCAAAGGTAATACCACTGTAATATCTTTACTTAGTTCGATCAACGCATTAACAATTGCGTTCATGCGATCGCAGTTGTCAGTATTTTCTGCACGATGAACTGTACTTAAAATATATTTTTTGGTTTGCAGATTTAATTGATTGATAATATGACTAGATTCTTCAGCTTTCTGAACATAGTAAAGCGAAGCATCATACATTACATCACCAACAAGATGAATAATATCGCTAGAGATTCCTTCTTTATACAAATTTTGGGTAGCAATTTGAGTTGGAGTGAAGAGCAAATTTGCCGCATGATCGGTTAACACTCGATTGATTTCTTCGGGCATTCGTCGATTGAAAGAACGTAAACCTGCTTCAACATGGGCAATTGGAATATGCAGCTTAGTGGCAGCGATCGCTCCTGCTAAAGTAGAATTTGTATCTCCATATACTAATACCCAATCAGGTTTTTCTTGGGTTAAAACCTGTTCGATCGCTTCGAGCATTCTTCCAGTTTGTGCACCATGTGTTGACGAACCAATATCAAGATGATAATTAGGTTTTGGAATATCTAACTCAACAAAAAAAATATCTGACATATTCTGATCATAATGCTGTCCTGTATGTACCAGAACTTCAGTAATATTCTCTAAAGATCGCGCGATCCGAGATACTGCTGCTGCTTTAATAAACTGAGGTCTTGCCCCTACTATCGTTAATATTTTCAATGAAACTGATTGGATATTGATTAGAATTAGAAATTAACATATTGTGAGCTTTATGCTCAATAATTGGCTCTTCTGGGTTTAGGGCGGTAACTGTATAATCTGATACAATAGCTACATGTTTGACAAGGGCTAAGTCTTCGGTGTGAAAGGCTTTCATCTATTATTAGCCGAGCTTATCCCCTTAAACCCAGAAGAGCCCAATAATTTATAAAGTTTAATAAGGTTTACCTCTTATATGTCATCATTTGTTGAAGGATTTTGGCAGCAATCTCTTTCCAAGTGAAATTATTTTCAGCATAAACACGAGCCATTGTTCCCATAGTTGATATTTTTTTTAAATCTACCATCATGGTGATCGCTTGCTTCGCCAGATCTTGATAATTGCCATTCTCATGCAAAGTAATGAATCCTGATGACTCTAGCTCTCGAACACCGCGAAAATTGGAAGATAAGATCGGTTTGCCTGAAGCGGCATAAGCATAAAGCTTGATTGGTGAAAACCCAATATTAGAAAATTCCAGTAACGGTAATAGAGCAATGTCGAAACAATTAATATATTCATTAGACTGCTCGTAAGGAACGGCATTCATAAAGTTGATACATTGCAAGTCTCGATAAGTCTCTTGCAGATAACCTAATTGCCTGCCACTACCAACTACTAAAAGTCTTGCATGGGGGTAGGCTTCACAAATAAGTGGCATTGCTTGGATGGCTAGCTCTGCTCCTTTCCATCGTTCAAGATCACCAATCAAGCCAAAATAAAAACAGTTAGGATCTAGTCCATACTTCTGCAAAATATCCTGTCTAGGCAATGGATAAAAGATTTTAGGATCTGTCCCATTGCCTACCACTAATATCTTTTCGGTTGGCAACCCATTTTCAATAAGTTTTTCTTTAATACCATGTACAACAGCGATCGCTAAGGTTGCGAATTTTGCATCAAGTAATTGCAATTGCTTAATGACATTGAGCCAAGGACGTGCAACGCCCATTTGGACTAATTCATCGGCAAACCAGCCATTTTGCTCTGTGACAATATGGCGAAATCCTTTAGTACGCAAAGCTGCGATCGCTAAAGCTGAAATCACACTACTACGTAAATACACCCAGTCATAGCGATCTGATCTCTGCAAAAATAACGTGAATATTTGAGCCAGACTATTGAGACTAGTTTTGCCTACAGGAATCATCCGTGTTAAGGATGGCGTAAAAGTCACGCCATCAAAAAACTTATCTGAGATTGCTTGATTTTTATCAATATCTCCAGTACTTGGAACAATGGCATCGACCGTATGTCCTGCACGCCGAAATTCTTGAGCGATCGAGGTGAAGTGAACTGTTCCTCCATTCGGTAGTGATAGGTTTAATGTAGAAATCATCAAAATTTTCATGGGAGCTTTTGCGTTTGGATTTACCTTTACATTTGCACTTCAAATACCTTTAACCATCGGCTGAAGCTAATTACGCGCCAGATCACACCGTGCATTCCTTGCTTACCTTCAAGTGTTGCTTGAGAAATCTGCTGCAACACTTGGGGCTGTAACCACTGCCCCAAATTAGCCATAGCCTCTTGAAACTCTATCTCAAAGCGATCGCGTAGTCCATGTCGCATCCATTGTAATTCAGGCGTAACAAAGCCCATTTTGTCTTGACGAGTACGGATTGCTTCGGGGAGAATGTCACACATAGCCTCACGCAGAACAGCTTTAGACTGTCCTTGTCGAATTTTTAGGGTGTCCTCAAGAGAACAAGCAAATTCTACAAGACGATAATCTAAAAATGGAACGCGGGATTCGACTGAATGCGCCATTGAGTTACGATCTTCCCAATGCAATAGCATCGGTAGGCTTGTGGCAGTCATTTGCAAGTTAGAGAGTTGCTGAATAGACTTTGGTGCAGCGATCGCTAATTTGGCGATCTCTTGGGGATCGACTCCCAGAGATCGCAAATAGTTGCCATTTAACCAACTAGGAACAGCCGTTTCTGAAGCATAGCCAAGTATGCGACGTAAAGGCTGGCGAATCCATGTTGGTAACAACGGCTCAATCATGCGTTGGATTTCTGTCATATTTTGATAACGACGGCAGGCGAGGATCTCACGAGCTAACTTTCCCCATTGCCAGCTACTAAGTAAATGTGCGAATAGAGCTGCATAAAACTTAGTGTAGCCAGCTAATAATTCATCTGCGCCTTGACCATCCAGCATTACCTTGACACCAGATTTTCCTGCCTGCCGAAATATACACCACTGCGCGAAGATACTAGTTGAGCCGAAAGGTTCATCTTGCTGCCAAGTCAGGTGATCCAGTTCTTGAAATAGTTCATCAGCGCTGGGAAATATGAAATGTGGCTGTACTTGCGTTTGCTCGATCGCCATTTTTATATATTGTCGTTCATCGTAACGAAGATCGTCGAAACAAGAAGAAAATGTTTGAAAAGGGATAGTGCTTGCTGATTCTCGACGTATTTGATCGCTGAGACAGACGATTGAGCTAGAGTCCAGTCCCCCTGATAGACAAGATCCGACCGTGACATCTGCTCGCAAGCGTAATTTTACCGAGTCTTTTAGCAAATCCTGAAGGGACTGCTTTGCTTCTGCCATCGAGAGCTTTTGTGGTTGGGCGTGGATCTGATACCAACTTTTGACAATTAATTTGCCAAAATCATTGGCATTGCGATCGCAGTTAAGTGTCAGATACTCCCCGCCCCTTAACTGCCACACACCTTGAAACATAGTTTCACTAGTGTGATCGAGCATTCCATAGGCGAGAAAGTCATAACATCGTTGGGGATTGACCTGCGCTTGCCAATTTGGAAGAGTTGTAAACTGCTTAATCTCTGATGCAAAGGCAATTAAGTTTGGCGATCGCTCCCAGATATATAGAGGCTTGACCCCAAAGCGATCGCGTGCTGCCCATAACACTTGTTTGGCGCTATCCCATAGCAACAGGGCAAACATGCCATTAAAGCGATCAAGACAAGCATATCCCCACTCTTGATATGCTGCCAAAATCATTTCTGTATCTGAGTGACTGCGAAAGCAATACCCTAGGTTTGCAAGTTCGGCGGTCAATTCAGGATAATTGTAAATCTCGCCATTGTAAACGAGCCAGCATTGTTGATCATTGCTAGACATGGGTTGATGTCCCGCCGATGACAAATCAATAATTGATAGCCTGCGATGCCCTAAGCCGAGACCACAATTATTGTCAAAATAATAACCGCTGTCATCAGGACCTCGATGAGCGATAACTTGTGTAAAGTCCTGTAGGAGCGATCTCTCAACAGGTTTTTGATCTCGATGCCAAATTCCACTGATGCCACACATGAGTTTCGTTGATAAACGCTGATAGACTTAGTAAGCGATTGCGTGTCTAACTTTACTTGATTATGTGTGTATGGAGTCTATGAACGTGGAGCAACCATCCACTTTTGCAAATCTGCAAGCCAAAATTAAAGATCATTCAGCGCTGGTCGGCGTGATTGGGCTTGGCTATGTTGGCTTACCTTTTGCGGTTGAAAAAGCAAAGGTCGGCTATTCTGTGATTGGCATTGAGCAAAATTCTCAACGGGCAGATCAGGTGAATGCATCGGAAAGCTATATCCCTGATGTTAAAACTGAAGAGTTAAAAGTTGTTGTTGGCAATGGCAAACTCAAAGCCACAACAAATTACGATCTTGTACCGCAAATGGATGCGATCGTAATTTGTGTACCTACCCCACTCACCAAAAATCTCACCCCAAACTTGAGCTATATCGAGTCGGTCACGCAACAGTTAGCTAAACATTTGAGGGCAGGTCAATTGATCACTCTTGAATCTACTACTTACCCTGGTACAACTGATGATGTGATGCGTCCAATCTTGGAGCGAGTTAGTGGACTGAAACAAGGAGAAGACTTTTTCTTAGCGCATTCGCCTGAACGAGTTGATCCAGGGAATCTGCGTTACACCACTAAAAATACAAATAAAGTAGTTGGCGCTTCCGATCCCCTTTCTTTAGAAATTTCTAAACTATTTTACGAACAAACCATTGATCATGTAGTTCCAGTTAGCAGTGCTAAAGCGGCGGAACTCGTTAAGGTTTTTGAAAATACGTTCCGAGCCGTGAATATTGCCCTCGTTAATGAGTTGGCGATCCTTTGCGATCGCATGGATCTAAATGTCTGGGAAGTATTAGATGCAGCAAATACCAAACCATTTGGGATCATGCCATTTTACCCAGGTCCAGGCGTGGGCGGTCATTGTATTCCTATCGATCCGCATTATTTGGAGTGGAAAGCTAAAGAATTTAACTTTGAAACCCATTTCATTGCTCTTGCGGGGGAAATTAATCGGCGGATGCCCGAATTTGTGCGCGAAAAGGCATGGCGTGTTCTCAACCAAATTGGGATTGCCCCTTCTCGATCCAATATTCTGATAATTGGCGTTGCTTACAAAAAGAATATTGATGATTGGCGTGAGTCCCCCTCGATCAACGTAATTAAGCGTCTACTTGAAGACCATGCCAATATTGTCTATCACGATCCTTTTGTTGCTGAAATTACGATACGCGGTAAGGTGCTAAATTCGATCGCGCTCACAGATGAAGCGATCACCTCGGCGGATCTGGTGATTATCCTCACCGATCATAGTCAAATTGATTATGAACATCTTATAAGTAAAGCCCAAGCCATCCTCGATACGCGGGGCGTGACTCGTCACTTGCAATGTGATCGTACTAATGTAACGCTTCTATAAATTTGGACACAAGCAAAATTATCTATGCAAAAAGTTATTGTTGTCGGCGCGGGCAGTTGGGGCAAAAACCTTGTCCGTAATTTTCATGCTCTGGGGGCGCTGGCGGGAGTCGCCGAAACGAGTCCTGATTTGCGAGCAGGCGTGGCGACAAATTTTCCTGATGTCCCGCTTTATGACAATTTGCAATCAGCTTTAGAAACTGATGTGACCGCGATCGTCTTGGCAACCCCTGCCCCATCTCACTATAATCTCGCTTTACAAGCTCTGTCGGCAGGCAAAGATGTCTTTGTCGAAAAGCCGATGACCTTGAAAACTTCGGAAGCAAAACACCTTGCCAAATATGCAGATAGTCAGAATCGCATTTTGATGGTGGGACATTTGTTGCTATATCAACCTGCGATCGCTTGGATGCGCGATTATTTAGCCACTGGCAAAGCGGGTAAAGTTTTTCACGTCTCTACGCAAAGGGCAAAACTTGGCAAAGTCCGCCGAGAAGAAAACGTCTGGTGGTCATTTGCACCTCACGATGTTTCCGTGATTTTAGATTTACTGGGCAATTCTTCAGGCAAGCTGAAACTTGAAACAGTTAAGGCAAGTGGTGATGCAATGTTGCAATCTGGTATTGCTGATAACGTGCATGTAGATTTGCAATTTGAAGGTGGACAGAGTGCCCATGTTCACACATCTTGGTATTACCCATTGTCTCAGCGTTCTACGGTTGTACTTGCTGAAAAACAAATGCTGGTATACGACGAGGTGGCTCAAACCGTAACTATCCATGACAAGACTATCGGCGCACAGCTAAATAACCAAGACCATGGAAGTCATACCGTGGAAATTGCGTCGGCTGAACCACTAAAACTAGAATGTCAACATTTTCTTGATTGCCTTGCAAGTCGTCAGCGTCCCAGATCCGATGGCTGGAATGGTGCTGCCGTTGTGGAGATTTTAGAAAAAGCACAGGAGGCAATGAATGTCTGAGGTTATTAGTCAGGATTTAAGCAAAAATATAGGCTATTTTGCCCATGAATCAGCTTATGTTGACGCGGGGGCAATTATTGGTACAGGTACAAAAATCTGGCACTTCTCCCACATTATGGGAAAAGCCAAGATTGGCAATAATTGCATCCTTGCCCAAAACGTATTTGTTGCCGATAGCGTGATTATTGGCGATCGCTGCAAGATCCAAAATAATGTATCTCTTTATGAAGGCGTAATTTTAGAAGATTTTGTATTTTGCGGACCAAGCATGGTATTCACCAATGTGAAAACGCCCCGTTGTGAATATCCTCGTAACACCAGTGTTGACTATGGGACGACGCGGATCAAACATGGATCGAGTATCGGTGCAAATGCTACGATTGTTTGCGGGATCACCTTAAACGAAAGGGCATTTGTGGCAGCAGGTGCTGTCGTAACGAAAGATGTCCCCGCCTATGCGATGGTTGCAGGTGTTCCTGCGAAAATCATCGGCTGGATGAGTGCATACGGTGATGTTCTTAACTTCGATGCTGAAGGCTACGCGGTAGACTCAATCGGTGACAAGTACAAAAAAATATCAGATATAGAAATCAAAAAATTAGCATGATCGATCCAAAAATTCCGATTCTTGACCTCTCTCCCCAGTATCAAAGCCTTAAGCCCGAAATCTATGCGGCGATTGATCGTGTATTAGAGGCGGGTCAATTTATTATGGGACCTGATGTTAAGCAGTTTGAGCAAGAGGTCGCGGCTTATTTAGGAGTGAAGCACACTATTGCTGTTAACTCTGGCACAGATGCTCTGGTAATTGGTTTGCGATCGCTTGGGATTGGCTCAGGGGATGAAGTAATCACCACACCCTTTTCTTTTTTTGCTACAGCAGAATCAATCAGTAGTGTTGGGGCAACACCAGTATTTGTCGATGTCGATCCAAAAACTTTTGATATTGATCCTGCCAAAATCAAAGACAAAATTACACCACGTACTAAGGCAATTATGCCTGTACATCTCTATGGCAATCCTGCGGCGATGACCCAAATCATGGAGATTGCTCAAGCAAATGGGCTGAAGGTAATCGAAGACTGCGCTCAATCCTTTGGCGCTTGCTATGCAGGCACTTGCTCAGATTGTCATGGGGCTTGCAACGATACGATCCGATCCGCGATCGCAAGCAATATGACAGGCACAATAGGCGCTGTCGGAGCCTATTCTTTCTTTCCCTCTAAAAATCTGGGAGCCTATGGTGATGGCGGTCTGATTGCTACAAATGACGACGCGATCGCTGATCTTGCCCGTATGCTGCGTGTTCATGGCGCAAAGAAAAAATATCACAATGAAATCATTGGCTATAACTCACGCCTAGATACCTTACAGGCAGCAATTCTCAGAGTTAAGCTCCCCCATATTGACGAGTGGAATGTAGGTCGTCGCCGTGTGGCAAGTTTATATACAGAATTACTTGCCAATGTCCCTGAAGTCATCGCTCCAGAAGTTGTCTCAGGTCATGTTTTTCATCAGTACACGATCCGTGTCATCAAAGGCGATCGCGATAAAATATCTAGCGATCTCGCTTCCAAAGGCATTAGCACAATGATCTACTATCCCATCCCTCAAGATCAATTGCCTATCTATGCTGGTAAATATCCAGCTAATCCCATTAGCGATCTCCTAGGGACGCAAGTATTGAGCTTACCCATTTGGCCAGAGCTAGAGGAAGTAAATATTACTAGGATTGTTGATACTATCAAGGCTTGTATTTTGCAATAATCGCGATCGCTTACCCAATACTCACACAACCTAATCTAAACAATTAATTAATGAACATTAGCGGCAAAAGCATTCTTGTTATTGGTGGCGCGGGCTTTATTGGCAGCCATGTAGTTGCAGAATTATTAAAAACTGACGTGGAACGGGTAATTATTTACGACAACTTTGCTCGTGGCAAGTTTAGTAATATCGGGACTTATTTACAGGATTCTCGGTGCAGTCTGTACCCCAAGGGTGGAGATATCCGTGATGTCGATGTCTTAAATGACGCTATGCAAGGTGTAGATGGCGTAGTTCATCTGGCCGCTATGTGGCTACTCCACTGCAAAGACTTTCCCCGCACTGCCTTTAATGTAAATATTGAAGGTACTTTCAATGTTTTAGAAGCTTGTGTCAACAATAATATTCAGCGATTAATTTACTCGTCTTCAGCCTCAGTGTATGGTGATGCGGTACAAGTACCGATGACCGAAGAGCATCCATTTAATAACCGCAATTTCTACGGTGCGACCAAGATTGCTGGCGAAGCCATGGCAAGAGCATTTCACGATCGCTATGGACTTAGTTATGTGGGCTTACGCTATATGAATGTATATGGCCCGCATCAAGATCAGACTGCTGCCTATACTGGCGTAATTCCAATTATGTTAAACAAGATCGATGCCAACGAAGCACCGATCATTAATGGTGATGGCAGCCAAGCCTATGATTTTGTCTCAGTCCAAGATGTAGCACGGTGTAACGTGTTGGCACTACAGGCGGAGGTAACTGATCAGTTCTATAACGTGGGTACAGGTGTCCAGACAAGCATTCGCGAGTTATGCGATCTGATTTTGGAACTGAAGCAGTCAGATCTAACAGTCACCTATAAACCCTACAGCGCTGATGATGCCCGTCGTTTAGTCCAAAATCGAATCGGTTGTCCAGAAAAAGCGAAAAATGATCTAGGTTTTAGTTCCAAAGATACCTTGCGAGAGGGGCTATTGAATTTAATTGATTGGCGTGGGATACATAAGTAACATCTTTTGAAATGAAAATTCTTATTACTGGATCAACAGGTTTTATTGGTTCTCATCTGCTACTCCATTTAACGGGTTATTTAGAGCATACAGTTTTAGCTGTGGCTAGGCACATACCGACAGATGTTTTACCAAGAGTAAGATGGGTTGAAACTGATTTATGTACAGTAAATTGGACAAAAAAACTACCCGATGAAGAATTTGATGCAATTATTCATTTAGCACAGTCACGCAATTATCGTGAATTTCCAGACCAAGCTATTGATATTTTTGATGTTAATGTAAAATCTACATATGAGCTAGCCGAATGGGGGGTGCAACATTGTGTAACCCGTTTTATTTTTGCTTCAACTGGCAATGTTTATGGCTTGAAAAAGCAGATATATAATGAAGAGGATCATTGTGAACCCGAATCAATGTATGGGGCATCAAAGCTCAGTGCAGAGATCCTTCTAAAACCATTTTCAGGATTTATGAATGTTTTAGTAATGAGGCTTTTTGGTGTGTATGGACCTAGTCAGAAAAATTCAATGTTATCAGGAGTAATTCAAAGATTCATGATGGGGGATGAGATTAATCTGGCTGGTAACGTAGGAGTCAGAATTAATCCTATTTATATTGAAGATTGTTTAATGTTAATTCATCAATTACTTAAAGAGTCTAGACTTACTGGATATCAATTACTTAATATTGGTGGTTCTGAGATAATTGATCTTAAACAAGTTGCTTGTATGTTAGAAAACTTGACAGGGAAAAAAGCTTTAACCAGAATAACTGCTGACAGTCCCAAAGAGATTGTAGGCTGTATCGAGAAACTAAAAAAAACGATTCAGTTTGAAGAAGCAGTCAATTTTAAAGAAGGATTTCGCAGAACATTCGATTCCTTAAAAATCTGAGAAGGATAACTGTAAATGTGTGGTGTTGCTGGAATTTTCAATCTTAATGGCGAACCTGTAGCGCCAGTTATCTTACGAAAAATGACCGATGCGATCGCCCATCGGGGTCTTGATGGAGAAGGGTTCTATATTGATCGCTTTATTGGTGTAGGACATCGACGTTTAGCGATCATTGACCTTTCATCGGCAGGGCATCAGCCCATGATCTCGAAAGATCAACAGGTTGTCGTCAGTTATAACGGTGAGATCTATAACTTTCAGGAATTACGCTTAGAGCTTGAGTCTTTAGGGCATCAATTTCGATCGCGCACTGATTCAGAAGTTATTCTCAATGCTTGGGTGGAATGGGGAAAAGACTGTGTTACTCGATTTAATGGCATGTTCGCCTTTGCCATTTGGGACAAGCGAGAGCAATCACTTTTTTTAGTGCGTGATCGCTATGGCATCAAGCCTCTTTACTATGCTTGCTGGGGACAAACCTTTTTGTTTGGTTCAGAACAAAAAGCAATTCTTGCTCATCCTTCGGCACGGCGAGAGCTAGATAAAAAAGCGTTATTGGAATACTTTACTTTCCAAAATATTTTCACAGATCGCACTCTACTAGAAAATGTGCGACTTCTCCCTGCTGCCAGCATTGCATCTATCTCCTTGGGGGGTAGTGGTATTCCCAAAATCACTAAGTATTGGGATTATCGGTTCCGCGAACCAGATCATCCCAGCGACCCTAGAGAATACCGCGAAGAGCTGGATCGCTTGATGCGTCAAGCCGTGAGCCGCCAATTAGTAACCGATGTAGATTTGGGAGCCTATCTTTCAGGCGGCATGGACTCTGGGACAATCACGGCTTTGGCAGCCCGTGAACTACCCTATATTAAAACTTTTACCTGTGGGTTTGATCTAAGTTCGGCCTCAGGGATTGAGCTGGCTTTTGATGAACGGGTCAAGGCGGAAGCAATGTCGGCTCGATTTAAGACTGAGCATTATGAAATGGTACTCAAGGCTGGAGACATGGAACGATGTTTGCCAAAACTAGCTTGGCACATTGAAGAGCCAAGAGTGGGGCAAAGTTATCCCAATTACTATGCTGCTCAGTTAGCTAGTAAATTCGTGAAAGTAGTATTATCTGGAACTGGCGGTGATGAACTCTTTGGTGGTTATCCTTGGCGATACTATCGGGCAACAGTATGCCGAGATTTTGAAGATTATATCGATCAATATTATGCCTATTGGCAGAGGATGCTCCCTAATGCCGCGATCGCTAAAGTCTTTGCGCCGATCTGGGATGATGTCAAGGATGTCTGGACAAGAGATATTTTTCGAGATGTTTTTTTGACCCACGATAACCAGCTTGAGCGACCAGAAGACTATATTAACCACTCTCTATATTTTGAAGCTAAAACTTTTCTGCATGGACTCTTTGTTGTCGAAGACAAGCTCAGCATGGCGCATGGTTTAGAAACCCGTGTACCTTTTATGGACAATGATTTAGTTGATTTTGCTATGAGTTGCCCAGTTAATCTTAAGCTTAATAATTTAGAGGAAGTAATACGAATTAATGAAAATGAAGCAGGTAATAAGCAGTCCATTTATTTCCAAAAAACCAAGGATGGCAAGCAAATACTACGGGATATTATGTCAAAATATATTCCAACAGATATTACCCAGTCTGAGAAACAGGGCTTTTCAGCACCAGATGCTAGTTGGTTTAAGGGTGAAAGTATTGATTTTGTAAAACGAAAGTTGCTGATTCGCAACGCTGCAATTTATAATTGGCTTGATCAGGAAGCCGTAAAAAGCCTAATCCAAGAGCATCTAAATGGAACAAGAAATCATAGATTGCTTATTTGGTCGCTACTAAATCTAGAAGAAATATTCAACTATTAGAGAATATGAAATGAAAGACAATTTAATATTTAATGAGCAAATAGTTACAATTGAAGAACTTCAAACTAAGCCACATGCTCGAATTCTGAATCTTACAGACATAATTCCCATCTTAATATCACCCGATTCAGGCAATTCACTTCAAATAGCTGAAGATTACTCATTTTTATTTGACAGCTCATACTCATACCCTATTATTAAAGGAGTACCTGTTGTTTATCCTGAATATATCTCTAAAGCTTTAATACAGGGTGGGCTAGCTTTAAAATATTATGACGACCCCAGAATACAATATTTTTTGCTTAGTCAAATCAAGCAAAGAGGCGAAATTAACGCAGCATCTTCTAACATACATTACCAACGTCATCTTTTTAGGATGACAGAATTTGTTAAAGATTGTAAAGGATTGATACTTGATATTGGTTGTGATGATGTAAACATTGGCTCAGCAATTTTTTCTCGCAAATGTGAATATATTGGGTTAGATCCTTTTGCAAAGTCAAACGATTTTAGAATTATTGGGATTGGTGAATTCCTGCCATTTAAAGATTCGTGTGTTGACAACGTTCTCTTCAATACTAGTCTAGATCATATACTGGACTACTATCAAGCCGTTAAAGAATCCTTTAGAGTTTTAAAGGAAGGTGGACTTATCATTATTTCTACACTTTTGTGGTCTCATGATGCAACTCTACTTAAAGATTCTGTGCATTTTCATCATTTTAAAAGCTATGAGATATATGGTGTTCTAAACGAATTCGGATTTAAAGTTGAAGACACTAAAAAATTCGTCTATAAAAATGATGGTCACCGCTATGGTTTATATATATCCGCAAGGAAAAATGGCTCTTCTGGCTTTAGGGTGTATAATGTATAACACAATACAAATACAACAGTTAAGTGCTATGGACTTAAATCTAGATAGTTTGCTAAATATTGCTGATACAACAGTGGACAG
>Ga0209591_10005306_pt1 | contig 14405 bp, 20 predicted proteins | sample MAT01_FD_187207 | JGI IMG/M metagenome (GOLD analysis project Ga0209591, IMG submission 187207) | Freshwater microbial communities from Lake Fryxell liftoff mats and glacier meltwater in Antarctica - MAT-01 (SPAdes) (version 2) | ecosystem: Environmental > Aquatic > Freshwater > Ice > Liftoff... | reverse complement strand
CATCGGCCATTCAAAATATTTTGGTTCCCGTCAACGATTTCACCCCAGAAACCCTGCGCACGATTCGACTAGCCCAAGTGTTAGCAGACGCAAACCAAGCCACAGTCCACCTATTGCATATTAATCATCCTCAAGTTTCCGCCGCCCAAGCCGCTGAGTTTTCAGTCCGGCTCTGTGAGATCGCATTCAGCCACGAGTTAAAGCTAAAAACAGAGATCCAAACAATTCACAGCAGCGATATCGCTGCCGCCATTTTGCAGGTGGCCGCTACCGTTGATTTAGTCATACTGCATACAGTGCGTTATCGGACGGCAGGCGGGCTAGCAGTAAGCGAGGTGACAACTCACCTGGTTCAAGCGATCGCCTGTTCTTTAATCTTATTAGGGGAAGCATGACGCAGACGCATGGCGATCGCGCACCACTTAATCAGTTCAACATCAGTTCAGCTAAAAAAACAAAATTTCGAGGTGGACAGCTGTTGACCACTTCAAAAAAGGGATTTTAGGGTGGGTTGTCGGCGACCATATTGCTGAAACATTTCGTCCGCTCTGGGCGATCGTTGCGACTTAGCAGCGCTATTTCTATGTCACGGATAGTTGAAGTGTTTATCCGGGTTTCATCCCAGATGCAGACCAAGTTGATCGCAATCGAGCGACCGCTAGCGCTGTGCGAGTTCAAATTGCCTGCGGACGAGCAACTTCGATTAGTTTTAGCCAGACACATAAGACGCTTCTGGAATTGATTCGAACTGAAAATATGGCGATTTCAGAGGCAGCCCACTCGGTTGGGGTGCCGTTAGCAGTACTTACAGATTTGGGACGACTTTCCCAGAAAGGACGACCAAGTATTCCGGTTCGGGAAACATCTAGTAGTGCAAATCTATTGAATTAGTTGATCCAAGTTGCCGAGTAACGAAGAACATTGATGAACCATTGCAGCACGAGTATCTACACCAAGTTTGGCGAAGATGCGGCGGAGATGCGTTGAAACTGTCCACGCGCTGATGTGTAATCGATTTGCTATTTGTTTGTTTGGATGTCCTTGAGAAATCAATTGAACAATCTGAAGTTCTCTCTCAGTTAGGAGATCTGTAATATCTGAACGGTTGCTTTTTAAGGGATAACATTCAACTTCTACAATGACACAATCTTTCCCGTGTATCTTCAGTTGACCCACTACTGAATTTCTAAAATGGGTAAGAGAAAACTTCAAATCATTTTCTGTAAGGATTACATAGTGATGGTTTTCAATATAAAAATCACCCAGAATGTTTGGAAATGCGGCATTGCTCCCTTGCTGCACAGGTAGGTATGGATTTTGACGCTCTCCCATGATGGCACCTCCGCCATAAACAGGTTGAAATTTTTATCCTAAAAAAAAGGCAAAGCTGAATAATACTGTTAAGGGTAGCTTTTGGGGAATCAGGGGCTGACGCTTTGTCAGTTCAAAGTCGATACCAAAAACCTTGCGCTCCTTCCCAAACATTGGTAAAGCATGGTGATGCTGGATCACTTTGCTCACTCAAGACATGATTTTGCCACGGATGTGAATTTTTGCAGTAAGAGGTAAAAGCAGACGGTACCACTAAGTGAAGCACTACTAAGTGTAATCCTGCCCAGAGGAATTTGGAAAGACCTGTAGAAATTATTAACTGAAGTAGATTGTCGCGTTCCATGACGGCGATCGTATCCAGTGGAGTAATCTGTTTGCAGGGAATTCCCCATTGCTCTAGAACCAGACAAATTTCGGGTGGGTTGTTTATCTGCTCACCATCACCCGCAGGCTGATAGGTGAGAATAAATGCAGAACCCAAGACCGCCGCTAGTGCAGCAGTGTCGCGGAAACTGGGAGTCAGCAAATTGCTGGGAAGCGATTGTTGAAGCGATCGCTCGTCCAACGATTGGGCTAGTGCTTCCCAATGCTCTATCAGTTGTGGATCAGTACTATCTGGAAGGAATGATTCTCCAGGTCTATCCCCCATCCAAAATAGCTTGAGGTGAGTCAAAGGAGTTTTCGCTCGAACGGTTTCCCAGTTCTTGAGCATCTGCATTCTGTTCCGATGAGTCGCAATTTGGCGTTCTAGAGATTGCTCTAGCTCAGTTTGAGGCATAGCAAACTTTGGTTGCTTGCAGTAAAAGTCAGGATTATCCAGGATGTGCCAAAGTTCTCGCGCTATCCATAGTTCTAGTGTCTCTCCTAGGGATTGAACGAGTAGTAATCCATATTGGGAGAGAAATAAGCTGGGATCAAGCACACAAGCCCATCGGCGCTGACTCAGGGTAATCGATAGGTTAGGTGAAAGAGTTGTCATTGTGGTTCACCTGGGGAGAGGAAGAGGGCGATCGCACAGTTCGCAAACATGAGGTGTGCCGGATGATGGGAAGGGGGCGATCGCTCAAAAAAGTATTGGAACAAGTATTGCTCTACTATCCTTGTTTGTCCTGCGCTTGGCAGCAAATTATGGATAGAGCATAGGATTATCGCTTAGAAATCCCATAGTCTGAGCAATGGTAATCAGGCGATCATCAGCGGTAAGGAAAACCAGGGTTGGCAATTGAGCTTGAGTGATTGCTGTATGGAGGCTTACAGCAGAAGCTAATTGAACTGCATCATAAGCTCGCATTGGGTGCCGATTAACTAGCTGCCCTGCTAACTCAGCTAAAGTTTGAGTCAGCTCAAGCACTCGATATTGAGTATTCAGGTGATGACGAAAGGCTAGAACAATTTGAGTAATTTGGGAGATATCAAGGCTTCCTTCTCGTTGACGACGCGCCAGTGCGCTGAGCACCTCCACCCAAGTGATGCGCGCAATGAATAGTTGATTACCTGAGTCAGGATCGGTTAAGGCTTGTACCCAACTTGTGCCCACTTCAGGTACGTAGCGTTTAACTAATGCGCTGCTATCTAAAAAGTAAACGGTCACAAAGCGCCTCTGTCTTCAATGATAATTTCTGAAACAGGCGTACCGGAAGATGTTCGCAGGCTTTGAGTAAATTCCCGCAGTTGTGCCTCTGAGATAGTTTGAACATCCCCACAACCCGGTGGAAGTGAAAGTAGTCCAGCCTCCACTAGGGATTCTAGGGCTTGCTCAATTTGCCTATCAGACGGTGTTTCTGGCAAAACTTGAATTCGCACCTGTTGCCCCTCACTGAAAGCGAGAGGGGTTAGGGGACGCAGAATGCCGTTTTCGTAGATAGCAGTGATTTCAGACATTGTGAGTTCTGGCTAACGAGTCTTAGATATGTACATTTTAAGACTACTGGGATCGCTCTCACTCGACGGAACTAAGGGGCGATCGCACAGTTTGCAAACATGAGGTGTGCCGGATGATGGGAAGGGGGCGATCGCTGCTCTATTTCTGTTTTGCTAGGGGAAAGAAGTGGAAGTGAATTTTTCTTCACCAGTACCCTGAACCGCTATCAACAATTCATGCTGCCCTCATTTTTGCGTGACAGGGACACTGCCTAAGCGGGTGCGATAGCAGTAATCGTTCCATTCGAGCCTCGGTACTTGAGTGCTCCGTCTTCGACATACAAAATTCCACCGCCAGCGGGATTCACCGTCGGGGCGACAGAAGCATTGGCGATCGCGATTACACCCTGTCCTCTTCCAAACTGGCTGGTTGTCCGGAAACCGATATTGCCACCTGCTCCTAATCGCTGAAATGCGACGATAGTCTCAAAGCCAGTATCACTAGCGTTGCGACCATTGATCTGGAGCTTGTCCGACTGAACGGCGATCTCATACTTCCCCGCTGGAGCGACCTGATCGGTTTCAACAAATTCGATGTCAGGATTGGGGTCATCGATCCGGATCGATGCCGCGCCTCCACGTTGACCAGCTTGTTTGATCCGCAATGCGGGTTGGTTGTATTCCGGGTTGGTGGCAGTCACCTCCAGAACGGCAGAGGCAGAGTTAAGGGCACCCTCGTTTGAGGTGATAGAAATAGTAGGCATCGTGTTTCTCCTATAAGTTGGTGTGTTGTGAAAGAATTCACTCCAACCCTGTTTTCCCTGTTATAAGGAACGGATCAGGCGAAGTTGGCAGTCCGTGACGGTATGGGGAAATCGCCCTTGGGTCCCCTTTTCCGGTAATGGGCAAGCTCCAGGCTATTAATTAACTGCAAAACCTCATTCGTTTTCTTCTCACTAGTAAGCATTTTCACCCTTTGAAAACTAGAAAGGGTCCATCGCTTTTCAATAGCTTGAACCAGCTTGGGTAGTTCCCCCTTAAAATAGGCATCCCCAACAACTGGTGGTGTGAAAATTCGGATAAACTGACGTGCAATGGGAATATATTCCTTGTAGACCTGCCATCTGTTAGGCAGAGCACGAATACCCTGTTCCGTTTGAATATCCTCAGTAATGACTTGGGTCAAGCCTTCGATCAAACCACTTCCCAGGAAACCGTATACAGTGGCTCTCAATAGATTTGATCTTCCAGGGGGGTGTGAAAAAAGATGAACGGCCTCGTGTAAGGCTAGACCCACTTTGGACTTGTCCCAATTCCTAGCAGGAAATTCTTTCAGGTAAATTGTGGCATTTCTTCGATCTACAAAACCTTGTGCGTCTTTAGGAAGTGGCGTACCAAAGACTGCCCTATACTTTGCATCAAGGTCAGTAACAATTCGAATCGGCTGTTTGGGAAGGTTTTGTAAGTGAGCATTCAGGTTATCTCGCAAGTATTGTTGCCACGGTGAAGGTCCGCAAAGAATCGTAAATATCTGTAGGGCATCTTTCTCGGTGATGTTGCTTTCAGCAGATGTAAACGGCAGCTTGTAGCTCTGTGCCGATTGTGTTCCGCTGGGGCATTGCGACGTGAACTGTTTTTTTTTGAGCGACGCCAATCGCTTCGCGTGTTCCACTTTAGTCATTTCAAAACGTCGCTTCTGCTCTTCGACATCCCTCAGCACTTCCGGTAGTACTCCCGGTGGTTGTCCTAATCCTTCACATACCCGAATGTACATAGTCAATCTCCTTACGTTTCATCGCAGTAATACACGCCAAGTCTCTGCACCTGCAACCCTATTTGCTTCAAGTCCGGTGGCTTTCTGGAAGGCTCGGACGGCTGCTTCCGTGGGCTGATCGAAAATATTGTTTACAGTGAGGAGTGGAGGCTTATTGACCAGCTTCATGGTGACGACTGGGGACAGGATCCAGTTGTTGAGCAAGTTCTGGAGTTTGCCTACTTCTGGCCCCCGTGAGCCACGACGAAGTATTGAGGGGCAGGCTTTTTCTGTGTGTGGATATAAATTCAGCCCATTTATCTCGGAGACAAATCGCTGGTAACAATAAGCATTACCATAGGTTCCTTCGTGACTGTTTCCTATAAGTGAAGAGTAATAGCTGTGGAGCGCTTCATGCAGTAAGGTCATGGCCATGTAGTTTTCAGCAGAGGAATTCTTCAAATTTTCCCAGAATCCCTTGCCGAGACCGATAATATATTTGCCGATCGGATAGTTACAGGCTTCATACGTTGCCGGATCGCGATCGCCTCTGGGACACCCCCAACAGTAGTACTGAATCTGACCACTGGCGAGGAGACTAGCGGCACGCTTAAGCCGGAGAGCCACTAGCTCACCGCGATCTTTCCAGTCTGCGCCAGATGCCCTCCACTGGGGGACAAATTCTGGAAATGTGCCAAATATTTCACGAAAAAGCGTCTTGGTTTGGGCAGATCGTGGGGATTTCTCTAGTGCATGGATTGCTTTCGACGTCAAAGAAACGGCCTTTTCAACAGCAGTCCCCACTGCTGTCCGCAGTTCTTCTGTAGAAACGGGCTTTCCAACAACTTGCTCTATCTTTTTCCGTTCATCGTTACTACATGCAAAACGCCTTACTGGATTATTGGATTGACTTGTCGCCACAGCAGACTGTCCAAGCCTGACTTCAGATGACATTCGTGATCCAGCATTGAATTCGGTTACTTGCCCTAAACGTTTGGGCCCCCATATGTACATGCCGTCCTCCTTGGTAAGGTCTACAAAGGGCTAGGTATTCCCTATAGCCATAAAAACAGCTATATTCACCGATTCGTGCTACCGCGAGTACTCTACCAGATTGGATTCTTCACCGTGCACCAGATTCGATTTGAGCACTGGGAAAAAGCATGTAAGCTTGAAGTAAAACATCAACAACGCGCCACGTACCATTCGCTCCCCGGTATACAATCTCACCCAGAATGTGCATAGGAGCATTCGCACGATATTTGACATCAGAAATTTCCCGATGCCATTTCTTTAGACTTTTTTCCAGTTTTTCAATTAACGACTGGGCACGTGGTAGTGTCATCCACCTTCCAAAAGCACGTTCCACTTCACGGCGAAAATCTCCAAAAGAGCTTCGATATTTAACCTTAAACTCTATATCGCAATGACGTTGGCGCGTACCCTCACGTTTACACTCGAACCACTCTTGCCGAACGTGTCCGTTTTTCGCTATGTCTTTTCCTAACCCCTCGCCTAGCAGTATGTACATATTGTTCCTCATTTTTGATGCTCTCTGGCATTGTTGGGTGTAATGGGGCCATAGGTCTTCGCATCTACAATGAGTTCAAATCGAGAACCCAATTCGTTCGACGAAATCTTTCTTACACCGTTACCTGAGAGAGGATCGTTGGTCCATAATTGACCCCGTGGAGACCTCTGAACTAACACCCAATGCCATCCACCCTGAAGATCCGCAATAATCGGCGCACCTTGTTTCAGGGCATCAAATGCTTCGCTTCTGGATGCATTGCGAACAATCGTGTTCTTGATGCCGTATCTCGACTTCAGATCCTGGTTGAATTGCTTCAGGCTTCCTGGGTCATGCAAATGACTAACGATGCGACTGATGATCAGCGCAGCCTCGGTATTCGTGTCCCCAGACTCCTTGGCTGCTTCGATCTTCTTCTTGAGATCCGTGAGAACCGTGCGATTGCTGGGCTTGTCAAGTCCGAAGAGGGTTCTGAATGCCATCGCTCTCGACGCTCCCAGGCAGAAACTTCCATCGGCTTCGCCTTGGTCAAAAACTTGACGTTTTGGGCTGGGTCTCCATGGATTGTCCTTCCCTGGCTTCCCGGTGCTGGGGTCAACCTTGGTCACCGGATAGTTTCTGTAGCTCAGACGAACTCCGGACTGAGCTTCGTACACCGCCTTTAGCCCCTCCAGGAAATCGCGTTCGCGCGACCATTCCCAGTATTTTGCTGCCTCCTTGGCTGCTGCCGTTCCATCGTTGGTCTTGCCGGCACCAGCGGCGAACTTCTTTTGAAGATCGAGGTGGCTCTTCATTTGCCTCTTGGCCGCTCCAATCGCCTGATCAATATCACTTTGACCTAGTTGCCCCAGACCCTCGTGTGCCTGTATACCTTCATGTTTATATATGTACATGTAAATACCTATTAAACTCGCGAGTTCAAAACTGACATTCCGCAATGGGCTAGGAAACCAGCCAGGTTTTGCGATCTTTCCTCTGCGATCGCCCGACCGCAGAATTCCGTTTTTGGGGAGCGATCGCTATAAACCTGCTGCAAACTCATCGCTTGTCTCATAAGCAGACTCCTCCCGCTATAATCGATTCGGCGTACCACCGTAATTGGTGTTGTACCAATAGCGTCCTTGCAAGCGACCGCCCACTTTTATCAGTAAGGGTACTGGAGAAGCTAACACTCTTCGCACTACCAGGCGCACCACACATCCTTCCTCCAACCGCAAATGAACGGGTAAATTATTTTGCCCCCAGGGATTCAAGATCAAATTAGTAGGTAAATAGGGATCGCGGGGTTGGTTGTTGCAAAGAACTGCCCATTCATAGCCAGGAGTTTCAAACAGGTTCTTGGTTTGAGGTGCTTGGGGTTCTTCTTGGGGTTCTGCGTATTGAGCAAAGCAAAGTAACGCACCGCAGTATTGGGGATGCAGCGCATACCGGGCTAGCTCCACCTCATCACCGACATTGGGGGGTGCACCCTTAATACTGGCGTTGTCGAAGTAGTTGGCATCTAGAGGGATGCCGCAAACCTGACAAATAGTCATGGCGACCCCGTTCCATAGCCGAGCATCTTGTAGCCGTGCAACACGATGTAGAGTTCAGCGCCAATTCGTTGCTTGGTTTGAGGATCTTCATAGCCGTAAATCGGTCCTTCTGAAATCTCTTCAACTTCAATGCGAATGGTTGAGCGGGGCATAAACACCATTGGCTTAGCAAACGGACGGAAGGGTCTCTCACCGCTTGATTCACCTAATCCTGCAATGTTGTGAATCGGCTGATTCTGCAACTCCCGTCCACTGCCACTGTCAACGATGCTGTATTTGAAGTGAATGCCACACAACTTCATTAGGAAACATTCTGATACCAACTTAATCAGTTGAAGTTGTTGAAACTCGCGCGTATTAGAGTCACTCGGCACGGGTACATTGGTTGTACCGGATGCCCGGACAAAAGGTTCAATCAAGGGAAGCAAAGGATTTTCAAGGAAGGGGGTGGCAGATCCTATTTCAATCGGTGGCTCCAAGACATTCCCGTTCTGTACTTTCAAAGTTGGGATGAAGCTGTAGCCGATCGCCACCGCTACAAAAGCCCCTTCAACGCTGATGTTGATTACATCCTGCACACGATTGCCACGTTTGCCTTGAAGCGCGAACTTGGCTACGTAGTCGTAGGGAATTTCCTTAACATTCGGTTCAGTATTGACTGGCATTGTGGTTTCCGGTGAGGAGCGATTCATAGCCCTCATCTGCGGTGGTGCTTGTTGGAACTGCATTTTGCTTGCCTCATTTCAGAGATTGTTCAGTCGTTTAGGGAAGAAGGAATGACAATTGCATTCCTTCCTCTCTAAGAAGAAGTGGCTACCAGGGTGGACTCCAGACCTGAGTTGGTGCAAACCGAGGAGTCATGGGAGGTTGTTGAGGCACATACTGCTCAAAACCGCTTATGCCATCTTGCCGGATGTAACCCTCTACACCCCGTAGATCGTCGTCTTCCCCATAGCCATAGAGTGCTTCGTCTTCCCCAGACCCATGCAGATCGTCGTCTTCCCCATAGCCATAGAGTGCTTCGTCTTCTCCATACCCCTGGAATTCCTCATCCTCAGCGAACCCACGCAGATCCTCATCTTCCCCATATCCCTGTAGCTCTTCGTTTGCCGCTAGACCTTGCATCTGGTACAAGGTGCCGTCAGGAGCTTGGTACAAGGCTCCTAAACCACCATAGCCCGCCACTCCAGCCTGTTGCAGAATTGGGGTTGCTGCTGTCAAAACTGCTGCCCCGCCAGGAATAAACGGGGCTAGTTTTTGGGCTATAGGCAGTGCTTTTTTCACAAATCCTCGCAGTTTTTTCTTCCATTTCTTCCAAAAGCCGATGGGATTTCCCAAGCCATCAATGCCTTGAACCCATTGGTAGACATTACCATCGGGTCCCATGCGGGTTTCGCCCAGATAACTGCCAAGCCCCATCATTTGGGTCACAGCATCTGTCCCCATTCCCTCTTCGTCTACGCCCAGTCCTTGCATTTGATATAAACTGCCATCCGGAGCTTGATGTAAGGCTCCCATTCCGTCATAGCCTGAAACACCACGACTCACCATTTGCAATGCCTGTGCAGCAGGGTGATAGCGGGCAGCCGTTTTCAGTGCTTTTTGTCCCAGTTTTTTCAATTTGCTCCAGAAGCCAATGGGATTGCCCAATCCATCAATACCTTCCACCCACTGATACAGGTTGCCGTCCGGTGCCATTCTCGTTTCACCAAGATAGCCAGCGCCCATCATGTGATTCATTGTGTTTTCTCCCAGATTATTCTTCGTTGTTTTCCGATGAAGTGGTTGGCGATGCTTGTCATGCGTTGGTCTACGTCAATGTTGAGCGCGATCGCCGTGTGTAATCCATAAAAACTACTGAACGTCCCGTGTCAGGTAGCCATCCAGCACCACCCAAATCCGCAGAGGTCCCTTTACAACTGCTAACCCCGTTGGTGGAGTTGCTGTTTGTCCTGGTATCCCTTGGGGGAAAGATATTTCTACTCGAAAGTTCTGTTGTGGTTCAATGATCACGGGTTCTGCAAAACGGAAGGTGGACATCGGGTCAGGTTGTCCGTGGTTGTAAACAATGCCACCAAGTAGCAGCTCGGAACCCCCACCTTGAGTTATCCCAGCACCAGATGGAAAGAAATAGGTGGGCATCTCAATCATGACTTTTTCGCCTACCAGTAGGGTCGTTACTGAGCTATAAATAAAGTCAGCTAGAAAGCCAGCCTCATTCGATTCTTGTAATTCTTGTGGTGCTGGGTCCTTCCTGATGGGAGTAACTATACTAGAAACCACTACCCGCAGGGCACGAGCCTCAAAGGTATTCAGGCTGGGTAAAACACCAGATGCCTGTAAGTTGGTTTCTAGCCTGGTTTTGTTCTGAACATCCACAAAGAAGCGGATCATTCTTGGATCTGTCAACTTTGATTGGAATGATACGTCTTCCGGCACGTAAAAAGCATCGTAAATTGGATAATGCAGCTTTTCCTTAACGCCCTGAACTTTTCCCATGATCAAACTCCTTGTTTAATAGTTTTTTAGGTTGTTGAGAACCACTCGTTAGCAATCAATTCAGTGTTGAATTATCTCTTCATGCATTGGCAAGTATGTTGCCTTGATGGCATTTGAGACATTTCACCCAGACCCATTCCCTGCATCTGGTACAGCGTGCCATCTTCACCCAGGAAATACTGTCCAGTTCCCTGCAAGTCGTCTGATTGCCCCAGTCCTTGCACCTGATACAGCGTGTTATCTTCACCCAGGAAGTATTGCCCTCCGTCTGGGAATGCTTGTGCTTGCCCCAATCCCTGCACCTGATAAAGGGTGCCGTCCTCGCCCAGAAAATAGGCTTCTGGATGCGGTGGACTGGGATTCACAATCATCAATTCATCTAAGCCCAGTGGTTGTCCCCATGCCATGCTTTCTTCCTCCTTTTCAACCTTCAATTCCCTGCTGGGTGATCTGATAACTGCCGCCCACGATATAGAGTTGAGTGCCTTCTACATTGCTGACTAGGCGAGGCGGATCTTGCATAAAGTGGACGTAAGCCTGGGGTTGCCCCGGTTGCCCCTTATCTGAGCGATAGATGATGCCTACCATTTCTCCCAGGTCTACAACTACAGGTGGGATTAACCGAGAATGCTTGACTGTGATCGATCGCGATGCCTCGAAATGATTGAACTCCCGGTAGAGTGCCCTGCCTTGGTGAACGTCCTGACTGAGAGGGCTGGGGTCGATCGGCTGAGGAGAGCGGGCAGGATTCACCCTTCCCAATCGTTTCATTCGTTTCATGCTGATCACCGCCGAGTTACCGGAGCGACAGGAGGTACCTGAGCAACGGGTTGAACCTTCCCGACTGGCCGCAGGGCTACAGGCTGCATTTGTTGTGCAGGAACCTGGGTTTGGGGACGAGCCTGACCGGGCTGCATGGATAAAGGGGCTGGCGACGCTGGTAAAATTCCCCATCGTTGCAGCGATCGCTCCAACCGCTGTGCCGTATTGGGATACGGACGCGCCGATAGTCCACGCTCCCAGATAAAGTGAAGCTTTCTGGCTAACCGGGGCTTTTGGTTGAGTACTTGCCGCTGGCGGAGCAAGTCTAACAGCAACTTCATACGTGGGTCTTGAGGCTTAATTCCTCCCTGCCGCATGGCCTGGAGTAAACCCGGCAGCCAGTTAGGCAGGGATATCGTGGCTGCAATACCGTAGAGTTCTGGAGTTTGGTGCATCATATCTGCTTTCCTCTCAATGGAAATCACTTGTTTGACAAATGTTTGAGGTTCCCAGCCCATTGGGTAGGGCATGGTGGCATCTAGCGGAATCCATCGCCCTTGATGGAAAGCCTCCAGGTAAATATGGCTAAAAAGTTTCGGTCGCAGTGGATCAGGACCCGTGACCACAAGCTGCACCGGATGCCCGATCGCCTCCAACATGGAACCCAGCAAAATGGTCATGTCGTCGCAATCGCCTGCCCGCAGTTCTAACAACCGTCGAGCTGAGTGCAAGACCTCTACCCGAAACGGGTCTTTGGTATAACGAACGTTATGCTGCACCCACTCAAACAGGGCTTTGATTTCCCCCAGATAGTCCTTCGGTTTGACTGCCTTTTCTAATAAGATGTCAATTGCTTTTTGGCGCACATAGAAATCTTTTGCGCCTGCTCGGATTAATGCTTGGATATGTTTCAACGTTGTTTGAGTGCCCAGATATCCTTTAGGGATAAACCCCAAATTCACCTGGGGTAAACCAAGTGGTGGAGCAGCATAACGCCTCATAAGCAGGACTCGGTTAAATGGTTGCTGCAACTAGATTAAAGCTGTAGGGACTGGGCGAATAGTCACATAATCGTGGTCGTCTGAATGAGGTAACACATTTAAGTGACAAGGGGGTGATTACTACCCGGTAGTTGCTTGGGCATAGTCGTTAGAAGCAGATTTACGCTGAGACTATGCCTCCTCATCACCATCCATGATCCAAAGATTCTGACTGTCATAAAATTCACCCTGTTGGTCTAAAGAGTATGCTCCCATTAATAAACCAAGCCATACCTCTACCATCGGCATTTCTAACGCCTGCTGCAAATCAGGTAGACGAATTTTTGAGCTGAGATGCTGAAGATATTGGGCGATCGCCCTCGACCATTCCTCAACATGCTCCCCATGCGCTAGATCTCGAATTTGCTCCGCCATCTGAGCTTCATTGAGTGCTTGATCCGCTGCCACTTGATCGACCCAATTCAACAACGTATTCTTATCGACTTCCCCAATGACTGAACTCTCTTTCTGAATGGATGATTTCTGCTTGCGGTTGGCAGGGTACTGAATTGGCTCTGGCTCTCATGGTTCCGGACTCCCCGGTGGCGATAATAGGAACGGCGATTATGGCAAATCTTTGGATTCCAGCATCCGTCTCATCCCCATCTGATCCATGACGCTGTTGGGCTTCCTGGGAGTCCAGCTTAGAGCACAGCCGACATTTCTCCTGATCGGGACGTGCCATCACACACCTTGGAGGGGGGCAAGTAATGCATCCACCCACTGTTGATCCGCTTCAGATAGTTTTGGCGGAGGGACAGGCTGATAATAATCAATGCGGACATGGTAGCTGCCGCGATCATAAACACCGAGCACAACGGCTTGTAAATCGACGGCTAATTCTGGATCATCGGGTTTGAGGGGTAGTGAGAAGCTGGGGATTGGCTCTCTCAATTGGAATTCATACAAATCTGCCATTGGACGGTTGGTCGAGCGACTCACCACAATGCGATAATCGCTCGTTTCCTCTACTCCAATCATGGGCATGGGCATATTTTCTCGGAGTAAATCGATTTCAACTAGGTGAGAAGCACAGCCCAGCACCCGCTGCCGTTTCTTCTCATAAGCAGTTCGCCCTTCACCTTTGCGCTTATTCTTAGGTGATAGCACCTCAATGATGGTAATCACCTGATGAGTCCCCACCTCCCGCACTTCTAAATAGCGCTCTTTGACTTCAACTGGCATAGGAAGGCGGATTTGTTTGGGGCGAGTTTGGGTGGCGATCGTTGTAGGGTAGGCCACAAGAGTTTTTGAGGCTGTCAGTTCAATCGCATCAGGGATACCCACTAGCAATTCAGGATTATTGTCATCCATGTAGGTGCGGGTTTCGACCGCCATATAATATCTGGGTTGCAGGTAGGGAGTGAGCGCATCCGAAAGCGCCACAATCAATCGATTGTGAAACTCGTGCCACAGAGCAGGTAACTCCAGATAGGGATTCATGCCAGGGAAGGGCGACGGCATCCGTGAAACTCCCGCAGTGCAAGGATTTGCGTTCAGTATACCCTAACCCTTGTGGACCTAGTCGTAGTTTAGTCGTATATAAGATATTGTCTAAATATCTCATCATCAATACGGGTTAAGAGGCAGATTTATTAGAGGATTATTGAGACAATGTAAGCCAGGAGCGGCCTGCTGGAAGATTAAGGTCGTTAGAAGTAAATCTACTTCTGAACACTGTAGGATTCAGAATTATGCCCCTACCCATTACTAAATCGTTTTCTCCAATTCTGCCTCCTTGACCAGTTGTATCGCAGTCAACGTGTTGATAAACAGCTAATCCATAAGTTGCAATAGGAGTAGCACCAGTTATGCCCATCCAACATCAGTTCAGATCAACCCAATCACAATGCTGCACATTTCCCGTACCGTCATCATCCCCGCCCACGAAATTGAACTAAGTGCCATTCGCTCCCAGGGGGCAGGTGGGCAAAACGTGAATAAAGTAGCAACGGCAATTCACTTGCGGTTTGACATTGGAGCGTCCTCACTGCCCGATCGATATAAACAGCGATTATTGCAGCTCAGCGACCAGCGAATTACCAAAGACGGCGTCGTGGTCATTAAAGCCCAAGAATATCGCAGCCAAGAAC
>Ga0209591_10005305_pt1 | contig 14405 bp, 17 predicted proteins | sample MAT01_FD_187207 | JGI IMG/M metagenome (GOLD analysis project Ga0209591, IMG submission 187207) | Freshwater microbial communities from Lake Fryxell liftoff mats and glacier meltwater in Antarctica - MAT-01 (SPAdes) (version 2) | ecosystem: Environmental > Aquatic > Freshwater > Ice > Liftoff... | reverse complement strand
CGGCATGGCGATCACCACGGCGGAGTAGGCCGAGATCTTGATGCGGGTGGCGAAGGGCTCGAGCGGATCGGTGGCGATGAAGTCGCGACCGCCGTTGAGGCTGTTGAGCGGTTCCTTGAGGAACTCCAGGAGGTACGGGTAGAGGGCGAAGCCGACCACGCCGCCGACGAGGAGGGCGAGCGAGCATCGGATGAGCCGGGACCGCAGCTCGGACACGTGGTCCCAGATGGTCATGCGGCCGTCGTCGATGACGGGATCGAGCGCGTGGATCATGGTTCAGCTCTCCGGTCAGACGAACGAGTCGACCGGTCCGTCGGCCCACACGGGGGCCGACGGGACGCGCTCGCGCTCGTCGTCGGTGCTGGTGACTGGGGCGGGCACGGGCGCCGGCACCGATGCGGTCGGGACGGGCTCGGACGCCGCGGTCGGCGCCGGCTGGCGGGAGGCGGCGGGCGCCGGCTCCGGTGCGGGCTGGGTGAGCCCGTCGAGGTTCATGGCGTTGCTGATCTCATTGCGGAAGCCGCCCGAGATCCGCCGGAAGTCACCGATGTGCTTGCCCACCGACCTCGCGACCTCGGGCAGCTTGTCGGGTCCGAGGACCACCAGGGCGAGCACCAGGATCACCAGCACCTCACCACCACCGACGTTGAACATGAGCAGGCTCCGGACGTGTGGATCGAGGTCGAGGGGTCGGACGGGAGGGGGCTGGATCAGGCGGCGTCGGTGCGGACGGTCTCGGTCTCGGTCACGACCGTGACCGGGCCGGGAACGGCGGCGACGGGCGGGACGACCGCGGCAGTTGCGGTCTCGACGCTCTTGCCCTTGGACGCAGACTCGAACTCCTGCTTGGCCGAGCCGAGCGAGCGGGCGAGGCCGGGGAGCTTGGATCCGCCGAAGAGCAGGACGACGACACCGAGGACGATGAGGACTTCAGGACCGAAGGGCATGGGACTTCTCCTTGAGGGGGTTTGGGTTGGCTGGGGTGGATCAGGTGGAGCGGGGTGCAGGGTCTACAGGGTGTTCGGAGCGACGGCCGGTCCGAGATGCCCGGTCGGGCATCATCTTCGTGCCGAGCGGAGATCAGGCGGAGCCGAGGGGAACCTCGGAGGGGGCGGTGCGGGTCGAGCTCGACGAGGGCGCTCGTCGGATCAGCACGAGGGCGGCGGCCAGGGCGACCGACGCAAGCGCCTCGACGGCGATCGCCTCGTACTCGGCGACGTCGTAGCCGGTGGCCTCGAAGCCCGGGAGCCCGACGGTGCGGCTGGCGAGGAGCGCCAGCAGCGAGCCGACGGAGAGCGCGAGCCCGGCGAGGACGGGCCAGATGACGACGTCGTCGTCGGTGGCCACCAGGGCCACGGCGACGATCACGCTGAGGACCGCGTTGACGAGGAACAGCGGGCCGATCGACTGGTCGCGGAAGACGGAGATCCACTGCTGGAGGTGGACGGCGCCACCGAGCAGCACGAAGAGGGCGCCGGCGACGCGCGGGCCCAGGGCGTTGCGGGCGCTCATGGGGTCACCTCGAGCGTGGCTTTCATACCTGGGTGGATGGTGCAGATGTAGGGGTAGGAGCCCGGTTCGGACGGTGCGACGAACGTCCCGGATGCCGCCGCGTCGAGCTTCAGGTCGAAGGCGTCGCTCGGCTCGTCGCGGGTTCCCGCGGTGACCGTGTGCTTGGCGTTGTCCTGGTTGGTCACGGCGATGACGGTTCCCGGCGCGACGCTGACCGGGTTCGGGTTGTAGACGAACGAGGCGATGGCGAGCGTCGCTGCTCCCGGGGGAGCGGGCGCCGCCGCGACCGGGTCGGGGGTCGTGGCGACCGTCCGATCGACGACCCACGTGGCGCCGACGAGGACGACGGTGCACGCGGCGACCGAGGCGACCAGACGGCGGGGTTCGAGCTTCATCGGAGGTTCTCGCTTCCGGGCGGGCGGGCGGGCCGTGCCGGTCCGGGTGCATGAGCACCCGGACCGGCGAGGCCACTGGGATCCGCCATCGGTGTGAACGGACGAGCAGGCTGCGGACTACGCCGCGGCCTTCTCGGTGGAGGCGAAGACGTCCGGGACGGGGTACTGACCCGACACGAACAGCAGGATCGCCACGTGCTGGGCGTCGACCACCTGGATGGAGCCGGCCAGCTCGATGGCCGCCTTGGACTCCAGGGTGGGGATCGCCTTCTGGTAGGTCGCCGCGGCGATCTCCTCGAGCATGAGCGCGAGGGCTGCGGCGCCACCGACGTCGGTGACCTTGGCGAACTCGGCGTTCACCGTGGCCTCCAGGTCGGCGGGAGGCTTGGTGACAGCCGGCTCGCCGGCGCCCGTGAGCACCCCGTTCCAAGCGTCGAGTGCCGCCTGGTGGTGGGCCTGGGCCGTCGTCACGTACTCGGCGACGGCCGGGGGGACGGCGCCGAGCGAACCTGCGGTCGCCGCAGCAAGCGCTGCGCCGTAGGTGTTGACCGCGAGCACCTCGAGGCCGGCCGCGAGCGCGGCCACCTCGAGATCCCCGCCGCCGCCGGCGGGAGCGGTGCTGCCCGTCGACTTCGGCGCCGTGGTGGTGGAGCTTCCGGCCCCACCCGCCGCCGCCGTGGTGTCGGTGGTGGACGTGGCGTTGTCGCTGCTGCAGGCCGCGAGAGCGACACCGGCCGCACCGACGCCGACCAGGGCGAGGAAGCCCCGGCGGTTCGGCTTGGCGATGCCGGCCTCGAGGGCCTCGAGATCGATGTTCTGGTTCTTCTTGCTCACTTGACCGCTCCTTCCGCGGGCGGGCTGGCCAGGTCTGGCTCTTCGAAGGGCTTGGGGAACGCCACGCTGCCGGCCGCAGCGGGAAGCGCCGCGACATCGGTCGGGATGGCGATGAGGGCGATACCCGCGTCGCCACCGGCGATGAGCGCGCCGACGGCCCGCAGGACGGCCAGGTGCTGGCACTCGACACCCATGACGCTGGCGAACAGTGCCTTGGCGTCGGTGTCGGTGAGCAGCGAGAGGTTGGCCAGGTAGGTGTCGGTCGCGACCTCTTCGAGGGTCGCGGCCAGGGTCACGACGTCGGCAGGACCGACGAGCTTGGGCTTGGTCTCCTCGACCACCGCCAGGTACTTGGCGTTGGGTTCGGTCTGCTCCTTGCCGCCGAGGGCCTTGCCCGACGCGGCGAACGCCTCACCGTGCTCCTTGTGCTGGGCCATGGTGGTCTCGGCGAAGGCCTTCACCACGGCGTTGCCGGTGGCGATGAAGGGGAGCTCGAGGGCGGCAGCGTAGGTGGCGACCGCCAGGAGCTCGAGCGACGTGGCCGTCTGGAGGATCTGGATGTCCATGGCCTCGTCGGCCGAGGCCGGCGATGCCAGCAGACCGACCAGCGCCGCGCCGATGCCGGTGCTGAGCAGGCCGGCACCGGCGAGCGCCGCTCCGGTGCGATGCGACGACGAGCGCCGCTCGTCGTTGATGCGGGCGATGGTGGCCGTGTCGAGGGGCTCGGTCGGCGCATCGTGCCGCAGTTCGGTGAGACCGGCGAGAGCCGGCTTCACCTCCCGCATGGCATCGCTGTGCAGATCCTGCGATTCCTCGATCAGGCCCTTGAGGGCGGGTTCGTTCAACATCAGGTGATGCCTTTCGGAACGTTGCTCCCCGGGCTGGAGCTCGGGGAGGAGGGAGGGGAAGACATCCGGAACAATCGGACATCGGTGAATGCTCCGAAAGGATCAGAACCGTTCGAGTGCATTCGAGTGGTGTTCGGAGCTGATCCGGTCGTGGATGAGAGAAATGTCATCGTTCGCTGAAAAGGTTGATGTGACCACGTTCCGTGAGGAGCGTGGTCGGCTCACATCGGTCGTTCCAAGCCGCCTTCGACCGGTGGACAGCCGACGATCTGACCCGGAAACACTGGCTCTGATGTTCATCGAGGTGAGCGAGGGCCCGCCTGGGTTCTGGCCGCTTGGCCGATCGATGCGGACATCGAGCATGGTTCGGGGCCCACATGGGTAGGCACGACGGTTCGTCCACGTTTTCGGCAAGAAGCGGGCCATTCAGATCTCCGTTCTTTGCCCAAATAGATGGCCTGATCTCAACGCCATTGCCGGACGAAGATCCCGTGCGACGTGACCCATGGTCGGCCCGAGCCCGCTCTCGGGTTCGACCCGACCCGTTCCCGAGTCATCCGTCCCGGCGGTCGGCTCCGAACTCCGAGCGAGATGCCGAGATCTGCGATGGACCACCGAACTGCCAGCGACGTGAACCTGGTCATCGCCGTCGGGCGTTACGACCAGGCGGCCCTGACCGAGGTCTACCGGCGCCACGGCGGCGCCATCTTCGGCTTGGCGCTGCGCCTGCTGCGCGACCGCAGCCTGGCCGAGGATGTCGTCCAGACCGTCATCATCGGCTTCTGGGACCACCCCGACCGCTTCGATGCCGAGCGTGGCGCGCTGCGGTCCTACCTCCTCGCCCAGACCCACGGCCGGTCGGTCGACCTGATACGGGCCGAATCCGCTCGCCACCGCCGCGAGGAGCGCGCCGGCCGGAACGATCTTCGCCGCGGCGACTACGACCTCGAGCGTGAGGTCGTGGACCTGGCGGCCGCCGAGCACGTCAAGGACATCTTGGGCACCCTCCCCGACGGCGAACGCCAGGCCATCGAGCTCGCGTACTTCGGAGGGCACACCTACAAGGAGGTCGCCGTGGCGCTCGACCAGCCCGAGGGAACGGTGAAGAGCCGGATCCGCTCGGGCCTCCGACGCATGCAGACTGAACTCACCCAGGCCGGCACCGAGGCACCATCATGAACGGACACGACGAGCTGATCAGCCTCCTCGGCGCCTACGCGCTCGATGCGGTCGACGACGGCGAGCGGCAGGCGATCGCGGAGCACCTCGACCTCTGCGCCGACTGCCGGGCCGAGGTCGCCCGCCACCTCGAGGTCGCCGCGGCTCTGGGCACCACGGCCGCATCGGCCGCGCCCGACGAGCTCTGGGCCAACATCGCCCTCCATCTCGGCGACGGCCCCCTCGAGGCGCCCGACTCGCCGCCGCTCCCCGGTCTCGCGCCTCTGCGACCCCCGGCCGCTCCGACCGGCGCCACGGTCGTCTCGCTCGACGAACGACGACGTCGGCCCCTCGGCGCCATCCTCGCCTCGGTGGCGGCCGCCGCCGCCGTGGTCGTCTTCCTGACGGTCGGGCTGGTGCAGGCCAACCGCCAGAACGCCGAGCTCGCGGCGCAGAACGCCGACTTCGCGGCGCAGATCGCCCAGCCCTCGTCGATCGAGGACGTCGCCCAAGAGGCGCTGGCCAACCCGGCCAACCGCGTGATCGAGCTCGCCTCGGACACCGGCGACGAGTCGGCCCGAGCGGTGGTGACGCCGAGCGGTGGCGGCTACCTCGTCTCGAGCACCCTCGATCCGCTGCCCGCCGAGCGGACGTACCAGCTGTGGAGCATCAGCGGAGCCGGCGCCATCTCCCTCGGCGTGCTCGGCCGCGATCCCGGAACCACTGCCTTTCACGTCCAGGGACCCATCACCACACTGGCGATCACCGCCGAGCGAGAGGGCGGCGTCCCGTCGCCCGAGAACATCCCGCTCGTCACCTCGACCGCCTGACCCGCGACGCCTGCATCGAGCCTGCGGGCTCCCGTTCCCTCGCCCCCCCGGCCCTCCCTCCCCGCCGGGGGGTCGGGCGCGTCGGTCGGCCCGGGCCGCCGCCCGTGGGCCGTTCGGCCCATTTCTCCGCTCGGGGCACCGGCGGTGTGCCCGACGTCATCCGAACGAGCTGGTGGTTCCGAACGAGTCGCAAAACCAAGCCCCCGAAAGGACCACGACGCATGACGCACGAGTCGAACCGCGACGACACCGCCTGGGACGACCTCCACCCCCAAACCCAGCGCCTGCTCAACCGGCGCCAGATGCTGGGCACCACGGGCAAGCTGGCCGCCAGCTTCGCCGTCTTCGGCGGCATGCTGACCGTCGTCGGCTGCAGCACCGACAGCACCGACACGGCGGCGTCGAGCACGACCTCGCCGTCCACCACGACACCGCCGTCGTCGACCACCGCCGCGCCTCCGGGCACCGCCGCCGCGGGTTCGCTCTACACCCGCCTCGGCGGGAACGCGGCCATCACGGCCGTCGTCGCCGACTTCGTCGTCGAGAACGTGGCCAACGACGCCCGCATCAACTCGTACTTCGCCGAGGTCGACCTGACCAACCTCCAGCGCCTGCTCGTGGAGCAGATCGGCGAGGCCACCGGCGGTCCCGAGGAGTACACCGGTCGCGACATGGTCGAGGCCCACAAGGGCCTGGGCATCACCGTCGCCGACTTCAACGCCCTGGTCGAGGACCTCGTCATCTCCCTCGACACGTTCGAGGTCCCCGAGGCCGAGAAGACCGAACTGCTGAACGCCCTCGGCCCCATGCAGACCGACATCGTCGAGGTCTGACACCCCGCGTCGGGCGGGCGTCTCCCGTCTGCCGGCCGCGCCGCACCCCCTACCGACCGACGCGCCGTCAGCCCGGTGACGGGGGTGGGGCGAGGCGCAGCAGGGCCTCCTGGGCAACCGAGACGCCGAGCACGCCGTCGCGCGTGTGCATCGTCCCGCGCGCCAGGCCGCGGGAGCTGGCGTTGGACACCGCGTGGAGGTCGTAGAGGAACCACTCGTCGGCGCGCATCGGGCGGTGGAACCAGAGGGCGTGGTCGAGGCTGGCGCCCATCGCAAGGTTGGGGTGGCCGCCATCGGCAGGCGGCGCCAGCGCGCCGAACATGGCGCCCATGTCCGAGAGGTAGGCGAGCAGCGACTGGTGCAGCACCGGGTCGTCGCCGATGCGGCGCTTGATGCGCATCCACACCCGGCGCGTCGAGGGGTACCACCCGTGCTCGTCCGGTCCCGACGACCCGACCTCGCGCATCTCCATCGGCATGCGCGAGAGCATCGAATCGGGGATGAAGGCCATCCGCGCCGGCGCGTCCTCGGGGTCAGGCACATCGGCGGACAGGCCGAGCTGGTAGTCGCGACCCGCCTCGAGCTGGTGGAACGAGGCCGACATCTCGAAGATGACCTCGTCGCCCTGCAGGGCCAGGACGCGACGGGTGGTGAACGACCGGCCGTCGCGGGTGCGCTCGACCGCGAGGTCGATGGGCACACCGTTGCGCCCGGGGCGCACGAAGTAGGCATGCGTCGAGTGCGCAGCGTGCGCGGGCCCGACCGTGGCCGATGCCGCGTGCAGGGCCTGGGCGGCGACCTGGCCACCGAAGACCCGCTCGCCCGGCGACAACTGGCCGTTCGCCGAGCGGAAGCGGTCGGTGCCGGTGGGCTCGAGGTCGAGCACGGCGATGAGCCGGTCCACCGAGTCGGGGCCGTCGACGATGTCGTCGTCCGACGGCAGCGCGTCCATGGCCTCGGCGACGTCCGGCGGGATCTCCGGCGGCGGGGGCGGGCCAGCGGACGGGTCGGGTCCGTCGCTCATGGTCGGTGGAAGGCCCGATCCGGGTTGGCCGGCGGGGCCAGGAACCCCAGGCCGGGTCGCCAGCCCGACACCTTGAGGTCCTCGAGCACGTGGGCCATGTTCAAGATGTCCTCCTCGTAGGAGAACCGGCCTTCACCGGCGTACACCAGCGTCGAGTACCCGGACTGCTCGTAGCGGGTCCCGTCGGGGCGGGTGCCCGGGAGCTGCTGGGTCCACTTGACCACGACCGTGTCGCCGTCGATGGCCGTGTACTCCACGGGGAAGTTCCAGTCCTCCAGCCCGCGCATGGACTCGTCCATGAACGCGCGCACCTCGTCGACGCCCTGGATGCGCCCCCAGGCGGGATCGATGTAGACGACGTCGTCGGTGAACAGGTCGGCGAGATCGGTCCAGGTGGCCTCGCCGGCCTCGATGCGGTCGCGCAGCGCCAGGTAGGTGTCGACGGCGGCGCGCACCTCGGTGATCGGATGGCTCATGGTTCCCCCTGCGGGTCGGGTGCGAAACCCCGACGCCACGACCCCCACGACGTCCGGTGGCGCCGATGTTGGCAGACCGCACACTGCGTCAGCACGTTGCGAACGGATTTTCCTGACGGGGGGTCAGGCCTTCGGCACCGGAGGGGTCACCGCACGCGGGGACGGCTCACCCGACGTTCCACTCGTCGCGGGTCATGCGGTGGACCCGATGGCTGCCGGTCTCGGCGGGCGCGAGCGCCGGCGCGTCGATGTTCCCGACGTAGGTGAACCCGAGCTTGATCGGCACCCGGGCGCTGGCGGTGTTGGCTTCGTCGCACGGGATCTCGACCACCGTGATGCCCGGCATCGCGAACGCCGCCGTGGTGAGCAGCCGCGACACCCGCGGGGCCAGACCCCGCCCGAGGTGATCGCGGTCGATCCAGTAGCCGATCTCCAACCCGTTGGGCCCGATGCGGCGGTGCAGCCCGGTGCTCCCCACCACCCGTCCATCCAGGAACACGCCGAGCACCACGTCGCCGCCCCGCTCCCAGTCGCGTTCCCAGCCGGCGATCAGCTCCGCCCGCTGGTCCACCGTCTGCGGCTCGAACGCGATCCACGGCATCCACGGGCGCAGGTGCTCGGTGTTCTTCACGATCGCCTCGTGCAGCGCGGCAGCGTCGGTGACGGTCCACCGCCGCACCACGAGGTCGCCGGCGTCGAACAGGTCGGGGAGCGGTTCTTCATCCATCGACCCATTCTGACAACCGGGCCCGCCCGCATCGGACGACATCCGCGTCAGCGGCAACCCGGACGTCGGTTGCCCCTTTCCTTCGGCGACGAGCACGTCTCGTCTCCACGATCGACGGCGACGAGATCCGCATCGCCGCCTGCCGACATCACCACCCGACCGGCCCGGGTCTGTCAGTCGAGCTGATAGCCGGCGGCCCGGGCCGCCTCGATGGCGTTGTCGAGCTGGCCGGCGACGATGTCGAGGCCGGCGTCCCAGAACGACGGGTCCTCGAGGTCGCAGTCGACGATGCGCCCGAGCTCGGCCGGCGACAGCGACCCACCGGCCGACAGGAGCCGGAGGTAGTCGGGCACGAACGCCGCGCCGGTCTGCTCGTACCGGGCGTAGACGGAGAGCGCGAGCAGCTGGCCGTACGCGTAGGCGTAGACGTAGCCGGGCGTCCCGATGAAGTGCGGGATGTAGCTCCACCAGGTGCGGTACCCCTCGGTGATCTCGACGCTGTCGCCGAGCATCGCGGCCTGCGACGCCGCCCACTCGTCACCGAAGCGCTCGACCGACAGCTCGCCGTCGGTGCGCCGGGCCGTGTGGACCGCGTCCTCGAAGCGGTTCATGGCGACCTGGCGGAACACCGTGGCGATGGAGTCCTCGAGCGTCGAGGCCAGCAGGGCGAAGCGGGCACCGGGATCGTCGAGCGTCGCCAGCAGCGCGTTGTTGGTGACGGTCTCGCCGAACACCGACGCCGTCTCGGCCAGGGTCAGGGGCGTGGACTGGTGGAAGATGCCCTGGTCGCGCGCGAGGTACGCGTGCAGGCCGTGGCCGAGCTCATGGGCCAGCGTGGCGACGTCGCGGGCCCGACCCGTCCAGTTGAGGAACACGTAGGGGTGGTGGTCGGGGACGGTGTAGGCGCAGAACGCGCCCGGGCGCTTGCCGGGCCGGGCGGGGGCGTCGATCCACCGGCCATCGAAGAACTTGGCCGCGGTGTCGGCGAGCTCGGGCGAGAAGCTTCCGTAGGCGTCGAGCACGACCTCGCGGGCCTCGTTCCACCCGATGCGGGACTCGTCCGACGCCACCGACGCCATGCGGTCGTAGTCGGCCAGCTTGTCCACGCCCAGCACCTGGGCCTTGAGCGTGTACCACCGCTGCGGGAGGTCGTAGCGGGCCACCACGGCATCGACCAGCGCCTGGACCGACTCGTCGCTGGCCTCGTTCGACAGGTTCCGCGACGAGACCCAGGACGGGTAGCCGCGGAGGCGGTCGTCGACCGACTTGTCGAGCAGGAGCGTGTTGAACACGTAGGCCCGCGTCCGCAGCCCGGGCGCCAGGCCCGCGGTGACCGCGGCCGCCGCCGACCTCCGGACGTCGCGGTCGGGGTGCTGGAGCATCGACAGGCCCTGCTCGAGTCCGGCGGTGACGGTGTCGTCGGGTCCGGCGGCGGCGGTGCCGGCCGCAGTGGCCGGGAGCTCGACCTCGATGGCCGAGGTCAGCTCGTTGAACAGCCGGGACCAGGCCGACGCGCCCGACACCGAGGTCTCGGTGAGGACCCGCTCCTCGGGTTCGGTGAGCAGGTGGTCGCGGTAGCGGCGCATGGTCCGCAGGTGGTGGGCGGCGTAGGCCAGCCGCGGGTCGGCGAGCACGGCCTCGACGTGGTCGTCGTCGGCCTCGGCCCACTCGAGCTCGAAGAACAGCAGGCGGCTGGCGATGCTCGTGGCCCGCTCGCTGACCTTGGCCATCAGCGCACCTCGGGCCTCGTTCGTCGTGTCGGTGGCGAACCGCAGGCTGGCGTAGTTGCCCCCGCGGCCGAGCGCGGTCTGGAAGTCGGTGACGAGGCCCATGAGCGTGTCGAGCTCGGCGGCGTCGAGCGTGGCGACCCGCCCCCGGTAGACCTCGATCTGCGTGGCGACCGCATCGGCGGTGTCCAGCAGGTCGTCGACGGTGGCTCCGGCGAGCAGCGGTTCCAGGTCCCAGGCGATGTCGGCGGCGGTGAGGTCGGCCTCGTCGGGGGCAAGGTCGTCGGCGATGTTCGTCATCGCGCCAGGGTACGCGGCCGGTGCCTGGCGACGTCGGGTGGTGACGTGGGTCGTCCGGCCCACCTCCGGTCGCCCGGCGGGTGGGCCGAACGGACCCTCGCCCTCCTCCCGATCGACCAAAGCGCGCCGCCGGGCTCAAGCGGCGCGCTCGACACGACGACCAACGGAGCGAGCCACCAGCGAGGAGCCGTGCCGTGCCCGAACCCGATGCACCTGTGATCGCCGTCGAGGACCGACTCCCTCGCGCGCCCCACACGATCGACGAGCTCGGGATCCCGATCTTGATGGTGCACGACCTCGTCCTGCGCACCGCGCTGATCGCCGGGCGCACCTCCACCCTCGAGCTGAGCCGGAAGCTCGCACTCGGTCCCGGCCTGGTCACCATGGTCGTGGAGGAGCTCCGCGAGCTGCGCTACCTCGAGGTCCAGGGCCTCGACGGTCGCGACTACCAGCTGGCCCTCACCGAGGCCGGGCGCAACCAGGCCCAGGACCGGATGAACCTGTGTCGCTACACCGGGCCCGCGCCGGTGAGCCTGGCCGACTACTGCGCGACGGTCCTCTCCCAGCACGCCGAGCCCGAGATCGACCTCGAAGCGCTGGAGCGGGTCTTCTCGGACCTCGTCATCAGCGAGTCGCTGCTGCTCGAGCTCGGGCCCGCGGCGATCGCCGGCGGGGCCATGTTCCTGTACGGGCCTCCGGGCACCGGCAAGTCGAGCATCGCCGAGCGGCTGCTGCGCATCCACCACGACCACGTCCTGGTGCCCCACACGGTCGAGGTCGACGGCCAGATCGTCAGCGTGTACGACCCGATCGCCCACCAGGCCGTCGCCGAGCAACCCCATGGGCTGGACCCGCGATGGGTGCTCTGCGAGCGGCCGTGCATCATCGTCGGCGGCGAGCTGGTCGGCTCCATGCTCGACCTCGCCTTCCAGCACAACAGCGGGGTCTACCTCGCGCCGGTCCAGATGCAGGCCAACAACGGCATCCTGGTGATCGACGACTTCGGGCGCCAGACCCTGACCCCTGAGCAGCTCCTGAACCGCTGGATCGTGCCGCTCGACCGCCAGGTCGACTACCTCGCGCTCGACTACGGGCTCAAGTTCGAGGTCCCCTTCGACGCCAAGATCGTCTTCTCGACCAACCTCGAGCCCGCCAGCCTCGGCGACGAGGCCTTCTTCCGACGCATCCAGAGCAAGATCCTCATCCCGACGATCGAAGACGACCAGTTCGACGAGGTGCTCCGGCGGGTCACCCGCTCGTTGGGCGTGACCGTCACCGAGGGCGCACCCGCCCACCTCCGGGAGGTCAGCCGCAGCCGGGGCGACGGCGACCTCCGCCCGTACCTGCCGGCCGCGGTCTGCAAGATCCTCCTGTCGATCGCCCGCTTCCAGAAGATCGAACCGGTCCTCGACGAGGCCATGATCGATCGCGTCGCCGGGATCTACTTCACCCACCAGTCCGCGATGCGGGGCGATCCGGTCGCCAGCCGGGCGATCACCCTCGCCCCGCCGCCCGAGCCCCCCGCGCCGACCGACTGGTCGTTCACCGATGACCTCGCGTCCCGCGCCGTCACCGTCGCTGTGCCCGACCTTCCCCCGGGTCCGTGGCCGGCTTCGATGGAACCGGCGCCCGACGCGAGGCCACCGGTGACGGCGGGCCGGCCCGACGAGTCCCTCCACCTCCACCTCGTCGGCGTCGGCTCCCGCGTCGGGCTCTCCGAGGGTGTCGCCGGCCGAACGGCGTTCTGATCTGACCCGCCGGACCGTGATCCGATCGGGCCGCCTCGGGTCGATCCCGGTGGTTCCGGTAGGGTCGCCGCCCATGGCCGACCGCTTGCTGGTGATCGTCGACGCCGACACCCTCGCGGGGTGGCGACGACCAACCGCATCGCTCGCCCAGCTCCACCACGCCGTGCGCGACCTGCGGGCCCAGGTGCCCGACGCCACCATCGCCGTCGTCGGGGACCCGTCGCTGCGCTGGGCGCTCGACGACACCGAGCGCGAGCAGCTCGACGAGGACGTCCGCACCGGCACCGTCGCCTTCGCGCCGGCCGGCACCATCGGCGGCCACGTGGGGTTCATCGCCAAGGTCGCCGAGAAGGCCACCGCGCAGGGATACACGCCCGTCACCATCTCGGATCGGTCGATCCCCGGCGCCACCCTCGGCCGGGCCCGGCGCGAGGGCACCCGATGGATCTTCGACCTCGAGGGCGTCCCTGCACCCACGATCACCGCGGCGCCGTCCGCGCACCGCCGCCGGCCCCGCGCCGCGAAGCCGTCCCCGAGCCGGTGATCAGGTGAGCGCATCCCGGTACCTCGTGCGCGCCCGTGCCGTCGGCGCGGCCCCGGTCACGATCGCCGCGGTGCTCCTGCTGCTCGCGGTCGTGGGGACGGGCTCGACCGCGGCCGGCGCGTCGACACTCCCCGCGGTCGCGGTCGTTCGCCAGACCGCACCCACGGTGACCTCGGGCGTCGACTACAGCGGCAACGGCGACGGCTCGCTCCTGGTCGACATCTACCAGCCGGCGGGCGCCGCGACCTCCCAGCCGGCGGTGGTGCTCGTGCACGGCGGCGGCTGGACCACCGGCGACCGCACCCAGGTCGGACCCGACGCCCAGGCTCTGGCGGAGCAGGGGATCGTCGCCTTCTCGATCGACTACCGCCTCACCGGTCCCGGTCTCTTCCCCGGGCAGATGGACGACGTGCGCACGGCGGTGCGGTGGGTGCAGGCCAACGCGGCGACCCATCGCGTCGATCCCACCCGCGTCGGGCTCTTCGGGAGCTCGGCCGGCGGGAACCTGGCGATGCTCGTCGCCACCGAGGGCCTGGGCGACTCGTCGTCGCCGCCGGTCAAGGCGGTCGTCTCGTGGTCGGGTCCCGCCGACCTCACCACCCTGGCGCCCACCGGCATCGACGCCGCCGCGCTGGAGGGACCCGGGATCGGGTCGGTCCCGGGCGCCGAGACGCCGTCGGGGTGCACGGGTGATCCGGCGTGCATCGGCGTGATCGACCCGCAGGCGATCCAGACCTACCTCGGGTGCACGGTCGACGACTGCCCGCAGACCTACATGGACGCCTCCCCGTCGTTCCAGGTGACCTCGAGCTCGCCGCCGATGCTTCTGGTGAGCGCCGAGACCGACCTGGTCCCGGTCGAGCAGAGCTTCGAGATGGTCAACCAACTGTCGGGGGCCGGGGTCGCCAACGAGATCCTCGTCGTCGCCGGCGAGGGCCACGCCGAGTCGTACCGCTCGACGGCGCTCGACCCCTCGATCGCCTTCTTCGCCCGGTTCCTCACCGACGGCACCGACCCGCGCACGGCCACGGGCACCCCGCCGTCGACCGTCGCCGGGTCCCAGCCGCTCCCGGCCCTCGTCGACAGCTACCGCCTGCCCACGCCTGCGCCCCCCGAGTCGGTCCAGGCGGTGCTCACCCCAGCGACCGGCCGGACCGCCGTGCTGGTCGTCGTCGCCGTGGTCCTCGTCGCGGTCGCGGCGATCGCGCTCGTCCTGTGGCGCCGCCGGCGACGGTGACCTCCGCCCGGGTGCGGGCGAGCGGCCGGCGTCTGCGCCCCGGAACCCCCCGACGCCCGCACTACGATCGGTGTCGATGGCCGTAGTGCCGAACACGGAGGCGATCACCACCGGACCCGGCGCGGCACGCGAATCGGGCGCCGGTGCGCCCGAAGCTGAGACCCGACCGGTCGTCACCGGTCCCGACGTCGCGCCTGCGCCCGCGCCGCCCG
>Ga0209591_10005302_pt1 | contig 14408 bp, 11 predicted proteins | sample MAT01_FD_187207 | JGI IMG/M metagenome (GOLD analysis project Ga0209591, IMG submission 187207) | Freshwater microbial communities from Lake Fryxell liftoff mats and glacier meltwater in Antarctica - MAT-01 (SPAdes) (version 2) | ecosystem: Environmental > Aquatic > Freshwater > Ice > Liftoff... | reverse complement strand
CACCACGCCCGCCCGGCCCTCACCACGCCCGCCCGGCCCTCACCACGCCCGGCGCTCACCACGCCACGCGCACCGCGATGCAGCTTGCAGCGCAAGACCGAGCGCAGACCGAGCCCAGAGTCCGCCCCGCACGTCAGATCCAGAGAGGCACCCAGAGTCAGAGCCAGCTTCGGAGTATCTCTGGCCAGCGCTCGATCGAAGCTCAGCCCGCGCGGCTGGTCGAGCGGCCCCCGGCCGCCGCGCGAAATCTCAGTCCTCGTCGGCAGAGGCGCCAGCGCGCCGGCGCCGCATGACCTGCTTCACGAGCGCCAGCAGATCCTTCGCGGTCCGGTTGCACAGGACGTACGCGACTGGCACGTAGATGGCGACGCCGACGAAGATCTCGACAGCGAGCAGGACGCCGGGGTGATCGAGGCCGAACCGCGCGGCGGTGAAGCGGATGGCGAGCACGGCGGCGCTCATGACGCCAGACGCGATGAGCGGGCGGACGAAGCCAGAGAGCAGCACCCACGGCGACGGGCCGTTGCGCAGCACGAGCCAGATCCCGGCGAAGGTGTGCAACCCGAACGCGACCCCGACGGCGCAGGCCGAGGCGCGCAGCCCCCACGGCGACAGCGCGTAGATGCCGCCGATGAGCACGACGACCTTGCCGAGCTCGAGGTACATGAGCGGCTTGTTGCGCTCCTGCGCCTGCAAGTACGACGACACCACCCAGCCGACGGGTCGGAACACCGACAGCACGGCGAGCACGGTCAGGAGCGGCGCGACATCCTGCCATTCTTCCGAGAGTGTCAGTCGAACGAGGGTATTTGACACGGCGCCGAGGCCGCAGGCGAGCGGGAAGATGATGAGTGACAGGAGCGCGGTGGCGCGCTCGAAGGCGCGCGGCCGTCGCTCGGGCGGCAGGCTGGCCAGGCTGGGCAGCAGCACCGAGCCGATCTGCTCGCCGATGTGCACGGCCGGGACGTCGGCGAGGTTGTACGAGAGGTTGTAGAGGCCCGTCGCGGTCTCGCCGAAAATGCGGCGAACGGCCAGGTTGTCCCAGTAGCGCGCCGCGTTGTGCGCGATCGACTCCATCGCGAGCGGCGCGCCAAAGTGCAGCATGTCCTTGAAGCGCTTCCACGACAGCGGCGTCGGCGTCGCCCACGAGCGCCAGCCGGCGGCCCACAGGATGATGAGCGTGACGATCGAGTACTGCGCGATGTTGCCGTACACGACCGACATGCCGCCGTGGCCGTGCGTCGCGAAGCCGATCGTCGTGATCGCGTAGGCCAGCTCCCCGAGCGTGAGCGTGAGGCCGACTGCCCGGAACTTGAGCTGACGCACCAGCACCTTCTCGGCGACCGACGACGCGCGCCGGATGCCGATGGCCAGCGCCATGCCGGGGATGTAGAGCGCGGCCTCGTACGAGCGCACCAGTCCGGCGACCGGGACCGCGAACAGCGCGACCGCGCCCAGCGCCAGGAGGCCCAGCACCCAGCTCGCGACCGTCGCGTGCCAGACCGCCTCGGGGCCAGGCTCGGTCCGCCCACGCACGATCACGTACTGGCCGAAGCCCAGCGTGGTGAGCCAGTTGACCGACGTGACGATGATGGCGGCGGTGCCGACCTCGCCAACCTCGGACGGCGCGAGGAAGCGCGTGACGACCAGCGTGCCGATGACGCCGATCGCGCGCCCACCGACGCTCGACAAGATCGTCCACGCAGCGCCGCGCGCGGCCTTCGCGGCAAGGGACATCGCGGGATGTTGCGCCAGCACCAGATCGGCGCGCAACGTGGGCTCACCAAAAACGATGCTCGCGAGGAGAGTGTTCTAGCTTACTTTCTTCGAGCCGAGGCTATGTGGCGAAGTGGTGACTTGGCGGGCCAGGAGCGCCGGGGCACCGCGGGCGACTCACGGACGCAGCCCTCCGCGTTCGCTCGAGGCCGCAGGACTTCCGCTCGTCGCTACCGCTTCCGAGCTTCAGAATGCGTAGCCGAACCGCATGTAGCCGTTGGGGAACGCGCCGCCCGAGTTGTAGTCGTTGGTCTTGCCCCAGTTGCGACCGGCGCCGGCGGCGAGGGCGAAGTTGAGGCCGCTGTCCCAGGTCCAGTGCCAGCCGACCAGCATCTGCGGGCCGAAGACCGTGTACGTGTCAGTGCTGTTGCCCGACTCGAAACAGTCGTAGCCGCACGAGGTCGACGTGAACGTCTGCGAGATGAAGCCGGGCTCGAGAAACAGGCCCTGATAGGTGCGGCGGAAGTAGATCGGCACGCCCACGCCGACCTCGACGCCGGTGACGCCGTCATCGCCGAACGGGTTCATGTAGTTGATGTCGCCGCGGATCGCGATGTTGTTGTTGATGCCGTAGCTCACCGACAGGCCGTAGAAGCCGAGCATCATGCCGATGGGGTTCGTCGAGACGTTCCACCGCTTGTAGGTCTTGATGTACTCGTTGCTCTCGCCGACCTTCACGAGCTGACCGTTGATGTTGCTGACGTTGTTCCAGTCGTGGGTCTGCGGCGAGCCGCTCGTCGTCGCCGGCGCCGTCTGAGCCGGGCCGGCCGGCGTCGGCGCAGGCGCAGGCGCAGGCGCGGCAGCCGTGCTGCTGGTGCACTGGGTGCCGGTGCACACCGTGGTGGTCGTGGTCGTGGTCGTGGTGGGCGTGGCCTCTTGGGCGAGCGCGAGCGAGGTCGAGGCGAGGAGAAACGCGGTGGCCACGGCGAGCTTGTTCATGCGAGGACTCTCCAGCAACCGGCGCGCCAGGTCACCTGTTGCGTTGCAAGTACTGATGATCGCTAGCGTCTGGCGGTGTCGGTGAGGCTCAAACCGTCAGGCTGTCACCGCGCGACGCGTCAGATCCTGACATCGCGGTCGCGGTTTCGGCGCCGGCGCAAGCGATCGGTGAACGCTCGCGACTCCGGCACGCCGGCCCGCGCCATCAGCCCGATGTAGAGCGCGCCGTAGATCGGCAGCGCGACCGCGGCGGCGAAGATGGGCCGCAGCGGCGGGAGAAAATGGAGCACCGACCACGCCACGCCGCCGGCCAGCGCCGCCGCCGCCAGCGCGCCAAAGCCGAGCTGGGTCGGCATGGTGAGCGCGCCGATGCGTCGGGCCAGCCCGCGGCGCAGGACCTCGAACTCGATCCAGGCCGCGACGCCCGCGCTCGCGGTCAGCCCGAAAGCCGCCCAGTCGGCGCCGTAGCCGAAGTGCGCACGCACCGGCAACACCAGCGCCCAGCCGGTCACGAAGGTGAACGCCACTCGGACCAGCGCGGCGTGCAGCGGCGAGCGAGTGTCGCCGAGCGCATAAAACGCCGACGCCAGCAGGCGGCCCTGGGTGCCCGCTGACAGCCCGATCGCCGAGCCGGCGAGGATGATCCACACGCTGCGGGTGTCCGACGCGCCGAAGCGCCCGCTCTGGAACAGCACCGCGACGATGACGCCGCCGAGCGCGACGAAGGCGACCGCCGACGGCACGACCAGGAACACCACGCGCCGCAGCGAGCGCCGCAGCCGCTCGCGCAGCGCGGTCGCGATGGTCTCGCGATCGCCGGTGGTGCCCGACATCTCGGGCAGCTCGGCCGCCGACACCGCCATCCCGAACAGGCTCACCGGCAGCGTGTAGAGCGTCTGCACGAACGCCATCGACGCCACGATCCCGCCGCCGAGGTAACTAGCCAGCAGCTGGTCGAGATACGACGACAGCTGCACCGACCCGCGGCCGATGAGCACCGGCCCGAAAGCCCGCAGGCTGGCCCGCACGTTGGGATCGCGGGTGGCCAGCGACGGGCGCAGGCCGCCGACCAGCCGCAGCACCGTCGGCAACTGCACCGCGAGCTGCAAGCCCGAGCCGATCACCGCGCCCCAGGCCAGCCAGACCGCGAAGTCGAACTCGTCGCCAGCGACGCGTCGCCCGGCGACGACCGCGGTCGCGATGAGCGCGGCGTTCCACACCACCGGCGACACGTACGACAGGAAGAACTTGCGATGGCTGTTCTGCACGCCGAGGCACCACGCCGACAGCACCAGCAGCGCGACGCCCGGGAACAGGATCTGGACCAGGCGCACGGTGAGCGCGCGGGTCTCGCCGTGGAAGCCGGGCGTGATGACGTCGACGAGCCCACCGGCCGCGACCGCGCCGATCAGCGCGATGAGGCTCGCCACCAGCGCGAGCAGCGTGCCGACGGTGCGCGCCATGCGCTCGGCTTCCTCGGTCCGGCCCTCGGCCCGGAGCCGGGCGTAGACCGGGATGAACGACGCCGACAGCACACCCTCGCCGAGGAGGTTCTGCAAGAGGTTGGGGATGCGGAGCGCGGCGCGAAACGCACCCGCGGCGTCGCTGCGGCCCAGGTAGTGGGCCAGCACGCGCTCGCGCACCAGGCCGGCGATGCGCGACAAGAAGATGCCGAGCCCGACGGCGACAGCGCCGCCGAGACGACGCGGGGGGCGCGGGGGCACGGGCACCGGCGGCATGGCGCGCATCATCGGTCCCGCGGGCCGGGCGCGGCAAGTTACGGCGGGCCGCGCGGCAAGTTACGGCGCGCCAGGGACGATGCGATCCTCGACCACGTCGAGCCCGAGCCGGCTCACAACAGGCTGCGAAAGCGGAACGCCAACCACGCCAGCGCCTGGTGCCACCAGTCCAGGCGGTTCCAACTCTCGACGTGGAACGGCTCGGTGTGGGCCTGATCGCGCTGCCACGCCGCCTCCATCAGTTCCCCGACGTCGCGGTCGACCACCTCGACCATCATCTCGAGGTTGTGGCGGAAGCTGCGCGCGTCGAGGTTGTAGCTGCCGATGGTCGCCCACACGCTGTCGATGACGCCGGTCTTGGCATGCATCATCGGGCCGGTCCAGCGCAGGATGCGGATGCCGGCGGCGGCCAGGGTGCGGTGCAGGTACATGCCGGCGTACTCGACCATGCGCACGTCGGACTGGCCGGGCACGATGATCGCCACGTCGACGCCGCGGCGCACCGCGTGACGCATCGCGCGCCGCACCCCGCGATCGGGGAGGAAGTAGGCGTTCTCGAGGTGCACGGTCTCACGCGACGCGCGGATCGCGCGGATGTACGCGCGGCGGAACGCGCCCGCGCTGCGGCGGCGCCGCTTGCTGTTCTCGAGCACGCGCACCGCGACCTGACCGGGCGACGGCGCGTCGGCGGCGCTGCTGGCGAGCGCGTAGTCGGCGCCGCCGGCGCGCATCCAGGTGGCGCGAAACAGCCGCGCCAGATCGCGCACGATCGGGCCGCGCAGCTCGCAGTGGACGTCATGCCAGCCGCCGCCGCCGTCGGCGATCGCCGCGTACTCGTCGGCGATGTTGAGCCCGCCGGTGAACGCGACGCTGTCGTCGACGATGAGGCTCTTCTTGTGATCGCGATGAGCCCACGGCAGCCGCGTGCGCCAGGCCGAGATCGGGTTCCACGCCACCACCTCGACGCCGACGGCGCGCAGCCGGGCCAGGAACGGGGCGCCCAGCCCGAACCCGCCGATCGCGTCGAACAGGAAGCGCACCTTCACGCCGGCGGCCGCGCGTTCGCACATCACGTCGGCGAAGCGATCGCCGGTCTGGTCGGCGGTGATGATGTACGTCTCGAGACAGATCGACGTGGTCGCGGCAGCCATCGCGGCCAGCATCGCGGGGTAGGTCTCGGCGCCGGCCTGCAGCGGGCGCAGCGTGTTGCCACGGCGGAGCGTGCCGACGTTGCCGGTGTAACGCGCGATCGCGACGAGCAGCGACTCCGACTCGTCGAAGCGCGCGACGGCGGTCGACGCGGTCACGACGCCTCGTAGCGGACGCCCACGATCGTGAACGTCGCGGCGCCCTTGGGTCGTTGCACGGTGACCTCGTCGCCGTCGCGCCGGCCCAGCAGCGCCTTGGCGACCGGTGAGTCGATGCTGATCGCGCCGGTCTTGGCGTCGCTCTCGTCGGGGCCGACCAGGCGGTACTCGGTCTCCCCGCCGTCGTCGTCCTCGAGCTTGACCCACGCGCCGAACGCGACGCGCCCGTGATCGCGCGGCGTCTCGGTCACGACGGTCAGAACGTCGAGGCGCTTGGACAGGTACTCGAGGCGGCGATCGATCTCGCGCAGCCGACGCTTGCCGTAGATGTAGTCGGCGTTCTCCGAGCGATCACCGAGCGCGGCGGCGTCGGACACCGCCTGGGTAACCCGGGGCCGCTCGACGGTCCACAGCCACTCGAGCTCGTCGCGCAGCTTCTTGGCGCCCACCGGCGTGATGTAGCGAGCCGATGGTGGCCGCTGCGTGCGAGGGATGCCCATTTCAGTCGCCGAATGGATTGACGCTCTTGTTGCGATCGGCGTGAGTCGCAGGACTGCGCTTCTTCTTGGGCTTGATGGGCGCGACCACGGGCGCCGGTTCGGTCACGGTCACGGGCTCGGTCACGGTCACGGGTTCGGTCACGGTCACGGGCTCGGTCACGGTCACGGGTTCGGTCACGGTCACGGGTTCGGTCACGGTCACGGGTTCGGTCACGGTCACGGGTTCGGTCACGGTCACGGGTTCGGTCACGGTCGCCGGCTTCGCCTCGACCACCGCCGGCTTCGCCTCGACCACCGCCGGCTCGGCCGACTTCACCTCGACCGGCTTCGCCGCCTGGGGCTCGGTCGCGCCCTCACCGCCGCCGCCGCCGCCCCCGCCGCCGCCGCCGCTGGTCGCGACCACGACCGCGACCAGCGCCGCGACCAACCCCACCGCCAGCCCGACCCACAGCCCGGGACGCCCGCGCCGCCCTGGGGCCACCGGCAGCGCGCTCGCCGCAGCGCCCGACAAGGTCGTCGGCACCGACGTGATCGACGCCTGCTGCGCCCAGCCGCCCGACGACAGACCGGGCCCGGTGCGCAGCGTGCCGCCCGGGGAGATCCGATCGATCGCCGCGATCAGCTCCTCCGCGCTCTGCACGCGCTGGTGAGGATCTTTCGCGAGCAGCCGCTGCACCAGGTGCTCCACCTCCGGCGACACCTCCCCGACCAGCGAGCTCAGGAGCGGCGGCGGCACGTGGATGTGCGCCGCGAGCACGTCGCCGACACCCTCGCCGACGAAGGGCGGCCGACCCGCGCACAGCTCGACGATGATGCAGCCCAGCGAGTACAGATCGGCGCGGTTGTCGACGGTGACCCCGCGGCACTGCTCGGGTGCCATGTAGGTCGGCGTGCCGATGACCGACCCGGTGCGGGTCTGCTGCATGCTGTTGCCGTCGGCCTGGGCCAGCTTGGCGATGCCGAAGTCGAGCAGCTTGATGCGCTCGCCGCCCGGCACCTCGGCGTCGGGCACGACGAAGACGTTGTCGGGCTTGAGGTCGCGGTGGACGATGCCCTTGCCGTGAGCCGCCGCGAGCGCGCCCGCGACCTGACGCGCGAAGGCGAGCGCATGCAGCGGATGAGCTCGGCCGCGGCTCATGCGCGCAGTGAGGCTCTCGCCCTGGAGGAACTCCATGACGATGTACGCGGTGCCGTCGGTCGCGAAGCCGAAATCGTAGACCTCGACGATGCCGGGGTGGCGGATCGCGGTCGCCGCGCGCGCCTCGTTGAAGAAGCGCTGGACGATGTCCTGCTTCTGCGAAAGCTCCGGCAAGAGCACCTTCACCGCGGCGGGCCGGCCCAGCAGCGTGTGCTCGGCCGCGTAGACCGCCCCCATGCCGCCGCGACCGATGAGGCCAGTGATGCGGTAGCTGCCGACGGTGGTGCCTAACATGCCGGCGGAGGATACGAGATGACCGCGGGCAAGTCACGCCTGGCGCTTTTCGGGAACATCCGCGGCCGGCGCCGCGTACGATCGGCGTGGTGCGCCTCTTCACCGTCGCCGCGCTCGCAGCCGCCGTCGGCGCGGCCGTCGCCGCGGCCGGCTGTCGCGGTGATGGGCCCCGCGGCGCGGTCGCGACGCTCGCCGACGCCGCGACGCTCGACGACGCCGGCGCGACGCTCGCCCTCGTCGAAGCTGCGGCCGCGCCCTCGTCGCTCGATGCCGCGGTCGCCCTCGCCGCCGCGACGCCCACGCTGCCCGCGCCGCCACCGCCGCTGCCGCCCTGCCCCAAGGTCGTCCCGCGTCCGCCGGCGCCGATCGATCGGCTGTCGCTGCGCCGCGCCAAATGGACCGACCTCGTCGACTGGCCCGCCGACCAGCACGCCGATGCGCTGCCGGCGTTCCTCGCCTCGTGCGGCGCGCTGGCCGCCCTCGCCGATGACGCCTGGGTCGGGCTCGACCACCGCTTCGGCCGGGCCCGCCAGTGGCGCCGCGCCTGCGCCAAGGCCGCCGAGCTGCCGGCGCGCGATCACGCCGCCGCCCGCGGGTTCTTCGAGGCTGAGCTGGCGCCCTGGCAGGCCTCCGGCCGCAAGGGCCCGGTCGGCAAGATGACCGCGTACTTCGTGCAGCAGCTGCGCGCGTCGCGCACGCAGCACGACCAGTACCAGACGCCGATCTACCGCCGGCCGCCCGAGCTGGTGATGATCGACATGGCGCGCTGCAGCCCGACCGGCCGCGGGCGCAAGACCTGGGGCCAGGTCGATCCGGCGACCGGCGCGCTGGTGCCGCTGCCGAGCCGCGCCGAGATCCGGGCCGGCGCCCTCGCCCAGCGCGGCCTCGAGCTGCTGTGGGTCGACGACCTGATCGACGCGCTCTTCCTCAACATCCAGGGCTCGGGCTACGCGGTCCTCGACGACGGCACGACCGAGTGGCTCGAGTACGACGGCAAGAACGGCCAGATCTACGCCGGTCCGGCGCGCTTGTTACGCGCGCGCGGCCTCCTGCCCAAAGGCCAGGGCACCATGCAGGGCATCAAGGCCGCATTCGCCGCGCTGCCCCAGGCCGAACGCGAGACGATCGTCGACGGCGACGCCTCGATGGTGTTCTTCAAGCTCGGCCGCAACGCCGGCGCGGTCGGCTCGCAGGGCGTGGTGCTCACGCCGCAGCGCTCGGTCGCGGTCGATCGCAACTTCATCGCCGCGTCGACGCCGCTGTGGGTCGACACCACCGCCCGCAAGACCAGCGGCGAGCGCGGTCTGGAGCCGTATCGCCACCTCATGATCGCGCAGGACACCGGCGGAAACATCAAGGGCGCCGTGCGCGCCGACCTGTACTGGGGCCCCACCGCGGCCGACGGCGAGTTCGCGGGCCGCTTCGGTGGCGCCGGTCGCTACTGGGTCTTGCTGCCGCGCGCCGTGAAGCCGCGCAAGTAGAGGCTACATTGAGGCGGTGCCCCGCCTCTCACTCGCGCCGTTGTTGCTCGTTGCCAGCTCGGGCTGCAAGGGCGACGCCACCAAGCCCACCCCGCCACCGTCGACGATCGCCGCGCCCACGCCGGCCGAGCCGGCACCGCTGCCCCACGATCCGCACTCCTTCGCGCAGCCCGATCGCGTCGCCGTCACCCACCTCGCCCTCGACCTGACCGTCGACTTCGCGCAGCGCGAGCTGCACGGCGTCGCCCGCTACACCGTCGCCCGCACCGACCCGCGCGCCCCGCTCGTCCTCGACACGCGCGCGCTGCGCATCGACGCGACCCGGGCCTGCGACGGCGAGGGCACCGGCACCGGCGCCGCGCTCACCCATCGGCTGGCTCCCGACGACAAGCTGCTCGGCGCCGCGCTCACCGTCGAGCTGCCGCCCGCGCTCACCTGCGTCGAGGTCGCCTACACCACCGCGCCCGATTCCGGCGCCCTGCTGTGGGTCACGCCGACCGGCACCCTCGGTGGCACCCACCCGATGCTGTTCACACAGTCGCAGCCCATCGACGGGCGCAGCTGGTTCCCGTCGCAGGACACGCCGGGCGTGCGCTTCAGCTACGACGCCACCGTCCGGGTACCGCCCGCGCTGATCGCGCTGATGAGCGCCGAGAACCCCCAGGCCCGCCGCGCCGACGGCACCTACCGGTTCCGCATGGCCGAGCCGATCCCGTCGTACCTGGTCGCGCTCGCGGTCGGCGACTTCGGCTTCCGCGCGATCGGCCCGCGCACCGGCGTCTATGCCGAGCCCGCGCTCCTCGACGCCGCCGCCCACGAGCTGGTCGAGGTCGACGCGATGATGGCCGCCGCCGAGGAGCTGTACGGTCCGTACCGCTGGGGTCGCTACGACCTGCTGATCTTGCCGCCGAGCTTTCCGATGGGCGGCATGGAGAACCCGCGGCTCACGTTCCTCACGCCCACCGTCATCACCGGCGACCGCGCGATGGTGTCGCTCATCGCCCACGAGCTGGCCCACTCGTGGTCGGGCAACCTGGTCACCAACGCGACCTGGCAAGACGTGTGGCTCAACGAGGGTTTCACCACGTACGTCGAGCGCCGGATCATGGAGCGGCTGCGCACGCCCGAGGTCGTCGAGCTGCTGTGGCACATGGGGCGCGGCGATCTCGACGAGGATCTCGCGCGCTTCGGCGTCGGCGGCAAGGAGACCCGCCTCGCCCTCGAGCTGGGCGCCGGCGACGATCCCGACGGCGCGCTGAGCGACGTCGCGTACGAAAAGGGCGCGCTGTTCCTGCGCACCCTCGAGGGCACCGTCGGGCGCGCCCGCTTCGACGGGTTCTTGCGCGCCCGCTTCGATCGCCTGGCGTTCCGTTCGACCGACACCGCGGCGTTCGTCGCCGACGTGCGCGCCACCTTCGGCACCAGCCTCGACGCCCTGGTGCGCACCTGGCTCACCGGCACCGGGCTGCCCGCCAGCGCGCCGCCCGACGAGTCGGTGCTGGCGACCGCGATCGCCGCCGAGGCCCAGGCCTTCGCCGCCAACGGGACGCCGGTCGACACCACGGACTGGAAGACCCTCGAGTGGGTGGTGTTCCTGCGCAGCCTGCCCGCCGACGTCACGATCGGGCGGCTGCGCGAGCTCGACGCTGCCCACCACCTGACCACGTCACCCAACAGCATGATCGTGTCGCGGTGGCTGCCGCTGCTGATCGCGCGCGACGAGCGCGCCGCGATCCCCGCGATCGATCGCTTCGTCGCCACGATCGGCCGTCGCATCCTGGTGCGGCCGGTCTACGCCGCGATGGCGGCGGCCGGTCCGTTCTGGCGCGACCACGCCCGCGCCGCGCTCGCCAAGGCCGGGCCCGGCTACCACCCGATCACCCGCGCGACCGTCGCCGAGATCCTCGGCGTCACGCCGTAGACGTCAGCTCGGCGCCATCGCGCGCCACTGTCCGAGCGCCTGGGCACCGTCGGCGGGCAGCCACACCGGCAGGCGCGCGCCCGGCTCGTGGCCGAACATCACGAAGCTGAGCGGCCCGCGGTAGCCGTTGTCGAAGCCCGGTGCGTCGCCGGGCTCGAGGCCCAGCTCGGGCGCGAAGTAGATGCCTTGCTGGCCCGGCACCAGCTCGCGGTACGCGCTCACCGACAGATCGTCTTTGCCCTCGCGACCGCTGCGCGCGATCACGACGCGGCCCTGGGTCGTCATCGCGACGTAGACCTGGACCGCGACGTAGCGCACCTTCACGCCGACCAGCGCGAGCCCGGCCTGCTTGGCGACCCGGCCCGCCTTGTCGCCGAACGAGTCGTGAAACTCCGGCACCGCCGGGCCGACGTACAGCTGCCCCATCCACATCGCGCGCAGGAGCTCGCCGGGCAGCAGCCGAAAGTGCGCGCCGTAGCTCTCGGTGAGCACCTGATCGGGGCCGACCTTCGCGACGTGCTCGCGCATGCGCTTTGACATGACCCGGCTGTAGACCAACGCGCCGATGACGGCGATCGGCGCGACCAAGTAGAGCGCGTACATGCCGGCGACTATATGACGGCCGCGCGCGGTGGTGAGGCGGTTCGGGTATGCTGCGCGCTCGCCGCCGATGCGGTCCGGATCCGACTGAATGTTCGACTTCCTGGTGATCGCGGCGCTGATCTTGAGCAACGGCGTCTTCGCGGGCGCCGAGATCGCGCTCCTCTCCGTCCGCAAGACCCGCCTCTCCGAGTTCATCCGCCGCCGCGACAAGCGCGCGCTCGCGGTCAAGTCGCTGCGCGATCAGCCCGAGCGCTTCCTCGCGACCCTGCAGATCGGGCTCACCGTCGTGGGCACCTCGGCGGCGACCCTGGGCGGCGCCCACGGCGCCGGCACCGTCGCAGCCTGGCTCGAGGAAGCCGGCATGAACCACGGCACCGCGTCGACGATGGCGCTCGTGATCATGGTCGTGGTCATCGCGTTCATGGAGCTCATCGTCGGCGAGCTGGTGCCCAAGTCGCTCGGCCTGCGCTTCTCGGACACCGTCTCGTTCGCGGTCGCGCGCCCGGTGCTGTTCCTGTCGCACGTGATGCGACCGCTGGTGTGGTTCGTGACCAGCGTCTCGAACGTCGTGCTGCGGGCGTTCGGCGACAAGACCACCTTCACCGAGGCCCGACTGTCGCGTGACGAGCTGCAAGAGCTGGTCGAGGAGGCCGCCAAGACCGGCTCGGTCGACCCCCGGGCCAGCGAGATCGCGTCGCGGGCGCTCGAGTTCGAGGGCATCTCGGTCGCCGAGGTCATGGTGCCGCGCAACCGCGTCGTCGCGCTGCGCCGCGGCGCCCCGACCGAAGAGGTGCAGCGGGTCATCCTCGAGGAGGGCCACTCGCGCATGCCGGTCTACGACGGCCTGATCGACCACATCGTCGGCTACGTGGTCGCGCGCGACGTGCTCGCGCTGGCCTGGGAGCGCGGCTTGGTGCAGCTCGAGGACATCCTGCGACCGCCCTACGTCGTCGGCGAGCGCACCCGCGCCCTGGATCTGCTGCGCGAGATGCAGCGCCGCCGGGTCCAGATGGCGGTCGTCACCGACGAGCACGGCGGCCTGGCCGGCCTGGTGACCATCGAAGATCTGGTCGAGGAGCTGGTCGGCGACATCTTCAGCGAGGACGACGTCCCCGACCAGATCCTCGAGCGCGAGCCGGCCGGCACCGCCATCGCCCAGGGCTGGGCCCCGGTCCGCAAGGTCAACCGCGAGCTCGAGCTGGACCTGCCGGTCGGCGCCGACCGCACCACCATCGCCGGCCTGTGCATGTCGCTGGCCCAGGCCATTCCCCAGGCCGGCGAGCGCCTGACCACCGAGGACGGCACCGTGCTCGAGGTCATCGAGGCCTCGCCCCGTCGGGTCCGGCGGGTGCGAATCCACCCGGTCGGGCTGATCCCGCAGACGGCGGCCGAAGCCAAGCAAGCGGCCGACGAGTCGTAGTACAATCGAGGCGCCCGAATGTCCCAGGTGGTTGCTCGAGACGCTGTCGCTGTCGATCAGCTGGTCTATCCGTATCCGTTCCCGGTCGGAGCGACTCTGGATGTGTCCTGCGCTGAGGACGAGGTCGTGGTCCTGTGTCCGGCGTGGGCCGTCGCGGGCCTGCTCGGGCCGGGACGGCATTCGTGGTCGACGCCCGACCCGACCAAGCCGGTCGCCGTCTACTTCGTGCTGACCGTCCCCGTCGAGGTGCCCTTCGACATGGTCACGCAGTTCCAGGTGCCCGGCACCGGCCAGGCGGTCGCGGTGCGCGCCACCGGCAGCGTGCTCGTGCGCGCGGCGGATCCCGGGCTCCTGATCGCCCAGTTCGTCGGTCTGCCCTTCGACCGCGTCAACGAGGGCCTCACGTGCAGCGTGTCGAGCAGCGTCGAGCGCCTGCTCGGTAAGGTGCTGCCCCGCAAGATCGCCCACGCCGGCTCGCACAAGGCGGTCACCGACGCCACCGCACGGGGCCCGCTCGTGGAGGAGCTGACCAGCTACAACCCGACGCTCGGCGCGGTCTACGGCTTCGAGTTCCTGCGCTTCACCGCGCTCGAGGTGCAGTCGGTCGGACAAGGCGACTTCCGCCCCGTCGAGGTTTCGGGTTGGATCGGCGGCAAGGGCGATGAGAGCAGCACCGTCATCGTCGCTGACCAGGGCTCCGAGACCGAAGAAGCCTCCGATCCCGCGCTCGCCGAGACCGCCGATCCAACGCCGCCGCCGCCCGACTCCGCCGTCTTGGAGATCCCGGTCCTGCCAACCGGCACGCGCGTCCTGGTCGCCCTCGCCGACGGTCTGCTCCACGCCGCCACCGTCCTCCAAGCCGCCCAGGGCTATTACGAGCTCGAGATCGGCGCCAGCGGCCAGGTGGTCTGGGTGCCCCTCACCCAGGTCACGCCGCAGCTGTAATTTTCGGAACCCGGTGCGTGGCGCGCGGGGATCGTGCCGAGCTCGGACGGGGTTCAGGGACGCGCAGCGCTCCGGCGGAGATGAAGACGGAGACGGAGACGGAGGCGGAGGCGGAGACGGTGACGGAGACGGTGACGGAGGCGGAGGCGGAGACGGTGGCGGAGACGGGACAGAGACAGAGACAGAGACGGGACAGTCGCGGCCAACAGGCGTGCTTAGGGCCCGCGAGTGGACAAGTCGATCGATGATCGCGGTCGAGGCGCCCGGAGGGCAAGTCGACGGTGAGGACCGCAGGGGAGCATCCTCGACGGAGGTGACCCGAGGACCGGAACCGGCAACGCAGCC
>Ga0209591_10005298_pt1 | contig 14418 bp, 8 predicted proteins | sample MAT01_FD_187207 | JGI IMG/M metagenome (GOLD analysis project Ga0209591, IMG submission 187207) | Freshwater microbial communities from Lake Fryxell liftoff mats and glacier meltwater in Antarctica - MAT-01 (SPAdes) (version 2) | ecosystem: Environmental > Aquatic > Freshwater > Ice > Liftoff... | reverse complement strand
AAGGGCGATCGGCTGTTCCTTGTCGAAGAACTCGCAAGCTTTATTTACCCATTCTGCGATGGTTTGCTGCTGCTTCAGCACATCTTGCTCAAATTTTGTCTTCCACGCATCAAAAGTTCCTTCCTGAAGCGACAGCGCCATTTCCGACTGATACTGCCGCAAAAGTGTGGGCTGGTAAAGCCAAATCTCGAAGTCGGAAACGCTGGTTTGAAAGCCTTTTAAAATTAGTTTTTCCGCTTTTTGTTTAATTTCAATTCGGTCTTTTTGCTTTTGTTGAGCTGCGGCTATTTCGGTGGCGACAGTTTCAGATTTAGCTTGCAGAGATTGACAAATTTTAGTAGCTATAGTTTCAATTCTCGGCAATTTGACAGCTAGTTGTTCCTGTTGAGCTACTACAATACTTTGCAAAGCCGATTCAAACGCGGCAATTCCCGTAGTTTGGGCCGCCGCTACATCGCCTTTTAGCCTCGCCCTCAAAGCGGGTAAAGCATCGACGCGGTAAATATTGCTGATATTATTCGGCAAGTTGGAGCGAAAACTTTCGGCAACAAACAACAATCGATTGTATACTTGTTTTTGGTCGTCTGGTTCGAGTAGATTGATAAAGTTGGCAACAAAGACGACAGTGTTAATTTGCCGATCGCTCAACCAATCTCTCAAGTTCTCCCGTTCGCCTAAAGTCATCAATTTGCGAGCGTCCAAAACCTGCACAACTAAGTCAGCCGTGAGCAATTTATCCCGAACTAAGTTATCCTGTTCTTGGCGATCGTTAGTTCCCGGCAAATCCAGCAATTCCACACCCGTTTTCAGGAAAGGATGAGGACAGTAAACATTCACGGCTGCGACATCATCCCGCATTTGTCGGTTGTCGTCAAGGATGGCGTAGCGTTTCAGCACATCAGTCCCCGGTTCGCTAATTTCCGTGCCGTCTTTCAGGGTAATTTTGGCGTGCAATTCGTCGCCGTAGTTGACATATATGGCAGCACCTGTAGTGGGCACAAGGTCGATCGGCAAAGCACGATTTCCTAGTAAAGCATTCAGTAAAGTTGACTTACCATAATTGAACGGGCCGAAGACAGCGATTTGAAAAGTTGGTTTCGCGAGATAGTCGCAAATTGAGGTTGTATCTCGGTAAAGTTGGGAGTTTTTATCGAGTTCGAGAATGCCGATTGCTGACTTGAGATTGTTTGTCAGGTTTTGATAAGTTTCTGGTTGTTGCATATTTTTTTTAAGCTATTATAACATTTAAATTTAACTTTTTGGGCGGGCAAGATGCCCACCCCACAAGAGTTGAGTTTGTAGGGTGTGCACTGCGCACCAGTTAACTTTGAACGATTAGGAAAAATTCAGCTAGCGGATGCTAAGAAACTTTGATAAACCGATTCAATACTCTGCGCCTGGGCAGAAACATCAGCATCCAATTTTTCCAACCGCTCAGATTCAGCCTGACAATTAATCTCGCGAGATTGCTTTTGTTCCAGCAAATTATCTAACTCAGCTTTCCGAGAATTAATATCATCATTCATGCGATCGCCCACTTCGCGCCCATAAACATCAAAACACTCTTTCACAGCATCATGAATCGGCTGCCACTGCTGATCAGCCACCTGCGGCAGATACTTCACCAACTCTTTTTTCGCCGCTTTCACCAACTGTTTATGAGCTCCATCTGCTTGCAAAACCCCAATACCCATTCCCAACAAAGCCAAATATAGTGGCCCCAAAACAATCCCCGTAAAACTCGCAAAAATCGTACTAACACCCAACACAGTAATTAAGTTGAGCAGAATATTTTTCCAGTCAAAACCTGCTCCTGCCATTGCTACGCCTGCCAGGTTTCCTGTCGTTAACGAAAACAATCCCATCGCCCATTTTGCCCAAGCTGGTGAGTTATCTTCGTTCGAGTTGCTGACTGGCGTGGGGATTGTTTGCCCGGTCAGTTTTTCGGTAATTTTTTCAGTCACTTTTGTGTAAGATGCTCCGTAATTTGCCGCACTTTGTGATAACTGCGAAAATGCTGAATTCATCTCTTGTTCTGCGGTGAGAGTCCAAGCTGCTAGTTTGTCGTTGATGTACTGCTCGAATGCTCGTCTGAGCGATGCTTCAAAGGCTTCTCGCCTATCTTGGCTGAAGAAGTCCAGAAATCTCAACTCCGGTTGATACCGCAAAAAGTCTGTTTCAAAGGTATGTTCTAAGTTGAGAACGTAGGCGCGGAAAGAATCTGCGATCGCCCGCGATTTACTATCTCTAACTCCGATAATTTCTCGTTGAAATTCATCACGAATCTGAGTCAGTTTCTTAAACTCCGGCTCAACTGAATTAATTTTGTCTTTCAACTCGTTGACATCGCGATCGAGCAATGGTAAGCGGCGCCCGACAGCTTCGCGGACGCGAGTAGAAATTTGACGGGCCAAAGTCCTCGCCGGACGCAATTCCGAAATCGCCCTTTCCTGGGTCAAAAACGTATTCAGTGCCGCCATAAACTGCGGAAAACCAGTTCCTGCCAAATCTGCATCCTGATTTTTCATCCGCAACCTGAGCGCCTTAATTGAGGTAATTGGAAACACCCGTTCGTCGTAAATATCGTGTCCTTCTGTCAAACAATATTCAGCCAAATTAGCTTTGAAAACCCGTCCGAGTTTCTCTTCTGCTTCTGCCATTTCTTCAGGATCATCTGGATCAATCAAACTTTCCCGCACCTGATCCCAAGCATTGATCAGAAAGAAAATGCTCAATCCGCGACCTTTGATGTAATTTTCTAGATAACGTCTTTCGCCCATTGTACAAGGCTGAGTCGCCCTGAGTACAAACAAAATAGCGTGGCAGTTGTTGATGTAACCGAGAGATAATTCATTGCGGGATTCTGTGTCGTTCAGTCCGGGACTGTCTACTATTTCGATGCCTTTTTCTAGCAAAGGTAAAGGATATTCTACTATGGCACAGTCGATATCTGGAAATGCTGGTTTCTGTTCTGATTCTAGGCGTTTCGCCTCAGCGGGGTCAATTGTGTAGTCATGTTTGAAACTTTTAAAATCGAGCTGTTTGGGGCTTTTGCCATCGTTGAAATAAACGGTGACTTTTTTTTCGGAACCGTAGCGCAAAATTGTCAACAAAGCTGTACAAGGGTTGACATCACTCGGTAGTAAGTTTTCGCCGATTAACGCATTGAGAAAAGTGCTTTTGCCGCGTTTCATGTCGCCTAAAACTAGCAGCCGAAAGACTCCTTGACGCAAGTTTTTACTGGCTAGATTGATGTCGGCATTTTCGGTTTCTAAGCCAAGTTTTCCTGATGCTGCGGTTCCGGCTAACTCGGATTGATCGATCGCTGTGGCGATGTTGCTGAGGCGATCGGCAATTTCTCGACGTACGGTGGCTACTCGCTCTAAATCGTTGAGAAGATTGCTAGTTTCTACTTTAAGATTCATGGTTTTTTTTGATGCTTTTTTGATTGTCTTGTGTGAGAGTAAGCAAAAAGTAATTTGATATCAAATCCGGTGGCATCGGGATTCATATTAACCGCATTCAGGACACGGCAGTGCCGTTTTCATACAGTTGATCTGGCGATAGTTACATTTGGTGCTAGGGCTGATGATTATTTGGGAGTAGGGAAATGGCATGGCATTGTCGTGTCCTCCGTTTGTAAAAATTTTGGGTTATTTTCTAGTCTTCTTCAAAAAATGTTTTGTGAACAATCAAAGCAATTCCTCCAATTACCAGCGCCATTCCTAGCCAAGATGCAATACGAACCACAAAAATAACAGCAATGACAATGCCGATAAATTTAGCATTGGCTAGGATTTTTCGGCGCCACTGTTGTTTGAGTTTGCTGTTAGCTTGGGGGTCTGGTTCGTCGTACTTTATGGTTAGATAGGCTGGTACTGAGAGGTCGATTGCTGCTTCTAGTTCGCGAACCAAAATTTGTTGTTCGTGTTTCCGCAGTTCTTGTTCTTTGTGCCGGAGTTCTCTTGATTTTTTGTCGGTAGAATTCATGAATTTGCCCCTGTTTGACAGTTGAAAAGTGTGTGATTTTTTGTAAATGTTACGGAGCGATAGGTTCTCCACAAATGTAACTCACGTTTTTCGCGGTGTCGAGAGGGGTTCATAAATTTTAAAGAGGTCGATCGACCTTTTGAGTCGATCGCCCTTCGCATCATCGATGGCCTTCGGGGCTGATGGTAGTGCGATCGCACTCAGCGTCCGACAAATCGACCAAACGCGATCGAAACAAGTTACAGCCAGCCAATTGAGCTTTGGTTAACTTGGCTTTCTCCAAATTAGCTCGGCTCAAATTGGCATATCTCAAATCGGCATTGCTCAAATCGGCATTGTACAAATCCGCACCTTGCAAATTTGCTCTCTGCAAATTAGCACCTTGTAAATTAGCATGGCGCAAATTGGCTCTTGATAAATTAGCTCCTGACAAATTCGCTTCCGACAAGTTGGCTTGATAAAGTTGAATATCGCCCAATTCAGCATCTTGCAACTCTGTTTTATAAAGATTAGCTTGACTCAGATTTCCGTAGGGCAAATAAGCTCGCCTCAGAATGCTACCAGAAAGGTTTATTTCTGTCAAATCTGCTTGAAACAAGTTATCTCCACTTAAGTCTACTGTGTGAAAGTTTCGCTTGCCCTGAGAATACTGAGCGAGTAATTCCTCAGCGCTTAGCTTTTGCATTTTCATCCCTTTAGGAGGACAGCTATTACAGCCAATCCATAACGATAGTTGATGTTGATTGTTCTGTGTATTTATACTTAGGCATTTTTTTATGTTAAACTTGTGCAACAACGATCGTACTTTTTCTAAGATTTTTTTTATATTTGTAAATTTCTGCGTTGCTCCACGCTTGCTGTCGGCAATGTCAAGATCGATCGAGAAACCAAAGCTAATCCTCTACTGAAATATGCCAGAACTTCCTCTTTCCATTGCCGAGCACTACCACGAACGGACGAAATACGATCCCGAAACCATTGCTGCCAAAAGCAGACAGCTAGATTGGACAGAGCAACCTGTGCCATTCAAGGAATATAAAATTGGAGCGTATTTTGACCTCAAGCCTTATCTAAAAGACCCCTCAGATGATCCAAATGCCGCTCCCGATGCCGGTTGGTGGCATCGGTTGTCTAACTTGTTGCTGTGCAGCTACGGGTTGACGGCGAAGGTGCACACGGTAGATGACAGCTACCTGTATTTGCGATCGGCACCGTCGGCGGGCGGGCTCTACCCAGCAGAGGTTTATTTAATATCTCGCGGTACGCCGCATTTGCCGGCCGGACTCTACAACTATCAGTGCAGAACTCATTCACTCGTTCATTTTTGGGACAGCCAAGTTTGGCCGGGGTTGCAAGCAGCTTGTTTTGCGTCGCCGGCGCTAGAAAATACCCAATTGGCGATCGCCGTTACCACTGTTTTCTTCCGTTCTTCTTGGCGTTACGAAGACCGAGCTTATCGACGAATTTTCCTAGACACTGGTCATTTATTGAGCAATATCGAGTTAGCTTGCGCCATCAATGATTACCGACCTCACCTGATTGGAGGATTCGCCGACGAAGCGATCGATCAATTACTTTACATCGACTCGGAGCAAGAAGGAGCGATTTGTTTAATTGCTTTAGCCGACTTGCTAGATATCGACCAAAATTTACCAAAATTTAAAACAGCTTTGCCCGGAAAAACAACGACAGATTACCCAGAAATTTCGGAAGGTAAACTCTTGGGATACCTTCATAAAGCGACACAGTTAGAATCAGATCCTACCGGAGTTGATGGGTGGAAATTCGATGAAAGTGAAGGCGATTTAGACGATAAATACAACTTTCCATTTTGTACTAAAGTTTCGACGGTAACTCCTTCGATTCCTTGGGGAGTGAATCTGGAAACTTTAGAAAATACTATGCTCAAAAGGCGTTCTACCCGTGCTTATACAGGTGCTTCTTTGAGCTTGGGCGAACTGCTAGCTATCCTCGATTTTACTTACCAGCCACAGCACTATATCGACCAAGGATTAGACGGTTATCCCGACTATTTCGATTTGAGTTTAATCGAGACTTTTATTGCAGTTTCGGGAGTGCATGGGTTAGAAGAAGGTTGTTATTATTACGCTCCAAAAGCTCAAGAATTGCGGCAAATTAGGTTTAAAAATTTCCGCAGGGAGCTACATTTTTTGTGTTTGGGGCAAGATTTAGGCAGAGATGCAGCGGTGCTGTTGTTTCACACGGCGGATTTGAATAGGGCTGTAGCAAAATATGGCGATCGCGCTTACCGATATTTGCACATGGACGCGGGTCATTTGGGCCAAAGGTTGAATTTAGCAGCGGTTCAACTGCGTTTGGGTGTCAGCGGTATCGCGGGCTTTTTTGACGATCGCGTGAATGATGTTCTCGGTATTCCTACGAGTGAGGCTGTGCTTTATATTACAACCCTGGGAAGACCGCGATCGTGAGGATTAGGCATCAAACGGCAGAAGATATCCTAAACAAACCAACTCTGCTCGTGAAGCCTCTGCCATGCTTTGCGAATATGTTGAGGCTTAAATAGTTCGCTCTTGCGGATGTTCCATTCGCGCACAAGTTCGATCGCTCTTTCGGAATCCGAGGCAGCTTCCCTATTTTCCGAAACAACCCAGTGAACAGTTGCCAACAATTCCATCCCGTAAGGAGTTTCAAAACCATTAATTAACCCGCTAATACGCTCTAGTCTAACATTAGCATCAGCAGCATTGTCTAAAAAATTCCGTGCGGCTATTTTACCTTCAGACAATACATAAAGTTGTGCCTCTTGGCTGCGTGCTCCATAACCTCTAATATAATGCCCTTCCAGCTTCTGCAAAACATGATTGAGATTATTTGCATAGGGGCCATACTTTTCTTTTACATATTGTAATCTTAGCGGTTCACCTGCTACCTGAAGAAAATAAGCTAACTTTTGAATTTCCAGCATAGTCAACCGATAGCCAGGAATTCCGTACAATTCCAGCAAGCTAATAAATAAGGCACGAGCGCGAGTCATCTGAGGTTTTTCAGTAGCAACCAACATCGAATCTGCTTGGGGAGTAGCCTGCGGTTCAAACAGCAGAACTTGCACATTTGGCAGTTCAGAAAAAGCTGATTCAATTAGCGGTTTGACTGTCTTCCAAGACAAGCCACCATTCCCGCAACCTAGCGGAGGAACGGCAATAGAAGTAATACCTAATTTTTTGACTTCGTGAATCAAAGCTGTTAGTCCAGTTTGAATATCTTCGATTTTTGATTTACCTCTCCAGTGGCGTTTAGTCGGAAAATTAATAATGTATCGAGGATTAAATAAATTGCCAGGAGATACTACAAACATTCGGCCCGGCTGCACTTCACCAGCGCGGCAAGCCTTGGAATATTGGCGGAAGTTTTCGGGATATGCCTGCTTGAATTGCAAGGCAATTCCTTTGCCCATAACTCCCACACAATTAACTGTGTTGACGATGGCTTCTGCATCTGCTTCTAAAAGGTTGCCTTCCTTAATTTGAATCACTTTTTTTCCTGTTTTTTATTTATTTCAATAATACCAATTATTACGCACTATTACCGAGGGTTTATGTGTAAAATTTTGTAAAATATTCTCTGTCTGTGCTTTGATTGTAGAATTGATAACGCCGATTTCTGTTATTAACTGCCAAGGCAAAGAGTTGTGAACTAAAAACTCGGCTTGACGCCTGCGCTTTCTGTCGTTATCTTCGTTTGTGTCATTCCAGTAACGGGATTCCATAACATCCCAGTCGAGATACTCTAAATAGTGGAGGTCGTCAAAAAAATCGGTAAATGTCATGACTGCATGACCATCAGTAAACACAAAATCTAAACCCACAGCATCTATATCCTCTACATCAGAAACCAGGTGAATAACTGCTGCTTGACCTTGAGTATACCCTTTTACATTGCCTTTATTAATGGTATATAACATCGGAGAGCGCGGTGCAAAATAAAAGGGAACATAATCGTGCAGTACGCCGCCTGCACCGCATGGAACGCGGATTCTAGCACGACGATCTTGGATGTTATCGTAGGCGATATTAGTATACTCAGTGTCTGCGGCACGCATAGCGTTATATGCTAACAATCCACCTTCAAAAATAATAGATTCTAGATTGTCAATGTGAGTGATGTGGTAGATAGGTAATGGCACTGCTGTTATTTGTTTGCTGTTTCAGGTTTAACTCATAATTGTAATATCCCTTTGGCAGTTAAGGATAAATAATCTTTCACCATGACTATTTCCCAATGCAAAACTTGCTAAATATTCTATCGAGCACTGATTCCGTCACTTCCTCTCCCGTAACTTCCCCCAATGCTTGAATTGCACCGCGCAAATCTATTGTCCAAAAATCAAAAGGCAATTTATTGGTAATAGTCTCCGTGCATTGTTCCAGAGAAATTTTGCCTCTGGTTAAGGCTGCTGCTTGCCGCTGGTTGATTGCTAAGTCTGAGTTTGCTGCGTGTAAATTTCCGCCGCTGACGGCATTTAAGATTGCTGTTTCTAAGTCTTCTATGCCTCGATCTAGGGCGGCGGCTGCGGTAATTATTGGATGAATTTCAGAAGAGAAAGGTAATTCGGGAATTGTGTTTACTAGGTCGATTTTGTTGATAATTATAATTAGCGGGCGGTGTTTTACTTGTTCGTAAATTTCGGAATCGCCCTCTGTCCAACCAGATTCTGCGTCAATTGTCAATAATACTAAATCGGCTTGTTTTGCTGCGGCGCGCGATCGCTCAACGCCAATTTTTTCTACCTTATCCTCCGTTTCCCGAATGCCCGCAGTATCCAGTACCTGCACCGGAATCCCGCCCACCACTAGCTGCGATTCTACCACATCCCGCGTCGTTCCCGGCAAATCTGTGACGATCGCCCGATCGCTCTTACTCCACGCATTCAACAAACTTGACTTTCCCACATTCGGGCGACCAACAATCGCCACTTTCAAACCGCTTCTCAACAATTCTCCGCGATCTGCCGTCGCCAAAATTGTTGACAATTCGTGCAAAACATGATTTATTTCCAAACAAGTCTTAGCTTCATCTAAAGGCGGCAAATCTTCCTCGAAATCAATTCTCGCCTCAATTTCTGCCAACAAGTCCAAACAAGTTGTCCTCAATTTGCGAATCGGCTGGGCTAATTTTCCCTGCAAACCGGCCAAAGCACTTTGCGCGGCTGCGGGCGATTGTGCTCCCACCAAATCTGAAATACTTTCAGCTTGAGTTAAATCGAGCCTTCCATTCAAAAAAGCCCGCAGCGAAAACTCTCCCGGCTGCGCCAATCTCGCGCCGTTTTCCAAGCATAATTGCAACACTTGCTGCACCGCCATAATGCCACCGTGACAGTGAAATTCCACCACATCTTCGCGAGTGAAAGAACGCGGCGCTTTCATAATTAGCAGCAAGGCTTCATCGACTAATTCTTGAGTTTTGGGACGGCGGATGTGGCCGTAAAGAATGCGGTGAGACTCCCAAATTTGCCCTCCTGGGGCGCGAAACAGAGTTTCGGCAATTTTTAAAGCTGCGGAACCGGAAAGTCGTACAATGCCGACGCTGCCTTGTTGGGGAACTATAGCAGTGGCGATCGCTGCGATCGTTCCTCCTTTTGTTAGTGATTCAGCCATTTTTATTGCTCTAAGTAGAAGTAAGAAGGAAGAAGGAAGAAGGAAGAAGGAAGAAGGAAGAAGGAAGAAGGAAGAGGGAAGAAGGAAGAGGGAAGAATATTTATCAGGACTTAGACAAAAAGTGGTTTGACGCGTTACTCATAGCGGTAAGGTGCAAAGGCTTGCATCTAAATAGGTCGGTTCTGCATAAATCCTGTTTAGATAGCATAATACGGTTGACATAAGAACAATCTGACTTTCTTTCACAAGTCTGTATCTCTAATAAATTCGTGAAATAAAAATCGATTGAAAGCACTAAATTCACCATATTGCTCTACTTAGGAATGAGAATTAAATAACTTCCACAAGTTTGTGGGATGGGCGTCCCGCCCGTCTTGAACAGGCAGGATGCCTGTTCCACAACAATAATTAAAATTGTAAGTTATTTAATTTGCGATCCTTAGTAGGGTGCGCAATGCGCACCGGTGTGCATTGCGCACCCTACTACACGAGTTTATGAGTCGAAGGGTATGGAATATTGTTTAATATTTTTCCTGCGAACACTAATTAGGTGGTCGGTAGTTATACGTTGATTTGACTTGCCTCCGACCGGATTGTTAAATTATACATATCTCATTGACCGGATTAACAATTTCAGCGACTTTTTCCAATATATTAGAATATTGTGGCTCAGGTGCTTGACGCTCGATCGCCCATCCGATCGCCAATTTGCCCAGTAGGAGCGTGCGATCGAACTTAAATTACTCAGTCAAATCTTTTGGATATCCTAATTTCATGCGATAATCGAACATTAACAGGGTAGAGGGCAAAGCATGATTGGTCAAATTCTAGACAGACGTTACCGCATCATTAAAGTCACAGACTCAAGTGAAGTGGGAAAAACTTATGTAGCAGCAGATACTCACCGTCCTGGGTATCCGCAATGCACTGTTAGAGAAATGCGGCTTCCCGGTACAAGTTCGCAAACTCCAGAATTAGTCAAAGTTATATTTCAAAGAAATGCCGAAATAATTGAGAAATTGGGAAAACATGACAAAATCCCTGAATTATTGGCGTATTTTGAGGAAAATCAAAGTTTATACTTAATTGAAGAATTTATTGCCGGCTCGTCTTTAAGTCAAGAACTAATCCCGGGTGAACCTTGGACACAAGACGAAGTAATTGGTCTGTTATCAGAAGTATTAGAAGTTTTGGTGTTCATACACGAAAATGGCTTCATTCACCGCAGAATTCAACCCAATAGAGTGATTCGGCGCGAGTCTGACGGCTTGTTTGTGTTGATTGACTTTAGTTTGGATCAAGAAATTAACCCGGAACTCGCTAACTGTCATTTGTTGGCGCAAACTTCCCCGAACTCTGTTAAACGGCCTTTGGGAAAAAAACCGGAGTTGGTGACTGAAGAATTATATGTGCCGATCGAGCAATCGCAAGGCAACCCCCGCTACAATAGCGACATTTACGCTTTAGGTACGATCGCCCAGCTTGCCGTGACGGGACTTTCACCCAAGGAACTGAGTGCCTTAAACAACCGCAAAAACGAAAATTTCTGGGGAAATCGGGCAACTTGTTCGGCCGCCCTAGCAGAGATTATCGATCAAATGGTGAACCCCGACTGCGAAGAACGCTATCAGGAAGCAGCCGAAGTTTTGGCAGATATCAAACAAATATTTGTGAAATCGGAGGCCGCGCCACCACCCACTATCATCACCGAGGCGATAAGTCAACCGCCGAGACAGCGCCCAACCAGACTGTTGCTGTTTGCTGCAATACCTGCGGCTTTGATCTTGATAGCAGCCATGATTTACTTCTGGCAGAGTCAAAGTCCGGCGAGGGCAAAAGAATTGTTGACTCGCGGCGTTGCAAAGGCCGAGCAAGGCGACAAAACAGGCGCCATCGCCGATTATACCAGCGCGATCGCCCTGAATGCCAGCGATCCCGAAACTTTCTACAAGCGGGCCAACGCTCGCTACGATCTCGGAGCTAGGGATCAAGCAATTGCCGATTACACGCAAGCAATTAAAGTCAATCCCAGCCACACCAAAGCCATCTACAATCGAGCTCTGGCCCGCCGCGACACCGGGGACAAGCGGGGAGCGGTGGCAGATTTTACCGAGGTACTGCGGCTGAATCCTAGCGACGGTGAGGCATACTACGAGAGGGGTTTAGCCTACTACGATATGCCAGACTACCCGATGGCAATTTCCGACTACACTCAAGCAATTCGGCTGAATCCGAATGATGCTAAAGCCTACAGCAATCGGGGTTTAGCTCGATCGGCCAACGGCGACAAAACCGGAGCAATGGCAGATTTTACTCAAGCGATTCAGATTAGCCCCAAACAAGCTGGCGTTTACTACAGTCGCGGTCGATCGCGCTTTAATCTGGCAGATTATCAAGGAGCGATGGAAGACTATACTAAGGCAATCGAATTAGAACCAGAGCTAACCGATGCTTATACTAATCGGTGCAGCGCTTACTTGAATTTGGCAACCTACGACAAGGCGATCGAAGATTGCACCCGAGCAATTACACTCGATCCCAAAGACGAAGCAGCTTACAACAACCGCTGCATTGCTTATCTGAATTTAAAACAATTTCAAAAGGCTAGCGAAGATTGCAGTTTGACGATCGGACTCAATGGCAACAATCCCAAAGCATACAGCAATCGAGGACTAGCTCGCCAAGCTTCGGGAGACCAACTCGGGGCTGTGGAAGATTTGACTCAAGCAATTCGGCTCAATCCCAGCGATGCCGTCGCTTACAGCAATCGCGGTAATATTTACTTAGAACTCAAAAATTACCCTTTAGCGGTTGAGGATTTCGCTCATTCGCTACGGCTCAACCCCAACAATGCTAGCGCTTTTTACAGCCGAGGCCTCGTCCGTCGCCAACTAAAAGACCGTACCGGGGCGATCGAGGATTTTCAGAAAGCCGCAACCCTCTTTCTAGAACAAGGAAGAGCCGATGGTTTCAAAAACGCACAAGCACAGATCAACGACTCTAAATAAATTATTAGCGATCGGTCAGATGTTTAAAAAACAAGAAAGAATTAAGGATGAAGAACGAAGAAGGCAGAAGGCAAAATTACCAACTCCTAATTCCCAATTCCCAATTCCCAATTACCAATTCCCAATTCCCAATTCCCAATTACCAACTCCCCGTTACCAATTCCCAATTATCGATATGAACATGGTTGGTCAACTTTTAGATAGACGTTATCGCGTAGTCCAAATTCTCAGCTCTGGAGCTTTTGGACAAACTTATTTAGCCGTCGATACTCGTCGCCCGGGCCACCCTCAATGTGTAGTCAAACAACTTCGTCCTCCCAGCAACACATCCACAGTTCTCAAAACAGCTTACCGTTTATTTAAACAAGAAGCAGAAATATTAGAAAAACTAGGAAAATACGATCAGATTCCATTTTTACTAGCTTATTTTGAAGAAGCAAATCAATTTTACCTCGTCGAAGAGTTTGTGCCAGGACACGCCCTAAATCGGGAAATTGTGGCCGGTCAACCTTGGCGGGAAGAGCGAGTGCTGTTGCTATTGGAAGAAGTGTTACAACTTCTGGCTTTTGTACACTCTCAGGGAGTGATTCACCGCGATGTTAATCCCTCCAACTTAATCCGTCGCAAACCAGACGGCAAATTAGTTTTAATTGACTTCGGCTCAGTTAAAGAAGTTGCTAATCATGTCAGCGACTACGATACAGAATTTCCGCGCACCATTGCGACTGGAACTCCGGCTTATATGCCGATCGAACAATTTCAAGGCAACCCGCAATTTAGCAGCGACCTTTATGCAGTCGGAATGATGGCCATCCAAGCTATCACAGGTTTACCGGGTACAGATTTGCCAAAATTGCAAGATCCGAATCCTTCTCACACGGGAGAAATTGTTTGGCGAAATCGAGTTCAATGTTCTCCGGTACTGGCAAATATAATTGACAAAATGGTCTGTCACCAATTTGGCAAACGCTATCAATCTGCTGACGAAATTTTGCAAGCTCTCGGCAAGCTGAGACATCGCCAAGAACCGGGGAATGCGGCTCAAAAGAAAAGTATTTCTCCGAGCTTACTGTCAAATAACAGTGTTTTGTCACGTTTGGGAACTCGGTTTTGGTGGCTGATTTTGGCGGGTTCTGGGGCGGCGATCGCTCTGATATTTCTGTTGAGTTATTGGAGCCGCCCGAATCCGACTAAAGCTAAGGAATATTACGAACAGGGAGTAGAAAAGTCTCGCAATCAAGATGCGGCGGCAGCTTTGCAGGCTTTTAATAAGTCAATTCAATTAAATCCTAACAATGCTGATAGTTTTTATCGGCGGGGGAATGCTAATTACGATTTAAAAAAATATCAAGAAGCAATTGCAGATTATTCTCAGGCGATCGCTCTCAATCCTAAATATGTTAAGGCTTATTTTAACCGGGGACTAGCCCGTCACGATTTTAACGACACGCGCGGGGCGATTGAGGATTACAATCAGGTTTTAAATCTTCAGCCAAACGATGCTGATACATATTATGAAAGAGGAGTTGCTTATTTAGAACTGCAAGATTATAAGGCGGCTATTAAGGATTTTAACTCAGTAATTCGGTTACAACCGAGACTGGTCAAAGCTTATCATGCGCGGGGGTTGGCTCGCGCTGCAAGCGCAGATTTGCAAGGGGCAATTGGCGACTATACTGAGGCAATTAAGCTCGATGCTCAGAATATTGATGCTTTCTACAGTCGGGGGAGAGCTCGCTTTCATCTAGGAGATTATCAGGGAGCTTTGGCGGATTATTCTCAGG
>Ga0209591_10005294_pt1 | contig 14421 bp, 13 predicted proteins | sample MAT01_FD_187207 | JGI IMG/M metagenome (GOLD analysis project Ga0209591, IMG submission 187207) | Freshwater microbial communities from Lake Fryxell liftoff mats and glacier meltwater in Antarctica - MAT-01 (SPAdes) (version 2) | ecosystem: Environmental > Aquatic > Freshwater > Ice > Liftoff... | reverse complement strand
TTTTCGAGGACATTAATCTGGGTCACTAAGCTTTCCACCAATTCAAGGACAGCCTCTTCTCCCTGCGCATAAATCGCACGGATTTCGTCTCGACTGATGGATAAACGGGGGGAGGGTTTCAAACTGAGGATTTTAATAGATGAAGGATGACTTGAAATACACTTTACATAACACCGGATGCATTGTTTGAAATCAGCTTAATTTTTTAAGCTGAGTAGTTACCTTTGATTGCTTATCTATTGGTGCATTGGATCGACCAATGGTCATTGCCCCCGAAACTCGACTGGAAAGCCGCCAGTGATTTAGCTTTGTCCTTCTTGTTTCCCTCTATTGTTTGGTTGCAGTTGTTGAAATTGATTGAGAACCGTTCTGAAATCGCCGCCCAATTTGGTTTTGAAATTGTCCTCAAACGTCTACCGGATTGGGCTTATCGAGAATGGTGCAAGATCTGAGTTATTCTTCATGCAGTAATTTAGGATAAATAGAGTAGTAAACTGACTTTTACTAATAGGTACCAAATTAGTAAAAGTCAGGATGATAATGATTTCAGCAAACTGATGCCGCAACGGTTGATGGTGTTCGGCAAAGATCGTGTCGATCAAATTATCGACGTTAAGCTCACTGACCTTGCACAAGTAGCGCTGTTGCTGAAACTGAGTGTCATCTTTTCCCCGTTTGATGACCTTTACACTCTCTGTGAGGGCAGCAACCGCCTCTTGTCCTCATAGTTGACCTACCATGCAATAGCTTTTGCATCATCAATCAGGGCGTTACAGTTGAATATAGCTCTGCTCAAAGCTTACAACCTGCATGTATCCTATTAGATTCCCTTCCTGGCTCGACCTCCCTGAAACAGATATAGAGTCGAATTATTTAGACTGAGGCTAGTGATAGTTTTTGAACCGCATCAGTAAAGTTTTGTACGTACTGCTGAGTAGAGAAGTCCATCGCCCGCGTGTAGGCTGCTTGGCTTAACCGTTGAGCAAACTCTGGATTATCCAGATACCGTAGAATTGCTTGGGCAAGAGCGTTGGCATCTCCATAAGGTGAGAGTAGCCCATTGATTCCATCCGTAATAATTTCTGTTGGTCCTCCTTGATTGCCAGCAATTGTCGGCTTTGCAAGCGCCATTGCTTCAATGATCACGATCCCAAACGGTTCATTATCTGAAGCATGGACAAATATATCTATTGCCTGCATCCATTCTGGTATATTACTTTGAAATCCTGTCATTATGACTGTTCTTTCTAACCCGAAAGCCTTAATTTGCCGTTCCAAGAATTCGCCATACTCTGGTTCAAGATCATGTTTTCCACCAATTAAGACACAATGTGTATCTGGATAGCGTTGTAATATTTGTGGCATTGCCTCAACTAAGGTGTGCATTCCCTTCCAGTGCTGTAGCCGACCTACAATGCCGATCAGAGCACCTTTATGCGGCAGACCTAATTGATGGCGTATTTTGTCAGGAGTTGGTAAAAGCTTAAGGTCAAACTTTTCAAGTTCGGCACTAGGATAAACGACTTGAACTGGGCGAAGAGGGTGAAGCTGTTTCTGTGCCTGTGCTGTGATCTGTGAACATGCTAAGATACCAACAGTAGGCATTAGGGTTGCTACTCGATCCAGCAAACTATTGTGAGATGGCATTCCCCACTGATACCACAGAGATGGAGTTTGAGCGAATACGGCAGCAAGCCCTCCATAGATTTGAGCTTTGGTCATCCAACTAAAAATCAGATCTGCATTATTCTGGCGGGCAATCGTTGCAATTTGAGCAACTGTTGCAATCAAACGGTGAGGTTCTCGTAGTCGTCCAGAGGGCACAACATAGGTTTTGATTCCGAAAGCTTGAAATTGAGATACCATCGACCCATCTCAAAAAAAACGGTAATCCATTCTACGGACACATTTCGCCCATATTGATTAAGTGTTGCAGGGCTAATTCTGTCCCTGCTTCCTGCTCAGCTATGGTCATAACGATTAAATTTTTCATAAAATTAACTCTTCTGGCGTTAGTAGTGAACGACTAACTGTACTGATGCTCATCTTGAGATGAGCTTTGCAGATGATAATTTCGGGCTGCCATTGTGATGCCAATGAATCCCCAAAAGAACATTCCTGAAACCTCAAGCATAGTACTACTAATTACCAGCGATAGCATCAAACTAAGACTGACGGAACGGGTTGCACTCATAAAAGGATCACGCCGTGCCTCTGCAGACTGAAGCATATTTGTGAGTAGCAGTAGAACTCCACCAAAGTAGGGGATTGTACCAATCCAACCCAGGGTAAATAATGAGTCCAGAATGCCGCTATCTACCACTAGCTCAACAAGCTGACCATCCTTATCTAGGATAAATGTATTCCCGATTCCATTTCCTACAAAACTTGTGAGTGCCTTGTTCAAATGATCGGCGTAGATGCCTGCTCTGGCATTTGCGCTGTTGTCAGACTCAAGGGTAGAAAACGTCGATAATCGGTTGCCAATTGCTCCTGCAAAAGGTTCTACACTGACCAAAGGAATGACTAAAACACTTAGCAACAGCAGTGTGAAAATCAATCGGATTTGAAAAGCTGACTTTAAAGAGCCAAACAACAGCAGTAAGGCAGCTAGCCAACACCCCCACATTGTTCGTCCTAGGGTTAGCAAAAAACTCAGATAGCCCACTCCTACTGCGGGTACTAATAAAGGACTACGGCTACTAAACAGTAAGATTAAGCCAGTCATCATCGCGCAGGAGAATGGTCCTATAGCGTGCATGGTACTCCACACACGCATTCCGAAGGGTTCTGGATCGCCCGAACTCGTGTACATTTCTGATTCAATTAACCAGAAACGATCCCACTCAGGTGCAGCAACATACTGAAAAACGCCGTAAATTCCCATGATTAGCACTCCCCAGAGAAACACTACTTGCATGTTTTGCCGATAAGCGGGATACTCTCGCCAATTCATGAATAGATGAAACCCAAACAAAACCGGAATTAACCAGTCTAATAAAGAGCGGATTGCTATTGGAGCAGAGCTATTCACCAAACCGATCAGAAATCCATACAAAATACCTATAAACACGAGTACGAACGGTAAAGCACCAATGCGATGAGCACGAGGTAAATATTTCCAGAGGGTAATGATGCTAACAAATGCGACTAAGTAAGGGGCAAGCAAGATTAGATTGGGGTTGACCCAGCCACTGCGATAATCGACCAACCGCCGCACTAAGGGAGTTAAAAACCAGAGCCACCAAGTAAAGCCGACGTATAGAATGGGATAGCGAAAATACAAAAGGATCCCAACTGCAAAAGCCCCGATTGGGAAAAACAGCCTCAGTAAATTTCCCATTCCTGCGACCATCCCTACCACAGTCAACAATGAGAAGCCTAGAATTGCTATCCAGGCAACAGTAGGTTGCAGGCTAAAGCCGCTCCCACTAGCACGCAGTGGATGATTGGACATAAGATTTGATATTGAAACAACAAAGAGCAATGAGAATCAGTTACTGGTACGAATTTGAGAATTAGGAGAAAGCGGACGATCGCCTTGATGGTATTGCCAAAGTTGATAGCCTTGCCAGCGTCCCTGAAGACAGGCGAACAATTTCTGGGTAGCAGCGCCTCGGTGAGGTAGAAATCTTAGCCATTGCACCAGCCCCATGGCTTGCCTTGTCCCGATCAGAATAGCCCATAATAAAAAAACTAGCCGCCGTAGGAGAGACAGATGATCTAACAACATTAGAGTCTCATTACAAACTGCATTGGTCATAGCTACGGCATTAAACTGATTCCGCTGGTCAGAATCAAATCTTTTTGAAGGATAATGATCAACTGCTACCTTGGGGTCGTAAATTAACTTCCAGCCTGCTCTGCGTAAGGAAAGGCAAAAACCAATTTCGTAGTGGACTTGTGCACCTGTCCCTTGTAGACGCGAATCAAGGCGTAATCCCGCCATAGCTAAGCGTCGATAGCTCATGTTCACTCCCTTCAACACATCGACTTCGCGAGCTTCGCCTACACCAATGTGGTGGTTGCCAATAACTCGCCCAAACCACTGTAGTTTCCCAACGATTTGGCGGCTCCCATTTTCTAGCTGTATTCCGTGATATACCCAATCTCGTCCTCCTACACCTGCTATACAGGGATCGGCTTCAAAGTGAGCTTCAATGCGAGCTAGCCAATCAGGATGAGGTGAAGCGTCGTCATCTGTAATGGCAATAATATCTCCCTGGGCTGCATCCAGTCCGATGTTGAGGGCTGCGATTACACCAGGTACTGTCACAGTTAAAAGACGAGTTGGCAGGCCATTGGACTCTAGCGTTTTAAGAAATTCCCAAGTTTCTATGTCCGTGTCCCGTACCATAATCAATATCTCATCAGCAGTGCGAATTTGCTGCTTTAACCCAGTAAGGCAACGCTCTAAATCCTTGCAGCGACGATAGGTAGGCACTAATACAGTAATTAGCATGGTTGGATCAACTCCTCGAATAGTTCAACATAGCTTTGTGCCATCTGTGCCCAACTGTACTTTGTTGCGATCGATCGAGCCATTCGGCTCATCTGGATAAGTTGATCGGGTTCATTTACTAGGTCTTTAAAGCTCTGAACCAACCCCTCGACATTCTCTGAATCTATTAAGACAACTCCACAGTCTGGGGTCAAAATTTCAGATCCACCTGCGGTTACTGCCGTAATAACGGGTAATCCACTTGCAAGTGCTTCCAACAATACCAGTGAACAGGCTTCATAGCGGGACGGAAACACAAATAGATTAGCTGTCCGCATCAGGTCTGGAATGTCTCGTCGATAGCCTAAGAAATGGGTACGTGTCGCAATTCCTAATTGAGCAGCAAGTTTTGGATAGGGACTACCTTGGGTTTCGCCAACAATCCCTAGATGAAGATCTGGCACCTGTACAAGTGCAGACAACACAGTATCAAGATTTTTCCGATTGGTGCGAATATCACCTACAAATAGTGCCAAGGGAACATCTTGAGGTAACCCCAGTTTCTGCCGATCGGCAATGCCAGGTGAAAACTCCTGTAGATCTACGCCATTGACAATGACTCGAATTCGATCAGTTGAAATTCCAACTTGAATAAGTTCTTGCTTGAGCTTTTCTGATACTGCCACCACTACTCTGGATCGAGCAAAAGCCCGTTTTTCCCAGAACGCATTAATCGCAGTGTAGATCCACTGGTAGGCACCATAAGCATCTCGTTGCTGGCGAGAAAGATGGTAGGGAGACTGTAACCAAGCTGTATGCACGAAGTGAGCCGCATTAACGTGGCTAGCACCGCTCGTAATTGCACCATTGACTTGCAGAATATCAAAATCTGAACGATGGTAGTGCAGCCAAGTCGCAGTTTGCCACGAGAACGCCAATTCCTTTAGCAGTTGGCTGGGCAGTTGTTTCACCACAATAGGAATCCAAACCACTTGCGGATGCTGCTGAAGCTCTGGCGCAATGTTGGAGGCAACTAACGTGACATGATGCCCACGTTGAAGAGCTTCTTGTGTAACTTCATAGTTGACTCTACCCTGACCATCGCCTTTAGCAACCGTATGGGTAACAATACAGAGCTTCATTGGTTGTGAACTCCTAATTTTTCTATCAGAATTTGCTGGCACAAGACCGAAAAGCTAAACATGAGAGGAAGCCTGTTTACAGGTCAAAGCTCGAAAGTATATCAGCCGTCACAATCTTTGAACATTTGATTCCTGAATAATTTTAGGTAAAACATCAAGTGAGCCTCGCCTGATTAAATAAATAACCATATGAACAAAATAAATCCAGATAAAAGCAAGTAATTTAAGTGGATTTGGAAACAAGTTCTTGTAGCGTTTTACGCCAATATAAAATCGGCTTGCTTCGGCGTAAATATCATAGCTTAGAAGCCTACCTGTTCTAGAAGAGGGAACTGTGGAAGAGCCAAAACAGATATCAACAACTTTCATTTCCGAACAAAATGCAATGCGATATCCGCATTTTAATGCCCTTAAAGACAGCTCAATATCTTCCTGTCCCAGGAAAATATTTTCATCCCATTGTTCCTGCTTTAAGAAAGAATACGGAAAAATGCTTGCGTAAAGATTGACAACTTGAGCAGGATTTTGCTCACAGAAGTACCCTCGAAACGTGACTCCTAGTGCTCCGTGTTCTGTTTTATCCAGTTGATTAATTGTCACACCTGAAAGGATCTTAAACTGACGTTCTTGTAACGACATTTGAGTATATCGATGAACAGCAACTGAAATAAAATTTGGTTCAACACAGATATCATCTGCAAAGAAGGAGACTAATTCTGTTAGCTCTGAAACAGCCTTCAGGGCATTATTTCGATTAGCACTCACCCCAGTATGAGGACCTTCAAGATAAGTTGTTCCAGGATAACAACTAACAACTCGACTATTTTCTTGCTGAATCTGAGGATCGACTGAATTATCTGAGACTACGACGGCATAAGGTTTAATACTAGAATTCCATAGTGCCTGAAGGCAGGCATCAAGTTCCTTCGGGCGATTCATCGTTGTGACACAAGCTGTAAATTTCATAGCGCTAACGTTCCAGAAGTGAATGCTGATTAGAAAAGTTTGAGAAATGAACTACTGTGATATACGTTGACTTCAAGCTTCCAATCTGCCTGTCAAAATTGACTGACGAAGGATGAGGGCATGTAACTCAACATTAGAGTAACAAGCGATCGCAGGCTAAAGTTCTGACCCAGAGATGCCAAAGCGTACTGTCGTGCAGCAATTGGCTGGTTGACACGGAGTAAGTTAATGCTAATCGCAGTGTTATAAAAAGCCCATTTCCGTTGAAATATAGGTTTGAATTCACTCAAATTCTCGTCTTTCATAAATTGCTCGTAGCAAAAAACATGACTTTTCATCTTTTGAATTTTGGCTTCAAAATCTTGCTTTTCATTATGGGTATCACTACCACTATGAATCCGGACACATGTCAATCGTTCCGAGCAATAATATGCCCCTAAATTTGAGCGGCTACACAGATAGGTTAAATACATATCCCATGCCACTCCTACTTCTGCTGGAATCTCCTGCCAGAGAATGAATTCTCGTCGAATCAGCGCTGCCATTGATGAAGAAACAGACCCATCTACAATCCAGTTTTTTTTGAATGGCTGATAGATTCCAGCCTGTAGGTTTTTTCTTCTGTAGGCTTGCGATAATTCCTCGGTTGCTTGCCAATTTATGTTACCTGCTGCATCAATTGCAAAATGATCGCAAAATGCTAGAACTGCCTCTGGATGTTCTTCTAGAGGGGGAACTAGCTTTGCTAAGAAATCTGGTTTCCATCGATCGTCATCCAGCAAGCTCGCAACATATTTACCCCGCGCTTTGCCAAAAGCACTCATGGTATTGGCGAACATGCCCAGATTTGTGGGGTTGCGGTAGAACCGAATCCGAGGATCTTGAAATGACTCAACGATCGGCTGCGGATTTTCAGCACTACAGTTATCTGAAACAATAATTTCAAGATTATGATAAGTTTGTTGAACCGCACTTTGTAATGCTTCTTTGAGATAAGCAGGACGGTTGTAGGTTGGGATGATAACGCTCACCAGAGGTGAATTTAGTTCAGCACTTTTGCTCATGGAGTCTGCCCTTCTTTTAAGTGTTTTTGACTGAAACACCTAACTTGGTTTACGGTTTCCAGAAATCGTAAGGCCGTTGGTACAGGGCTATAGTATTTGAGAGCCCAAGCTCTACCCTGAACTGCAATATTTTCTAAAAGCTCTGGATTTCGTTCAATTCGTTCAATTGTGTCTTGAATATGAATACAGACAATCGAACAATCTTCGGGTTTGATCTTGGGATCATGGCGCAACAAATAATCTTCTCCATCAGGCGATGTTTGCCAGTAGTTGACATTTGAATAAAATTCAATGCCTAGCTGCTTAAATCCTTCCGCTAAGCAGATCAAAACATGCTGAAAAAACGCACGTTCCGCCACATCAATTGGGGGGCAGCAGTAGAAATATATCCGTTCATCTGAATGAGTTGACATGGACAGTAGCTAAAAAGCGAATAAAGGTACAGTAGCTAAGAAGCGAATAAAGGAATTATTTTTTCAGTCGCAGCGCCTGTTTGACAAAAGACACATCCTCTTTGGTCATGATTAAACTGGGCGCTTGAACTTTGAGAAATAAAGGGAAACTAACTAAAGCAAAAAATAAGCGAACGATTGTTGATCCGAGTAAGGCTAGACTAGCGCCAAAGATGCCATATTTTGGAATGAGTACAAGCATTAACGGAACGGTAAAGCCTAGCCCAACTCCTTGCAGCAAGGTTACGATGCCGGGTTGTCCTATTGCCATAAAAGCTTGTGCTAAAACTCCAATGATGCTGTGAATGACGATCTCAATTAGTAAAATCCGGAATGCAGGTACAGATCCCAGAAACTCGGAGCCGTAGAGTATCCCTAAGAGCATCGGTCCTGCAAACATGAGAAAGACAGCACAAACAATCGTCAGTAGTCCGATAAACCGAGCCGCTCGTCCTGTTAGAGTAATAATTTCATCGCGTGAAAGGTCAATTGCCTTCGGCAAAAGTACTACCGCTACTGAATCCTCAAACATGGTTAGCATTCGAGTCATGCTGAGCGCAACAGTATATAAACCCATTGCAGCAGGACTGAGCAGGCTTACAACTAGCGCCTGAGCGATTTGTAACGATAGCCCATTTACCAAATCAATGCCATAGCAACGAAGTCCAAAATCAATCAATTTTCTAAAAGGATTCCACAATCCATGCCAAGTAGGTTGGTAGCGCTGCCAGAGCTTTACCAGCATCCATAAGTTAATAGGTATACCGGGAATTAAGTAAGCTAGGGCAATATTAAATGCTGTTGCTGATTGGGTTAGCAAGAGGAAAACTAATACAATCAGGGTTATAAAAGGCATCCAGTAGCGGAATTGATTAGCGGTGCTAAAGTCTTCTTCTGCTTCAAAAGCAGACATATAAATAATTCCTAATAATGCTACGGGTGCAGTCAACATTAACCATTGAGATTGCCTAACGACCACCAACGAATATTGGGATAACCAGTAGGGCATAAACACAATGCCGATGATTGAAGCCAGAGATCCTAGAACAAGGCTCATCAACAAGGCGGTCGAGAAAAATCTCGACCGCTCAGCAGGCTGCTTTTTGAGGTTATAGAGTAACGACTTAGGTAAGCCCAAAGTCATTGTAAAAGCAAGAAGTTGGGGCCAAAGCAGCATTGCGGTTAGCTCGCCACGTCCTGCTGGACCCAAAAAACGGGCTGTAATAATGCCCGTTCCTAGGTTGATTGCCAGAATGATAATCTTGACCACAAAAGTTTGGGTGGTAGCGGCAAAACCACCCCTTCCTTCTAGCACTGAGCGAAACCCTTTGGCAATCGTAGCTTTCATAAATACGCGCTGAAACGACTTTGAGCAGACTAAACCGAAAGCTGTGCAGTGAAATCTGAGGTTTCTGGCATGACACAGCGTTGCCGAATCACTCGAGCGGGAACGCCAACCGCGATCGAATTGGGCGGAACATTTTTTGTGACTACGGCTCCTGCGCCAATTACACTACCCTGACCGATGGTGACACCATCTAGCACCGTGACCCCGTAGCCTAACCAGCAATTATCTTCGATTACAATCCCTTCAAGGGTACAACCTTGCTCCCTAATGAGTTTAATTGGGTCATCAAATTTGTGGTTGTTAGCGATCAAGCCTGTATTTGCAGCAATCATGCAGTCTTTGCCAATGTGAATATTACCTGGTCCAACAATGAAAACCCCGGGTGCAAGATACGTTCGATCGCCAATTTCAAGGCTGGTATTCTCAAGAGCGCCAATATTGACACCCCGTTCGATCGCCACATCATTCCCAATCCGAATTCGATTCCCGAGTCGGCAACCATCAATTCGAACATCACGAAAAATGTGTACCCGATCGCCAAACTCGATGAACATTGCACCAAAAAATTCTGCACCATCCTGGATATAAATGTCTTTACCAATCTGAGCAAAAATGGTTCGATAAATCCATCTCCGTAGAAGTACACCAAAAAAAATAGTCGGGATCGAACCCAATAAGGTAATGACTACCAATTCTTTGAATCGAGTCATTTTCGATGCCTGTTTGGTAGATGCGTGCATAGTGAAAGATGGACAAGTTTTCATGAGGGTTGATATTACAGAGCTTACTTTGCGAACTTTCCAAGAACAATAATTTAATTGCGTCTTTTCAAACTTTTACTCAAAAGTTGAAAGGTTGTAGCCTCTGGAGCTTTAGTCTGCTGTGCATACTTTGTGTACCCATATCCTTTAATGGAAGATTCTACACAGTTGGCAATGCAGCCGAGCACAGTTACCCCACTCAGCCCAGCCACAGCTTGCTGCACCTCTGATCGAGAGACTTTACCCAATCGGCAAACCATCACCACTGCATCGCAAAGTTGTGCTGCCTCGATCGCGTCTGCCATGCCCAACACAGGGGGTGCATCTAGAATTACAAAGTCGTAGTCTTGCTCAAACCGCTCCATCCAATCTTTCATGGTCTGAGAGTTGAGCAACTGAAGCGGATCGGTAGACATTGGTCCTGCCGTTAAAATATCCAGATTTGAATTGATAGAATGCAGCCTAGGCTGATCTTGCTTCCGCTCTAACAGCGTTGAAAGTCCTTCTTCATTAGGCAAACTTAGTTTCTCGTGAAGGCTGGAAAACCGCAAATCAGAGTCGATCAGCAAAACTCGCTGACCAATGCGGGCTGCACTGAGCGCCAATCCAACGGCAATAGTTGACTTTCCTTCACCCGGTGATGATGAAGTAACCGCTAAGGATTTTAAAGAGGTAGCTGAGCCAGCTGATTTAATATTTTTGTAGGTTAGATCTAGCACTTCACGAAATGGCAGCCATCCTATGACCTGCGTTGTCAGCAGCGGAGTCGATCTGAAGCTTTTGGGCAGTAAAAATGCTGATCGTGAATTAAGCTGAGGCAGTATGGGCAAGGTGCCTAAAATGGGGAGAGCGATCGTTTCTCGCAGCTTATCTAAGTCGTAAATCTTATCATCCATTGATTCTCGAATAAACGCAGCAATTCCACCCAGAAACAGCCCCAAGATTCCTCCTAGCAAAACATTAGTCCTTAAGCTTGGACCAATCTTCATGCCAAGCTGGGGGGGTTCAATTACCTGCCAATCAAATCCTCCCCGGCTCAACTGTGCGCCGATTTCCTGCTGTTGTTCCAAGAGCTTTTCAACGACAGTTCGCCCAATCTCAACTTCAGGTTGCAGACGGTCATATTCTGCGATTAGCCCAGGAAACTGATTGAGTTGATTGCGAAGCTGCTGTCTTGAAGCCAATAAGCTTTGCCCACGTGCGCTTAGACTAGCCAAATTAGACTGTGCCTCTACCAGTGCGCTCACAAGTTCTAAATCAACCGTGCCAAGTTGACCTCCTCCAAGCAGACTTTCTTCTGTAGTAGCCAAATTTTGAGGGACAGTTCCCAAAACTTGCCCAACCTCTTTCTTGAGCAATTCGACTTGGCTCTGCCGCCGTTCAACTAAAGCTTTAATTTTAGGATTAGAATCTGTAAAGATATTGCGCTGTTGTGCCAACTCTAGCTCAGTTTTCTGCAATTCATTCAGCAGATTTTGATAGCGTGAGGACTGACTCAGGCGAGAAGAAACGAGCGCGCCCTGAGGCGAAAGGTCGAGCTGCCGTCGCAGGGTATTAAAATTAGCCTGAAGAGCCTGGTATTGAGCGCGGGTTTCTTGTTGCGTCTGCTCTACCTCATTGAGTGCGGTGGTGAGGGCAAGCGCCTGCTGCGCTGGATCGATCAAATTGTGTGTTTTGCGAAACTGCTCTAGTTTGCCTTGAGTTCGACTAACGTTTTCTCGGGCAACTCCTAACTGGCTATTAACGAAGCTCACTCCTTTCGTTAATCGTATATTCTGTTGCTCTAGATTGTATTCTTGATAGATTCTTTGCAGCGTACTGAGAACTTTTTGAGTTTTGATTGGGTTGTCACCCACATAAGTCGCTTCAAAAATCTTTGTAGGAACCTCTTTATCTTCAACGACTCGATTTAACGTAAGAGACTTTTGCATCTCTATAGGGTCAAGTTCTGGGTAGTTAGACCGCAGAGTTTCTATCGTTTTTGTAATAAACTGTCGACTTCGCATCAGGTTGATCTGAGTGGCGTAGTCTTCGGGCGATGGCGCAGACGAGGCAACCCCAGCCTTTTGGTCAAGATAGTCTTCTCCTTGGTAATTAGGCTCAACCAGTAATTGCATTGAGCTTTCGTACGTAGCTGGCGTACGCATTGTTAGCAGCCCAGAAGCCGCCGTAATACTGGCTAAAACTCCAAGAAATAAGAAGCGTTGCCGTAGCAGGATAGATACTATCTGTCCGTAACCCAAGTCGCTATTGATTGCTGTATCGAGACTTTTTTCAGCCATCTTTTGAACCTATCTGGAAAATCTCAACGGATCTTTAGTGTGAGTGGTCTGATGAAACCACATCTATAGGTCTAGCTGCCATGATAAAGCAGCGTTACCTTAGTCGTTATTTTATTTAAAGATCATACTCATAGCATCACAGAACGTCGATATTAATTTGGAGAATCCTAACTATAATTACATCGAACCTAGTGTGTTTACGGGGAAAAAAATAGAGCGATCGCTTAGACGTTATCTGAGGTTTGTTTTTTAAACCCAGTCACTGAAGTCGATCGCAAACTGTTTCAGAACTCATTGCCAGCACCACAACATTCCCGGTTGAACGTTTACGTGCTGAAGCTCCTCTGGGTCAAGACGATCAAGCTCTGCCAACGTCCAGGCTTTGCGCCCTATCAATGCTATTTCGCCTCGTAACACGTTGAGCAGTTGAGGGAGTTGATAAAGCTGTGATCGAAGTAGCCATTTGCCGATCGCATCTGCCTCAACAGGACAGCTTTTAGCATTATTTGTCTGTCTATGAGTCTCAAACTGAAAAGACTGGAAGAGCTTACCCCGCGCCCCGACCCGCCATTTCTGACGGAGAATGGGGGCAGTGGAGTAGATATTCATCAGCAAGATGATGCTAAGCAAAATTGGACTGAAAATAATCAGCAAGAAAATAGCATTAAAACTGTTGATGAATTGGTTTATCCTAGTGAATAAGATAATTCTTTTGGGCGATCGCTGCTTGGCAGGAAAACGTAGGAAAACCTGCTTTTCTGCTTCTCTGCAGATGTTGGCCCAAAATTGCAGAGTAGAAGCTTCTAGTTGAGAATCTAGGCAAATCAGGTTGACAGATGAATGACGTAAGCAATTGACCAGCCGAGACTGGTTTTGTAACGAAAGAGTGTAGGCTTGCTGAGCATACTGCGATCGTCGAACCCGCAATTGACCTTGTCGCCACTGCAACGAGCAAAGCATCACAGGGTTTTGATCAGATTGAGATGTGTAGTCAACTTTAAGCGATGTAGAACTAGATAATGTGTCTGTGACTCCTGTGGGTACCATTGAATTGACTTCCTTGAGTAATGAGGGAATGAAGAAATGTTGAACTTGAAACCGCCTCAAAAACGTCTGCTTAAGCGAAAATTTTCATACCACTGCTGCAAACTTGGTCAATGATCGGACTCACTTTGCTAAAAAACACCTGTTCGGTGAAATTGCTCAGCGCATGCTCTCGGATCTCTGCGTAATCCCATTGAACTGCCTCAGCTTTTAACAAGGCATTAATTAGGGATTCTGGTGTCTGTCGATTGAAGAACACACCCGTTTTTCCGGGAACCTGTGTGTCCAATACACCTCCTGCGCCAAAGCAAACAACAGGTGTGCCACTGACATTAGCTTCTACGGGCACAAGTCCATAATCTTCTTCTGCTGCTACCACCACGGCACGAGCTTTGGAAATTAGTTGGCAACGCTCTCGATCGCTAACGTAGCCCAAGAATTTGACGTTTGATAGAGCCTGAGCTTCCAAACGCTCTCGTTCAGGACCAGTACCAGAAATGAGAAGATTCCAACCTAACCAGTTGAATGCTTCAACAATTAGGTCAATACGCTTGTAGCTGAGGAGTCGAGCAGAAGCTAGATAATAATCTTCCTTCTGATCAGAGTACACAAACTGTTGACTATCAATTGGATAGTTAACAGTGAAAGCAGGTTTCCCATAGATTTTTTGAATGCGATCCGCAACAATGCTGGAGTTAGCGATGTAAAGATCCGGCTCTTGAGAAGAACTTAAATCTGCACTTCGCATCCATTGAAAGACTGGCTTAAGAATCTGTTGAAACGGTCGGTACTGACGATAATGCCGGAGGTAGGTGTCTGTTTCCCATAGGAATCGAGTGATATTGTGACAGAAGCAAATATGGATAGCATCTGGACGTTTACGAACTGCCTTAGCGAAGCTGGTACTACTGCTGATAATTA
>Ga0209591_10005293_pt1 | contig 14421 bp, 16 predicted proteins | sample MAT01_FD_187207 | JGI IMG/M metagenome (GOLD analysis project Ga0209591, IMG submission 187207) | Freshwater microbial communities from Lake Fryxell liftoff mats and glacier meltwater in Antarctica - MAT-01 (SPAdes) (version 2) | ecosystem: Environmental > Aquatic > Freshwater > Ice > Liftoff... | reverse complement strand
CGTGGGCATCATTCGGGAGAGACCCTGGATCTTCAAGTTGGAGTGCGATCCCTTTAATTCTTTAAGAGCGGCAGCTTACGGACGAAGTCGTCAATGGATCCTGCACCTGTGGCCTCTCCGTATTGCAATGCAGGAGATCCTCCACTGCGCAGCAGTCGAATAGTACCTCGCCGAAAAAGTGATCGGCATTCGATGCGCATAGTTGACGACGCGAGCTGCGAGTACATCGAGGCGGTCTTGAATGTCATACGGTCGTTTCTCCATGTTCATGATCAGTTGTGTGGGCGGCTCATTGAGCATCGACCATTGAAGATCGAAAATCGAACATGCTCATCCTTTTTCTTGGCTAAGCTCATTCGGTTCAACCGCATCCCCCGAAAACTCGGTGCTTTCCGCAGTGGCATCATACCCAACGCTGCGCAGGTATTGGCTAAAGACCTCTGTATATCCGTGTGTGGTGATGACGCGCTCTGCTCCGGTCTCCTGCACGGCTTGCAATAGCGCGCCCCAATCGGCATGGTCGCTCAGCACAAAGCCTTTGTCCAGGTTGCCGCGTCGGCGTCGGCCACGCAGTTGCATCCACCCGCTGGCCATGGCGGTGCTGTAGGGTTTCATCTTGCTGGTCCACGGGGTGCCAATGGCGCTGCCGGGCGTTATCACCAGGGCGTTGCGAAAGTGCTCTTTGGGTGTATCCTTGGTGATCTGCTCCCACGCTGGAAGTACGAGGCCGGTGGCTTCGAGCACCCTGTTCATGTTGGCTACGGCACCGTGTACCAGGATCGGCCCTATGGAAGGATCCACGCCGTGCATGACGCGCTGCGCTTTACCAAGGCTGTAAGCGCTGATGATGCTGCACACACCGTTGCTGGCATTGGCCCGCCACCACGCATTCACCTCGTTGAACACCTGTTCAGGTTCTGCCCAGCGGTAGATCGGCAGGCCGAAGGTGCATTCGGTAATGAAGGTGTGGCACGGCACGGGCTCGAAGGGTTCGCTGATCCCATCGGCCTGTCGCTTATGGTCACCGCTGGCCACCCACACTTCGCCTTTGTATTCCACGCGCACTTGCACGCTGCCGGGAATATGGCCTGCGGGGTGGAAGCTGAATTTGACCCCATTGATCACGCCCGACTGGCCGGGCCACATGGTGTCTATATGTAGGTCACGCCCCAGGCGTTCGAGCATCAACTCCTTCGTGATCGGATGGGCCAGGTAGTGTTTGCTGCCGCGCCGTGCATGGTCGCTATGCGCGTGGGTGATGATGGCGCGATCCACGCTCTTCCACGGGTCGATGTACACATCGGCCTGCTGGCAATGGATGCCTTGTGGGGTGAATGACAACAAACTTGACATGAAGGTGGAAACAAGATAGGGAAGCAAAAGTCCGGTGCGGACCGGAGGAACATAAGGTTCCGACTGTTACTTTCGGCGTTATGCCAGCTCTAGCCGAAAAGGTTTGCTTGGAATGCGGTGAGAAGATCGCCGGGCGAACGGACAAGAGGTTCTGCTCCGACGCGTGTCGTAATATCTACCATTACCACACGAACAACGGACCTATCAACTATGTGCGCAACGTGATGAACGCGTTACGGCGCAACCGGCGGATCCTGGCAGAATTGAATACAGGAGCGGAAGGGAAGACCAAGGTACACCGCGACAAATTGATCCAGCGCGGCTATAGTTTCATGTACCACACCAATACGCACCGCACCAAAGCGGGCAACACCTACATCTTCTGTTTCGAGCAGGGCTACCTGGAGCTGGGGGAGAATTGGTTCATGCTCGTTCGCCGGGACGAATACTTAGGCCGGGCGGGGGACTTGGGCGAACAAGGGGGTAGAGAGCCTGATCCGAAAGGGTGGTCCCGCAACCTGGGTCAGTCTCGCCCACAAGGGCTGGACGAAGCTGGATAGGGACCCAATATGGCCGGTCCGAAGCGAAAGGATCAGCTTTCATGGGTGGCCGGTGGCCCACTGTAGGAAGATGGCTCAATATGGCCGGTCCGAAGCGAAAGGATCAACCGAGCGCCCAGAACATCAGCAGAATGAAGCCGAAGAGAAGAAGGCCCACGAGCACCGGTCCGGCGATCTCGTTCTGTTCCGCTTCTTCAGGAAAATGGCCGTCGAAATGATGATCGCTCATGGCGTGTGGTTGTTCGGTGCAAATATAGGATCCGGAACAAAGGGCCATACGACCTAAGCGGATCAACAAGGGAACACGCCAACACCAGCTCAACGATCAGTTCAAGCTAAAGGTCGGTTGGCGCAAGACCATGCGCGCGATAACGGAGCTTTCGTTGGTACGCATGCGCTTGATCATGGCAAGCACGTGTTCGTCCAATTCCCGGTCGCTTAGCTTGGTCAGGTCCCGATAGACGGGAAGGCTGCTCTTGCTTTTGAGGATGAGGGCTATTTTGTAGGATCGTGACATGGTAACACCAAGAAGACGCTTAACCAGGGTAAATGGATGCCTGTTGATAGCATGTTTTAACATGGATCCGAGGAACGGTCAAAGAAGAGGGTCCAACGGTCAACCCAGAGCTACGATCGCACGAATGGAGTTGGGAAGTGCAGGTGGCGCGGTCGCAGGGACCTACTCCAACAGCTCGCCCGCTTTTTTGCGTGGACCATTGGGTCATCCGGTGAAAGAGGAAGACGTCCCGACCTCCCTTAGCACAGGCAGGTCAACGGAGCAAGGGGAGGAGCGCTCCCGCCGACCGGCCAAAGGCAGTGGATCGGCCGATCAGGCGTCGTACTTGTAGCCGATGCCTTTGATGGTCTTGATGCGGTCGTCACCGATCTTTTCGCGCAGCTTGCGGATATGCACATCAATGGTACGATCACCAACGAAGAGCTCGTTGCCCCAGATCTGGCTATAGATCTCGTCGCGTTTGAAGACCTTGCCTGGCTTGCCGATCAAGAGGACCAGCAATTCGAACTCCTTCTTGGGTAATTGCATTTCTTGGTCCCCAAGGTAGACCATCACTTTCTCTAGGTCGACGCGCACTCCGTTGGATTCGAGGACACGCCCTTCGGGCCGATCCGCGCCGCTGCGTTTCAGCAGCGCTTTGATCTTGCTCACGAACACTTTCGGGCGAATGGGCTTGGTGATGTAATCATCCGCGCCGGCTTCGAAACCCGCGATATGGGAATAGTCCTCGCCGCGGGCCGTGAGAAAGGTGATCACTGTATTCTTGAATTCGGGCAGTTGGCGCAACTGCATGCACACTTCAATACCATCCATGCCCGGCATCATGATGTCCAGAACGATCAGATCCGGGCGACCCGCCTTGGCAGCCTTGATGGCGTCTTTGCCGTTGAGCGCCGTGGTTACGGAATATCCCTCGCGTTCCAGGTTGTAACGCAGGAGTTCGACGATATCCGCTTCGTCATCCACCAGCAACACCTTCTGAATTTGAGCACCAGACATATGATCATCCATGGTTGGGTGCAAATGTTGGTCGCCGGTTTTGAGCGCATGTTAAGGTGTGGTCAAATATAGGTTAACAGCCTCGCGGACTTTTCAATGGCAGCTCTGTGAACAACCGGTCACGAATGCTATTTTCGCGCAACAAGCGGGAGTAGCTCAGTTGGTAGAGCGTCAGCTTCCCAAGCTGAATGTCGCGGGTTCAAATCCCGTCTCCCGCTCTTCGCTCGCCCGTTGGCGGTCCTCAACAGGCCAGCATATGTTGAATTTCGGTAGGTGAACTTGACGCGTACCGAGAGCCATGGTCGATATCAGCGTTTACATCGAGCGTGCCGCAAGGTGGGCAGGCTTGTTCGTTGCGCATTCCGGCATCTCTCCTCCGTCATTCACAACGCTTCGTTAGCGTTGGTTTGGAAAGAGCGAATAGGTGGTTGCTCCCTCGCAGTAAGTTCGGCCCGCAATGTCCAAGAACAAGGCCCCTTTGGTGATCCGTGTGGCCGAACTTTTCGCTGGTGTGGGTGGCTTTCGGTTGGGCTTGGAACGAGCTTCCGGCAAGGCGGTCCGGTTCGAGGTGGTCTTCAGCAATCAATGGGAGCCTGCGCGTCGCAAACAACATGCGTCAGATGTGTATGTTGCCCGGTTCGGTGATGCGCACCACGTGAATGGTGATATCGCAGCGCTACTCGCGACCAAGATCCCCGAGCACGATCTGTTGGTAGGGGGGTTCCCGTGCCAGGACTATTCGGTAGCGAGCACCTTGAAGAATAGCAAGGGCCTGACCGGAAAGAAGGGCGTTTTGTGGTGGCAGATCCATCGGATCCTGAGCGAGAAGGAACGGCCACCATCCTACTTGGTGTTGGAGAATGTGGATCGTTTGCTGAATTCGCCAGTTGGCCAACGCGGACGCGACCTGGCCGTGATGCTGCGTTCGCTCGACCTGTTAGGGTATGCGGTGGAATGGCGGGTGATCAATGCAGCGGACTATGGCATGCCACAACGTCGCCGGCGGGTATTCCTTGTCGGTTATCATTCCCGCACGCCACAATACAAGGCCTTGCGAAAGGCGGTGCCCGTGGAGTGGCTTACTATGGACGGGGTGCTTGCCCGTGCCTTCCCGTCGTCGTTCTCGTCCTCTGAGATCGTCCATTTCGACATTGCGAAAGACCTGGCAGAGTTGACCAAGAAATTCGGCGAGCGCGTTGGGCGGTCGCCGTTCCGTTCGGCCGGGATCATGATGGATGGCGTGGTGTTCACCGGCCAATACCATCCGATCCACCATGGCGAACCTGCGCGGTTGGGTGATCATCTGCTTCCAGACCAACAAGTGCCCAAGGAGTTCTTCATACCGCGCGCCGATCTTGCGCAGTGGCGCTATTTGAAAGGGCCCAAGCGCGAGGCACGCACCTCCGGTACCAATGGTCATGAGTATGCCTATTCGGAAGGAGGCATGGTATTCCCCGATCCATTGGATAAGCCTTCGCGCACGATCATAACGGGCGAAGGTGGCCGTTCTCCCTCACGGTTCAAGCACGTGGTCACCACCGATGGCAAGCGTTATCGTCGCCTAATGCCCGTTGAATTAGAGCGCTTGAACATGTTCCCGGACGACCATACGGCCGGCGTAAGCGATACCTGGCGTGCGTTCTTCATGGGCAATGCCCTGGTCGTGGGCGTAGTGGAACGCATAGGGAAAGCCCTCGCTGAAGCTGTGCAGGAGAAGTGATCGTCAGGTTGATCCGCAGGACACGACCACCTGCGAAACGAACAGGACCATGCGCAGGTTGTTTCCCCCTAAGATGAATACCACCATTCGAAGCCCATGGATCAAGGTTTTGAGCTTACCCTTGATAGCGGCATCCTTCGCGGCCTGCGGCGGTGGAGAGCTGCAGGCAGGCGCCAAGCCGGTAGTCCCCAATGAACTGATAACAGCAAGTGAAATGGAAGGAATGGACACGATCACCTTGGGTGCTGGATGCTTCTGGTGTGTGGAGGCCGTATTCGTTGAATTGAAAGGGGTGAAGTCCGTGACATCGGGCTACATGGGTGGCCATGTGAAGGACCCGAGCTACCGCGAAGTATGCAACGGCACCACCGGCCATGCTGAAGTGGCCCGGCTGGTCTTCGACCCCGCAGTGCTCTCAGTGGCCGAGATACTTGAAGTGTTCTGGCAAACGCACGACCCCACGACGTTGAACCGCCAGGGAGCGGACTCCGGCACACAATACCGATCGGCGATCTACTACCACAACGACGAACAGCGCCGCACCGCAGAAGCGTATCGCACTGAATTGGACAAGAGCGGTGCTTTCCGTGGCCCCATCGTAACAGAGATAACAGCGGCTTCGGAATTCTATCCAGCGGAAGACTATCATCAGAATTACTACGCGCTCAACGGCGAGCAAGGGTATTGCCAGATGGTGATCCGCCCAAAACTGGACAAGTTCCGCAAAGTGTTCGCGGATAAGCTGAAGAAATAGCAAGGGACTTGCGGGATCCAGCGGGGTACCTTTGGTACATGTTGTCCAAGGAGAGTGCGCTATTTGCGGTGTTGCATCGCAAATGTCCCCACTGCCACGAAGGGGAATTCATGGTAAGCCGCAACCCGTACGATCTGCGTCATACCGGCGACCTGTTGGATAGCTGCCCGGTGTGCCATCGGCGATACTCTCCCGAACCCGGTTTCTACATCGGGGGCATGTATGTCTCCTACGCCTTGTCGGTAGCGCTTTGTATCACCGTGTACATTCTGGCCGACTTGTTCTTACCGAACGCCGGGGATACCGTACACATTATTTGTGTCCTTGGCTCACTTGTGATCTTGGCGCCCGTGCTCTACACCTGGTCCAAAGTGATCTGGGCCGTGCTCTTTATACCCTACAAAGGCGTAGCGCCCGTTCCCGGCGAGGATCCCAAGTGGGTCATCCACTGAACAGGCTCTAAGGTGCCGTGATCAGTTGGTCTTGCGGCATGCCTTCCATGGGAGCTTCATCACCGGTTTGTAAGGAAGCGAACAGGAAAACTTGGTGAGGGATCTTGGCAGAATAGGCACCCACATCGGAATAGCCCGCCAGGCCGATATCGTCCATGATACGATCGGAGGATATCCGTTCCGAAGCCGGCGGACCGATCGGTGTTGCACCATTGAGCCATTCCAGTATGAACAAGGGCTTCGGGACCTTCGTGCCCTGGAAAACCTGGGTCAAATAGAGCTTCTTGTCCGGTATGCGCACGTAGCTGTGTACCAGCAGGCAGGCGTCCACCTCATCTGGGGCAAGACCGGCCTGCCCCAGCGGAACAAGGCGAGTGCGCAGCCGTGCATCGCTTAGCCCCATCGCCTTTTTACGGGCCTCAATGGCAGCCAGCGCCTGCGGATCGTCATCAATGGCGATCACGTTGGCGCCCATCCCGATCAGCTTGAAGGTGAAATAGCCATCCCTCGCAGCCAGGTCGGCAATGGTGCGGCCTCGCAGGTCGTTGCCCATGAGCAGGAACACCTCTTGCGGCATCTGCCAGGCATCCCGTTCGGCGGTTCCTGCTGTTTGGTCGCTGGTTGGCCCGGTAGTGGTGCTTGGTGTGGTCGCGGTCGCGTTGTCGGCCGGCTCAGAGGGCGTGCAGCCTATTGCGGCAACGAGGAGAAAAGCACAGGTCAGTTCGCGCATGGTGTGGAAGAAGAAGCCCCAAAAGTATCGCGCTTCACCCGCAACAGGCAAAGCCCACCCAGCATCCATTCATATTCCATGGAGAATAATACACTCGTAGATTTGCGCGGGGTGAAAGTTCGCCCCAAACCATAGGCATGGCCAGGATAGACGAAGAATTGCAGAGCCGTTTCGAGAGTGAGCAGCAAAAGGCCATGCTCAACGTGATGTTCACAGCCAATTGGTTCAAGACCCAACAAGTGGGCTTGTTCAAGCCGTTCGGTATCAGTCCGCAGCAATACAACATCCTCCGCATCCTTCGGGGCGCCAATGAGAAGGTGAATATGCACTGCGTGAAAGAACGAATGATCGACCGTGCGCCCAACGCCACCCGGTTGACCGACAAGCTCATCGCGAAAGGCCTGGTCGTGCGCGAGCGGTGCGAAAAGGACCGGCGGGTGGTGTATGTGCGCATCAGCGAGCAGGGGATGGAGCTTTTGGATACCATCGACAAGAAGAACCGGGCCCTGATGCAACTATCCATGGACAAACTCACGGCGGCAGATGCTGGGTTGCTCAACGGCCTATTGGATGCCTGGCGCGGGTGAACCGATCGCGCACCTCGACTGTTACCTCTGCTTACGACCGCTCAAGACCGTACCACCCCAACATGAAAGCCCTAACGATCCCTGTCTATGTTCTCCTTTTCACCACCTCCGTGATGGGCCAATCGCTTTCTATCGCGATCGATCCCGCGGCAAGCAAGGTGTTGTGGACGGCCACGAAAATGACCGGCGACCATGTCGGTGCGGTTCCTGTGAAGAGCGGGCAGCTGGAGGTTGCCAATGGGAACCTGCTGCTTGCGGAAGTGACCATGGACATGACCGGTATCACCTGTACCGATATCGTGAACGAGGGATCCAATGCCAAATTGATCGGCCATTTGAAAGGTCCTGATTTCTTCGACGTGACCAACCACGGAACCGCCCAGTTCAAGACCACCAAGGTGGAGAAGCTGGAGGGTGTCGCCAGCGGCAAGCCCAATTACAAAGTGATGGGTGAGCTTACCATCAAGGGCACCACCAAACCAACCAGCTTCGATTGCCTGTTCTGGATGGATGGTAACGAACCCCATGCGGCCGCAAGCTTGACCTTCGATAGGACGCAATACGACATCAAGTACCGCTCAGGAAGCTTATTCCCCGACCTGGGTGATAAGGTCATTTCAGATCAAGTATCCATCACCTTCGATATCTCGGGCAAATGAGCGGGCAAGGCATGCGGCGGAGCGAACTCCCCATTCATCCGGTGCTGAATGAGCGCTACAGCCCGCGGTCGTTCAGCGATCGAGCGGTAACGGAACAGGAATTGGAGTTGGTCCTGGAAGCAGCGCGTTGGGCACCCAGCAGCATGAACGAACAGCCTTGGCGGTTCCTAGTGACGCGCCATGGTGGTGAAGGGCATGCCGAGTTGCTTGCCTCGTTGAGCCCTAGCAACGCGGTTTGGGCCGACAAGGCACCCGTGCTGATCTTGAACATGGCGCATCGCAGTTTATCGCGGAACGGGAAAGAGAATTTCCATGCCCGCCATGACCTGGGAGCGGCCATAGCGCAATTGACCGCGCAGGCTACGGCGCTGGGATTGGGCTTGCATCAATTGGGTGGGTTCCATGCCGAGGTGGCACGTGCCTCCTTCAACATACCCGACGAGTTCGACCTGGTGAGTGTGATCGCCTTGGGCTTTCCAGGTGGTCCAGAGCAATTGTCGGCCGAACTCCTGGAGCGCGAATTGCACCGGACACCACGCAAGCCACTTTCGGAACTCGTCTATAAAGGCAAGTTCGTCTAGACGCTTATACCATTTGGACGTATTTCAACTTCCAAATGGCATTATTTCGCGGGCTTCTTTTCTTGCGCTATGGCGCGTTCCCAGAGCTGCTTTCCTTCGCTATCGAACACGCGGATCGTCATGGTCCGTTCCCCTTTTGCACCGGTGAAGGAAAGCGTGCCGAAGTTCCGCTGCTCCACCAAGGTGCCTTCAACCCGCAGCGTGTTCTGCTCCTTGGGCGAATAAGGGCCCGAGGTCAATGGTGACACGGTGAGGTCATGGATCGCTCTACCATCGGCCAGCTTCAAGGTACTTAGCTCGGTGAAGTGGCGATCGCCGGTGAGGAAGACCACGCCAGTGATCCCTTCCTCGTCAATGCGGCGAAGCAATTCGGAACGCTCGTTGGGGATGTTGGCGTAGTTCTCGAAAACGCCCTCCATATTCAGTACCTGTGATCCAACAGCGACCAACTTGAACGGCGCATCGCTGTACTTCAATGCGCGGATCAGCCAATCCAATTGGTCTTGTCCCAGCATTTGGGGTGTTGAAGTGTTCATGTCACCTCGCACACGAAAGGTCCTGTTATCCAGGAGGAAGAAGTCCACATCCACATGGCTAAAGGCGGAGGTTATGCCTTCCACACCCGGCGCGCCGTTGGTCGGGTTGGGCCAGAAGAGATCGAACATGTCGCGGGCCAGTTCGCTGTTGATGAAGCTTCCATCCCCATCGTTGGGCCCGAAATCGTGATCATCCCAGATCGCATAGTGGGTGGTGGTGCGCAGCAACCGTTGCAACTCCGGAGCAGCGCGTGTTCGGGTGTAACGGTACATGAATCCTGTCCGGCTTCCCTGATCGGTTTCGCGCAAGTAGATGTTGTCGCCCAACCACAGCATCAGGTCCGGATCCTTATCGGCAATGGCGTTGAAAATGCCCATTCCACCGCCATACGGCGTACCGGGCCGATCGAAGGCCGGTTCATTCATAAAGGCGCAGCTTCCCAAGGCCATGGTGAAAGCGGGCGGATCCATCCTGAACTTCCAAAGGGGCTGGGTGCGGAAGGTGAACGGCTCCGCATCGGCAGCAAGTTGTTCACTGCTCTGCACCAGGTAGCTGTATTCGGTGCCCGGCAACAAGGGGCCAAGCACGACATCCATCGCGTGTGCTTTTGTTGGGTCCGAGGTAATGGCAGGGGTGTTCCTGGCCTGATCAGGGTTGGCGGTAGGCCAGTACTTCACGTGGATCGTGCATGCGCTGCTGCATTGGAGCCAGACCGTGGCTTCCATCAGGTCCACATGGCCCATCATGGGTCCATTGATACCGATTTGTGCGAGGCTTGTGAAGGAGAGAGCGATCGCGGGCAGAAGGAGGCAGCGCATCGAACAAAGATGAGCAGCTTGGGTTAACCTCTCGATCATTCAGCGTTCCGGGTAACTTTGCCGGCCGCTGATAGACCTTCGAATCAACCAAATCCTGTTCTATGACCTTTGATCTGATCCAAGCGTGGATGGACCTGAAAGCCCAATTGCCAGTATTGGCGATCGAGGATATCGGGCTCAAGTATGTGTACCCGATCTTCCTTGGGCTGATCGTGATGGAGTATATCAATGCCCGGCATCTGTATGATCTGAAAGAGAGCCTTTCTGGCCTGGCCATCGGGATCGGTGCGACCGTGATCCGTGTGGTGACCAACGTGTTCGAGATCTCGCTGTACATGTTGCTATTCTGGTGGGCGGCGGACTTCCGCCAGGAGTACTTGGGCTATACCAGCTTGGGTTTCGCCTGGTACATCTGGTTGCTGTGTGTGATCGCCGACGACCATAACTTCTACTGGCACCATCGGTTGGCGCACAACGTTCGCCTGCTTTGGGCCGCCCATTTGCCGCACCATTCGGGCCGGCAGTACAACCTCACCATCAGCATCCGCAATGGCTGGTTCATCACCTTCGTGAAGCCGATCTACTGGCTTTGGATGCCCTTGTTGGGCTTCGAGCCGATCATGATCGCCACCTGCCTGATCGCTAACGCCTTCTACCAGTTCACGCTGCACTCCCAACTGATGCCTTCCTACGGCTGGATCGAGAACATCTTCAACTCCTCCTACGTGCATGTTGTACACCACAGCAGCAACGTCGAATACCTGGATCGCAACCACGGCGGCATCTTCACCTTCTGGGATCGTTTGTACAAGACCTGGCAAGCGCCGATCAAAGGCGTTGAAGCCAAGTTCGGGATCAGCCATGACCCGGACACCAACAACCCGATCACGCACAACATCTTCGAGTTCAAAGAGATCTGGCGCGACGTGAAGAAATCGCCGAAGTTCAAGGACAAGCTCATGTACGTCTTCGGCCCACCGGGTTGGAGCCACGATGGCAGCACCAAGACCAGCCACCAGTTGCAAGCCGAGTTAGCGCTGTCCAAAGCAGCAGCAGCAACCCAACCGCGATCCGCGACCAGCGCGCGCCCGGTCCTTGTTTGATACTGTGACCCATAGAACGAAGAAGCCCGGACCAATTGGCCCGGGCTTCTTCGTTCTATGGGTTTGTGCGAACTACTTGCCGCCCTTCAACCAGCGCAGGATCCCCTTCTTCGGGGCTTCGGGTTGTGGTGCTTTCTTTTCGGTGGAGGTGTTCTCATCGAACAGTTCGCGCGTCAGAGCTGCGTAATCCGGTTTGCCAGCGGAACGCTCCGGCTGCGGTGCAGGACGATCATCGCGGCGATCATTGGAGCGGCCTTGGTTCGTGCGTGCGCCGGACTGCTGCGGGCGACGTTCGCGTTGATCCGGACGTGGACCGCGGGTCTGCTGACCTTGCGGACGAGGGCCTTGCGCCGGACGATCCTGGCGTTGACCTTGTGCAGGTGCTGTTGAGCGCTGGTCGCGGTTCTCGGTTGGCCGGCTTTGGGCCTGGCCATCGCGGTCCCGACCACCATCACGACGGTCGCCACCTTGACGGGTGCGATCACCAGCAGGGCGTTGTGCGCTGCGTTGGCCTTGACCAGCACGCTGCCCTTGTCCACGGCCTGGGCCGCGGGGTTGGCGTGGTTCGCGGATCTCGGGTTCGGCCTTCTTCGGCCCACCCACCATCAGGTAAGGATGCTCGGCAACCACAGGAATGTCGCGCTTGATCAACCGCACAATATCACGCAAGAACTCCTTCTCCTCATGATCGCAGAAGGAGAGGGACCGGCCCGAAGCACCGGCACGACCGGTACGACCAATGCGGTGTACGTAGGTCTCCGGAATGTTCGGGATATCGAAGTTGATCACGTGCGTAAGGCCGTCGATGTCGATGCCACGGGCGGCGATATCGGTGGCCACCAAGGCGCGGATCTTTCCTTCCTTGAAGTTCTTTAATGCGTTCTGGCGGGCGGTCTGGCTCTTATTGCCGTGGATCGCTTCAGCGCCAATGCCGGCCTGGTCCAGGATCTTCACCACTTTATTGGCACCGTGCTTCGTGCGGGTGAAAATGAGCGCCTCGCGGATGGTATCGCCCTTCATCAACTCCACCAGCAACTTGTTCTTGTCCGTGCGGTCCACGTAGTACAAGTGCTGATCGATCGTCTCGGCCGTGGTGCTTTGCGGCGCCACTTCCACCTTCAACGGGTTGGTGAGGATGCTGTTCGCGAGCTTGGCGATCTCCGGCGGCATGGTCGCGCTGAAGAACAAGGTCTGGCGCTTGGCAGGCAGCTTGGCGATCACCTTCTTCACATCGTGTATGAAGCCCATGTCCAGCATGCGGTCCGCTTCATCAAGCACGAAGATCTCCAATCCGTTCAAGTGAACGAAGCCCTGGCCCATGAGGTCGAGCAGGCGGCCCGGTGTGGCAACAACGATGTCCACGCCGCGGTGCAGCGCATCGGTCTGCGGCTTCTGGCCCACGCCACCAAAGATCACGGTGTGTTTCACCTGCAGGTTGCGGCCATAGGCAGCGAAGCTCTCGCCGATCTGGATCGCGAGTTCGCGGGTCGGGGTAAGGATCAGCGTGCGGATGACGCGTTTGGCCTGTGGTGGTTTCGCGGTCAGCTCCTGCAGGATCGGGATCGCGAAAGCGGCGGTCTTGCCGGTGCCGGTCTGTGCGCAACCCAACAGGTCGCGGCCTTGGATCAGGTGCGGTATCGCTTGTTCCTGGATCGGGGTGGGGTGGGTGTAGCCTTCTTCGTTGAGGGCTTTCAAAATGGGCTCGATGAGCCCCAGGTCGTTGAACGTTTTGCGTTCCATAGGTATGCGCCGATGGACCCCGGCGCGGGTTGTGTGCGATGCGTCCAGGCCATTGTCCCTGGACACACCTTTTCAAGTGATGTTGGAAAGCCCCTTCGATCGGGTCCGGCGTGCAATGATCCGCTGGGGATGGCGCCTGGATCGTGTTCCGCAGGTTCTCGCATGGAGAACGTTGGGTGCAAAAGCTGGGCGCTCGGGGCTGCCTCGAATTCTTCGAAGCGGGGGCAAATGTAGGCGAAGTCCTCGGAATACGTTGGAATGCCCGTTCGTCTAGGGCTTCGGATGCGTCGCCAACTTCCGCACCATCTCCTGCGTCAGGCTCGAAGCGTCCATGCCATAGGCGCTTACCAGAATACCTTTCAGTTCGTGGTCTTTCGAGCTGATGGCGTAGATGATGCTCTGGTCTTCGGGGTCGCTGTTCCCCTCGAAACGGTGGAACTCGTCGATCTCGAACTGGGCAGGGTCCAGGCTTAAGCCGCGTGCATCGCACACGAGGCATTGTTCCGCCATCACGAGATCATCGGTGTAGCCCCGTCGCTGCAGATCGTTCACAGCTTGGGAAAGGGTGTCGTAGGTGGGCATGTGGCTGAAGGTAGGCTATGCCGGACCATTCGGAATGAATAACCCATTGGGTGGACCGAAGTAGCTCGCTCCCGCGACATCATCGCTTCGCGCCGACCCCTTGGGCGCAAGGCTCTCGTTCGCCCATACGGCCCCCGTTGCCGGATGGAACAGTTGCTCTTTGGTCGGATACTTCGTTCGCTCCGTCGCCGTAGCGGCTTTGGCGCGCCAGCGACCAGTGTCCTCTCTTCGTCGCGCCTTATCTGGACGAACCATAGCCATGCGTGCCATCCGTTAAAGGTACTTCGGACCACCCCCTTGGGTGAGGACAGCGTGGGGGATGCGCTGGAACGTCCTCCCTAGTGTGGTAACCCCTAAGTTCATTAACCATCTCCGCCCCTCTTTCACCTTCCTGCCGCGTTGGAACATTTCGCCGTAGCGCCCGCTACGCCGTGCATGTTCTGCCTTGCATGAAGGCGAAATAGTGGCAGATCTTCGGTTAACCAACTTAGGGGTTACCACACTAGTCGCCTTCGTATTCAAGTTGAACTAGCCTACCACTAAGCAGGCTAGTTACGCGGCTCAAAGATCAAACAGAACCCCCAGCGATCCTCCCTTCTTTTTGTGCCGAAAGTCCCTCTCTGGTGGATTTTACTGTCTACCAGAAAGGTTATCATATTGCGTCGTCGTTCCAGTTGGTGAAGAACGTTCGATGATCTTGTCAAGTTCTCCGCGATCAAGCCAAACACC
>Ga0209591_10005291_pt1 | contig 14421 bp, 9 predicted proteins | sample MAT01_FD_187207 | JGI IMG/M metagenome (GOLD analysis project Ga0209591, IMG submission 187207) | Freshwater microbial communities from Lake Fryxell liftoff mats and glacier meltwater in Antarctica - MAT-01 (SPAdes) (version 2) | ecosystem: Environmental > Aquatic > Freshwater > Ice > Liftoff... | reverse complement strand
AGCGAATACCGGATTTCCGGAGGAGGCTGCAAATAACCGCCTTGTTTTTTCCGACTTCCATATTTTGAGCGTAAAGCCCTACCTTTGCCATTCAACTTGCAAAAATGGCAAATAACATCCTGGCAGCAGTAGAAGCGCACATCTGTGCTTTTATTGAAACAAACGTCAAACCCGAACACTATTTTCACGACCTGAACCATACCCGTTATACGGTTGGCGCGGTGGGGCGGTTAGCGGAAGACGCAGACCTCGATGCAGAAAGCCTCGAAATTTTGAAATTGGCTGCCTGGTTTCACGATACCGGGTATAACGAAGGCGCGGCGAATCACGAATTGCGCTCCTGCGAAAACGTCCGCAATTTTTTGGCAAAACACAACTACCCCGAAGCTAAAATCAACCGCATTGCCGGGTGCATCATGGCCACCAAACTGCCGCAACGCCCGCGAAACCTGACCGAAGAACTCCTTTGCGACGCCGACCTCTCGCACCTTGGCAATGAATTTTACTGGGAACGTACCGGAAAATTGCGCCAGGAATTGCTCCTCACCCAAAACATCGTGATGTCGGATCAGGAATGGCTGGATTTTGAACTGGACTTCATGACCAACCACCAATACCATACCGAGGTGGCCAATGAAATCTACGGCGAGCAAAAACTGAAGCATATCCGGCAATTGCGCAAACAAAAACTGCGCGTAAACCCCAAGCTGGCAGAACTCATCGAAGACGCTATTTTCGGCGGCGACAAGCAAAAAAAGAAGCAAAAGCTAAAGAGCAAGGAATACGACCTGAAAGAAATCAACCTCGGACGCGGCGTGGAAACGATGTACCGTACCACCTACCGCACCCACATCAGCCTCAGCTCCATTGCCGACAACAAGGCCAACATTATGCTGAGTATCAATGCGATCATCATCTCTATTGTCGTTTCCAACTTAGTGCCCAAGTTTGGCGACAACCCCCGTCTTGTATTGCCTACCATCGCGCTGTTGTGCGTTTGCCTGGCAGCTTTGGTATACGCCATTTTGTCTACGCGCCCCAAAGTGACAGAAGGAAAATTCACCCGGGAAGACATTGTACAAAAACGCTCCAACCTGCTTTTTTTTGGAAATTTCTACAACATGGGCTTCGAAGACTTCCATTGGGGCATTATGGAAATGATCAAAGACCGCGATTTTTTGTACAGTTCGATGACCAAAGACCTCTTTTACCTCGGCATCGTTTTAGCTAAAAAATACCGCTACCTCAGTATCTGTTACGACATATTTATGTACGGCATCATCTTTTCGGTGGCGCTTTTCGCAATTGCATTTTTGGTATGAATAAAGTACTGATCGTGCTTGCGCTGCTTGCGCAAATGAGCCCCCGGGCTGCCGGACAGGCACTGATTGCCGGAAGTACGGGCAACGATGCACTGAACGCCACCGCCATAGCCCTGGATGGTAGCGTGTACGCTGCGGGGACGTACAACGCTGCGCTGAACCTTGGCGGCACAACCCTCACCAACAGTGGCGGTCAGGATTTTTTGCTGCTGAAAACTACCCCTGCCGGCACCCTCGACTGGGCCGTTTCAGGCGGAAGTTTCTTAGATGAGGAATCAGCAGGCGTGGCCGCACATCCGCAGGGCGGGGTGGTCTGCGCCGGCGCTTTTTGGTTTACGGCGCAATTCGGCGACCTGCAATTGGAAGCCGCGCAAAACCCGAAAGCGATTTTCCTGATCCGCTACAACAGCACCGGGCAACCCCAATGGGGCAAAGTGATAGACGGCAGTTCTTTGAAAGCAGCCGGCGACCTCGCCATAGCGCCGGACGGCAGCGTTTACCTCAGCGGCTTTTTCCAGGGGCAATTGGTTTTTGGAACCGATACCACGCTAACCGCCCACGGCAATACCGACTTTTTTTTGGCAAAATTCACAGCGGATGGTCAATTTATCTGGGCGCTGAACTGCGGTGGCCAGGAAGATACCCGCAGCGAAGCGCTGGCTGTTGACCCCGCTACCGGCGATGTGCTTGCAAGCGGCTTCTATGACAAACAAGCGCAGTTTGGCGACCAAACCTTAGTGGCCAATACGTCCGACCGCGATGTTTTTGTGACCCGGTTCAATGCTGATGGCCAAGTTCTGTGGGCGCGCAGAGCCGGCGGTGTACACGACGACAACGTGAGCGACATCGCCATCGCTGCAACCGGTCATATCTACCTCACTGGGAGTTTCATCGGCGTGATGAACCTCGCCGATGGTTTTTCCATCCAGAGCCTCAACGGCATTCCTGATTTTTATCTCCTCCGCTACGCCCCCGACGGCACGCCGCTGCTGGCGCGTTCAATGGGCGGCGCTTTGCAGGAACAGGCCACCGGCATTGCCATTCATGGCGAAACCATCACCATAAGCGGTTATTTTGAAGGCAGTATGACCATAGACGGTTTCAGCCTGACGACCAACAACGGGCAGGTGCGGGCTTTTTTGGCCGCGTTTGACCCGGCTTTGCAGTCCATCCACATAGAAGCCCTCAACGGTGCTGGCGATGCGCTGGCGTTGTCGCTTGTCCCCGATGGCACCGGACAAATCTGGGCGTCCGGCAGTTTTCGCCAAAGCATTCAGTTTGGCAACCAACCTTACCCGGCTGTTGGTGGCTTCGACGCTTTTTTGGCCCGCCTGAATCTGGTTACCACAACGGATATCCCTGTTAAACCGGAACTGGAAATTTTCGTGTTCCCCAATCCCGCCAACGATACCTGCACCCTGCAAACCCCCTGGGCCAACTACGAGGTTCTGCTCTTCGATGCCGCCGGGCGGCAGGTCTTCAGCGGGCGCAACACGAGGGAACTATTCCTTGGGAATTACCCTTCCGGTACCTATACACTTTACCTTCGCAGCCCAAAAGGCCGGGCGGTTCGAAAAATTATTGTCCCTTGAACTGAAGAAGATCGTAAAAAGCGTAATTTTGCGCCCTGTATATAATTGGTCCCGTAGCTCAGCCGGATAGAGCAACTGACTTCTAATCAGTAGGTCACAGGTTCGAATCCTGTCGGGATCACATTTGTGTTCACAGCTTCACTCATGTCTATAGATGTTCATGGGCGTTCATAGGTGACATCTTGTAACAAGCTGTCTTTCAATGAATTTTGATAAGAAATTTCTCTTGCTGCCTACCGGGGATTTTCCGTATTCCTGAAATGTTGTACTCCTTTGGTTACCCTGTTTTTTGAGATAACAAAGCCCATTAGATGTTGTAAAAATGCCCTAAATGGCGTATTTTTGTAAAAAAAGCGGATGAAAGCACGCCCCTTAGTCAGTTTTGATTGGGCCATCAAAAAGTTGTTGCGGCAAAAAGCCAACTACGATGTATTGGAGGGTCTGCTGACGGTGTTGCTGCGCCGGCACATCAAAATCGTGAACATTCCCGAATCGGAAGGCAATAGCGAGCAGGCGGATGACAAAATCAACAAAGTAGACATTCTTTGTGAAAACGAACACCCGGAATACTACATCATCAAAGTCAACAAATTCAACGACATAGCCAAAGACACGCTGGATGAGTGGATTTATTATCTAAAAAACAACAGTCTGCCCGAGCATTATAGCGCCCCGGGCTTAGACAAAGTTGCCGAACTATTAAACTACGATAACATGGACGCAAGTGCAAAAGCGCAGTACGAAGCCCACCAGAAGGAATTAGCCATTTCTTATGGGGTTCTGGAAACGGCCAAAGCGGAAGGACGTGTAGAAGGACAAGAGGAAAAAACCATAGCCGTTGTTGTGAACAGCTTCCGTTTGGGGCTTGATATACCTACAATAGGAGTTGTTGCAGCGATTAGGGAGGAGGAGGTCGTTCGCATTTTGAAGGAACAGGGAATGATGAACTGAATACGATGCCTGTATGAATACGACGGCCTGCACCGCCTCACAAAGACCAACAACGTGTTCTTTGGGTTCTCTCCGTATCCGGATGCTTTTTCCAACACCTACAACTATGACCGGGCGGGCAATATTTAGCACCTCATGCGCCGGGGCATCATAGATATGGGGCTCCGGCAATACGCCGCTCGCACCCAAGCTCCATTCCTTTCCAACCCCTCCATTTTAAAACGGCGCTGCTCGTCACGACCTCCACGGTCGCATACAGACCAAAGTTGCGGGTTCAGCCCGCCGTGTGCTCTTTACCATAAAAAGAACCCCATCAAGCCATCCAAATCACAAAAAATGTTGTACTCCCTTCGTTACTCTATTTAAAAAACAGCGGTTAAATAATTAATAACCGAAAACTTATGAAAACTCTGTCGGGATCACAAAAAAAATCTAAAGCCTTCACTTGATTAAAGTGAAGGCTTTTTTGTGGTTCTGCTTACTCGTGTGCAGGCTTCGCCTTGCGTGTGCTGTTCCGTTGGATTTCACTGGCTCAATTAGGGGCTAAAGCTGAGACCACGATTAGCCCGCTCGTGCGTAAGCTCTATTCCTTTCCAACCGCTTCATTTTAAAACGGCGCTGCTTGTTGCGACCTCCAACGTCGCACACAGACCAAAGTTGCGGGTTCAGCCCGGCGTCAATCATTCAGCATTTTTATTTCCAGTAACTTCCATTTTGCTTATCTTTCAGCTCTAAAAACCGATGAATATGCGTTACAAAATACTTGACCAGCATGAGCTTAACTTTTTAATACGCCCGGTTGTTGAGTGGATTGACCTTTTCACACGCCGCGCCTTTGCGGATATGATTGTTGACAGTATGTATGGGCTACCTCCTATGCGCTGATACAGTAAAAAACAAATTTCCCATCACCCTCAAACACCATCAGCTTAAACAAGTGGCACTTCACCTCAACATACAAGACCTACTCGCTGCCCGAACGGTGGAATCAGACCGTATTGAGTTCAAAGAAGGCTGGAATCCGGATGCAGTTTACCGCAGTATTTGCGCATTCACCAACAACTTTGAAACTTGCATACAGCCATTGGTGGCTATAAACTGGCTCACCATGACCCTACCCCAACAAGCCCACCAGCCCCAAACAACAATACCTGACCACTTTGAAAGGCCGATTGCTGCTGGCATTTTTAGAACACAAGAGCAAATGAGTAAGCAAAAAGGGTAGCTTATTAGAGGAGCAGGAATGGCTAATGGAGCCGTCTCCCTGCGCTCGACAGGACATAATGATACGACTATGACAACGGCTTACCGCCAATTTTGCAACGCCAATTCGCACCTGCCCATCTTTGCGCAAGACTGGTACTTAGACGCCGTTTGTGCAGGCGGCGAATGGGGGGCGGCAACCGTGGAAGAAGGCGGGCAAATTGTAGCGGCGCTGCCTTATTTCCTGAAACAAAAAGGCCCGTTCCGGTACATCGCGATGCCGCCTTTTGTGAAGCACCTGGGGCCGTATTTGCGAAAAGCCGATGCCCCTTATTCCCTTACGGAGACGCACCGATTATATGATGCGCTTATTGCAAAATTGCCGGCGGTGGACGCTTTTGAACAGGATTTTTCCCCGACGGTGACCAACTGGCTGCCATTTTACTGGAAAGGCTACCAGCAAAGTACGCGCTATACCTACCGGCTTGTGCTGGATGACCTCGACCGCATTTACGACGGCATCAACCGCAACATGCAGCGCAACATCCGCAAGGCGCAGGCCGCAGTTTCCGTGACACGGGGCGGCGACATCACCGACTTATACCGCATTAACCGGATGAGTTTCGACCGGCAGGCGCTCCGACTACCCTACCCTTTTGAGTTGCTGAAAAGCCACGATGAAGCTCTGCTCGCCCACCAGGCTCGCCAGCTGTTTTTTGCCAGCGACGACTCGGGGCGGCTGCATTCTGCGGCCTGCCTGATTTTTGATTCGGAAACCGCGTATTACCATATTGCGGGCGACAACCCGGAAACCAGGAACAGCGGCGCCGGCATCCTGCTCACCTGGGAAGCCATCCGCTATACCAAAGAAGTGCTCGGACTTAATCATTTCGACTTCGAAGGCAGCATGATGCAAAATGTGGAAGCCATCCGCCGGCAGTTCGGAGCCGTGCAGCAGCCTTATTTCCGGGTTTGGAAAACGCATTCGCGGGTGTTGAGGTGGTTGGGGCGGTGAGGGGTGAGTTTGCAAGTTTGCAAGAGGCAAGTTTGCCAACTTGCAATTTGCCCATTTGCCCATTTGCAAACTTGCCCATTTCCTCACTGATGCCGCTTCCGCAACACCCCAATCACGTCATCCAATTCAAACCCTTTTGCGGCAAGCAAAACCAGATAGTGGAACATCAGATCCGCTGCTTCACCTAAGAAAAGATCCGGGTTGTCGTCTTTGGCTTCGATGACCAATTCTACGGCTTCTTCGCCTACTTTTTGGGCAATTTTATTGATGCCTTTCTGAAAAAGGGACGTCGTGTAGGAACTTTCGCCGGGGTGGTCGCGGCGTTGGCGGATGACCGCTTCGAGGGTGTGCAAAAAATCATCTGGACGATTGGTCTCCCCGAAGCAGGTATCCTGTCCGGTGTGGCAAACCGGGCCTTCGGGGTCTGCCTTCAGCAACAGGGTATCCTGATCGCAATCGAGGGCGAAGTCCTTCACCCGAAGAAAATTGCCGCTGGTCTCCCCTTTCGTCCACAGGCGGTTTTTGCTGCGGCTGAAGAACGTGACGACCCTTTCCTGCAACGTCTTTTCATAAGCAGCTTTGTCCATATAACCCAGCATCAGCACCTTGCCGGTTTGGGCGTCTTGCACGATGGCAGGAAGGAGTCCCTGACCCTTTTCAAAGTCCGGTTGGGCAGAAATTATCGTCATTTTATGTGGTATTGGTGGCAAAAAGAAACGCAAAGGTAGAACCCGCCACCGGATAAGTCGTTGCAGTAGAGCTGTTAAATTTTGATTTTCGCGATCAATCCGCTCACTTTGTATGGTTTTTTCAGTAAGGGATTTTATCTTTGCATTTCGTTTGTGAAATTCGTTTTACAACTCGCTGATTTTTAGTAACTTGGATATCGTCGGTCTGCACTGGAAACAGATCGGGCGGAAAACAAAATAACAGTTTAAAGGATGGCTCTGATAAGTGAAATTCGAAAAAGGTCATGGATCGTACTGGTTACGGTCGCGCTGGGTGTTGGCGGGTTCGTCATCATGGACATGGTCAACTCCACGGGCCCGGGCGGCACTGGAAGCTTGACTCGCACGCTCGGCAAAGTGAATGGTGAAAAAATTGATGTGATCAATTTCGACAATACCTTCAACATGCTTTACGGCAATTCGGGCAGCGCATCGCTTGCAGCCCGCAATGCGCTCTGGGAGTATACGGTAGAAGAAATTTTGGTTAAAGACGAGGCTGCAGCGCTCGGGCTTGGCGTTAGCGAGCCGGAACTGGAAGACCTGCAGTTTGGTCCGCGTCCCAGCACGATCATTCAACAGCGCTTCCCGGATCCAAACAATCCACAAGGCATGAATCGCGAGCAACTCAACCAGATCAAGCAAATTATTGAAGAAGATCGGGTTGACGAAGCCATTGAACAAGGCCAGTTGGCACCCAACTTTACCCAGTTTTGGGAATACCAGAAAAAGGAAATCACCAAAGACCGCCTTCAGTCGAAAATAGGCGCATTGGTTGCCAAAGCGATGTATACGCCCACCTGGATGGCTGAAATGCTCTACAACGAGCAATCTCTGACGGCTGACGTAGCTTATGTAAACGTGCCTTACGACAAAATCGAAAATACAGACGTTTCGCTGGAAGATGCTGATTTTGAAGCCTACATCAAAGAAAACGAAGGCAAACTAAAGCGCGATGCAGCATCGCGCAAGCTGCAATTGGCGATCTTCGAGGTGTCTGCTACGCTGGCAGACTCCGCTGCTTTGGAAAAGCGCATTGCCGACCTCATCCCGGAATTCCAAACGGCAGAAAACGACTCCCAGTTTGTATTCCGCAACGAAGGCCGCATTGATGAAGCTTATTTCAAAAAAGCGGATCTGCCCGTTGCTATTGCCGACACCGTTTTAAAACTGCCCGCCGGCACGGTCTACGGCCCCTATATTGATGCAAACAGCTACAATGCCGTTAAGATATTAGACCGGAAGGTCATTCCCGACTCGGTGCAGTCGCGGCACATCCTGCGTCAGGCAACGAACCCGATGGAACTGGCCCAGGCGCGCAAAACCATTGACAGCCTCAAGACGCTGATCGAAGCCGGTACGCACCGGTTTGACTCTTTAGCGACTCAATTTGGAACGGATGCCACCAAAACCAAAGGTGGTGATTTGGGCTATTATGGCATGAACGGTTTGGTAAAACCCTTCAATGACCTGATCTTTTTCAAAGCCGTGCTTGGAAAAATATACGTCTGCGAAACGCAGTCTGGCGTACACTTGGTAGAGGTAACGAATAAAAAATTCATCAACAACGAACAAGGCATACAGGTGGCGTTTTTATCTGAGCCAATTATGCCGAGCCAGGAAACGCAATCAGCGGTTCGTGACAAAGCGGACGAGATGATGCGCTCCAACCGAACTTTAGAAGCTTTGGTGAAATCAATCGGCCAGGATCCAACGGTCAAGTTGGAAAACTCCCCGCTGCTGGGCGAAAATGATTTTGAAATTGCCGGCCTGACTGCGGGCAGCGAAACGCGCGACTTGGTGCGGTGGGCATTCAGCGCTGATGAAGGCGACGTTACGCCTACGGTTTATTCCTTCCGGGATGAAACCGGCTACTACGACAAGCAATTTGTCATTGCCGGTTTGAAGACCGTGCAGCCTGCCGGGCTTCCGTCTGTTGCCAACATTCGCGAAGAAATAGAAGCGGAAGTGATCAACCGCAAAAAAGCGGAAATCATCAAACAACGCCTGAGCGGTAAAGACCTGGCAGCAGCAGCAGCAGCTTTTGAAGTGCCGGTGGATACGGCCAGAAATATGAGTTTTTCCCAGAGCTTCATCCCGAATGTAGGAAATGAACCGGCTGTTATAGGCCATATTTTCAAATTAGAAGCAGGGAAAACATCGGAAGCGATCACAGGTGTCAGCGGCGTTTTCCTGCTGCAAGTGATCTCCAAAGCGACCCCGGGCCCGGTTGATCCTACCCAGATTACTTCGATTCGTACCAGAAACAACATGGCTTCCGGTATGGGTGCGCAAAACGCCCTGATCGGCGCGATGAAAAAACAAGCCAATGTCAAGGACAAACGGGCGAAGTTTTTCTAAGCGGGTAGTCGTATAGATACTAAAAGCAAAAGTCATTCCGGGATTCCGGGATGACTTTTGTCGTTTTGGGAATGTGTACTGCCAACTTACTCCCTCACTGCACCACCACCCTCGCTACCCCCGTCTGCCCCGCTGCTGTACGCACCTGCACCACATAAATGCCAGGCGGCAAGCCCGCCGTATCTATGTCGGCATTCCCGGATTGCTCTACCTGCCGTACAAGGCGCCCATTCATATCGCTTAACGCAATAACAGCCGGATAGATCGGTTGCTGAAAACTTTCCATGCTGGCTTGAAAAGCACCCCGAGCCGGATTGGGGTAAATGCGCAACTCCGGGCTGCCGGCCGGAACAACCTCCGCTGTTGTGTTCGTGATGACCTGATACGTACCGCAATCCGGCTCAAGGCAGCCTTCGCTGTCTAATTTGACTACCCAGACGTTGTAGTCATTAATAACAGGCGTTTGATCTGCATAAGTATCCAAAATTGTCCCCACAAAAACTAAGCTGCCGTCTGCATTTTCCACAGCACTGCTCAACCAACTGCGCAGGTAAGGACGGGTCAGGTCTGCGATACGCCGTTCCCAAAGTAATTCGCCTTGCGGATTAAGTCGGAATATCCAGCCTGCAACACCCAGGTCTTCGTCGAGCAGGTTGATGGAGCCCATGCCAATAATGTCGCCATTGGCCGTGCGATAGAGGTTAATTAATGTCCGCTTGTAATCATTGGCAGGAAAATAGTAGCTGTTGACCAGTTCGCCTTCGGCGTTGAACCACAACACGGATGGCGGAAAAGCAATGAGGCTGTCCAACTCAAACCAAAAGTCTCTAGTCCACGATGCTACAAAGCCGCCATCGTCCACAGCCAATACCTGACTTGAGGTACTCAATACCGATGCAGGATAATTATGCGTCCAGAGTTCATGGCCTTCGGCATCCGTTCGGGTCATGGTGAGGTCGTAGCCTTGTGCACTGCAAAGCGAGCTGGCGTTTGGTATGCTGCAAGTGCTGTAAACGAACAGCAAGTCTCCATTGCTGAGGCGGGTAAGAGATTGGGGGTTAATGTAGCTGTACTCCTGCCCGAATATGCTTTCCCAAATAACGTTGCCTTCGGTATCTATTCCTTCCAAACTTATTATATCCTGTCCTGGACTTATGGTTTTGTAATTTAGTAATGCGAGTGTGGAATCGGAGGCAGGCACAATCGCTCGAACGAAATCGTGATATTGTCCGCCACGGGAAACTGTAAAAAGACTATCGCCTGTATTCGGTTCGAATTCCATGAAAAATATTTGGGGACTTTGATTTTCATCATAAATACTTCCAGTAAAATAATATTGGTCAGAAATACTTGTGAAAGATTGAACTCCCCCAAATTTTATCTCATTAGGATAAACTCCATGTTGTTTTTTATAGTAAATGTCTTCGAACTCCCAGTCAATCCTTAAAAAACCTAAGCAGTTCACAGAATTATTTGCACAAAGAGAACCTACTACTAGTAGATACCCATCTTCCATACCTACAATTTGAAACCCGCTATCTGATCCATTATTCATATCTATGGACTTCATAAATGTAGTTTGCCCAAGTGCAAATGTGATTTGTAAGCACACACACCCCGAGGAGTATTAACTTAGCCATGTCTGAGTTTTTTTGGAAATAATAAAACAGAAAAGCCACTACGCCGGAGTGAATCCGGCGTAGTGGATGAGTGTGGTTGAAACAACCAATACCTATCTTGTTATCAAAATTTTACCCCGCGAAATAACCTGCCCGCTATGGATTAAAGACAGGAAATAAACGCCTTGCGGCAACTGAGCTACCTCGAGTGAAAAAACCTGCCCTTCTTCAAAACGGGTGGTTTGTTTTTCCCGGCCATGCACGTCGAACAGGGTGACGACAATATCGCCGCTCAGCCTTTCGGTATGCGCAAGCGAAACCTGTGTATTGGCAGGATTCGGGAAAAGATTAGCCGTGGAAGTTCCAGCCTCTAAAATCATCAATGAAACCATTTCCGTCATTATCTACTTGATTGCCTGAAGATGGGTTGAGTAAGTTGAGCCAATCATTTTCAGCCTGATTGAGAACGAAGAGGTCAAGTCTTGTTTCCTTCAGATCAAGATTTTAACATTCGGTTGATCAGGTATTCAAAAAATCCCCTACCTCATTGGCGCATCAGTTTTTTTGTACATCTTTGCAGCCGTAAAAATAGACTTGTTACGATGGGGCAGCGTGGTGTGGGGAATGAGCTATTTTTCGACCAATCATAGCGTTTTTTGAGGAGCATAGCCCTGTTCTGTGACGAAAAAAAGGCGAAGAGTGGTCGAAAAAGAGCCATTTCCACCCCGCGATGATTCCCGTCGCAACAAGTCTAATGGTTTCACACTCGTTCTAAAACGCCGGTCATGTCAGATATTCAAAATGTAGGCAGGAAAGGATATTGCATGTTGTATTTCTTCCTCTTCTTCTTGTTGTTCACCGTTTTGGTGATTGCTGTATACAAATACAACGGCAAGTTCCTGGGGAATTGAGGAGAAATTGATGTTTCAAAACCGGCCTGGGTCGGCTTCCTGCATCATCCTAAGAGCCGCTTCGTAGACATCTTCCACATTGGGTTTGGAAAAATAATCGCCATCGGAGCTGTAAGCGGGGCGGTGTGCCTGCCCGCTGACGGTGACGGGCATTGCGTCGAGGTGGTAATACCCGCCCTGTTTCTCCAGTACCTCGCGCATCATATACGCGGTGGCGCCACCCGGCACATCTTCATCCAAAAAGATAATGCGGTTGGTTTTGGACAACGATTGACCAATCCGGCCTTCGATGTCGAAAGGCAGGAGGGTTTGTACGTCAATCACCTCTGCCGAAATGCCTTCTTCTTCCAGCCGTTCACAGGCCGCCAGGGCAATGCGGACGCAGGCACCGTAGGTCACAATACTCAAGTCGGTTCCTTCCCGCAACACCTCCGGCATGCCCAACGGCACGGTGTATTCCCCCATATTGTCGGGCAGGTGTTCCTTCTGGCGAAACGCGTTGAGGCACTCGATCATCAGCGCCGGGTCGTCCGATTGCAGCATGGTATTGTACAAGCCGGCTGCCTGTACAAAATTGCGCGGCGTGAGGATGTAGATCCCGCGCAGCCCGCCCAGCAACACACTCATCGGCGAACCGGAATGCCAGATGCCTTCAAACCGGTGTCCCCGCGTGCGAATGAGCACCGGCGCCGCCTGGATGCTGTTGCTGCGGTAGCGCAGGGTGGCTAAATCGTCGGAAAGCGCGGAAAAAGCGTAGAGGAGGTAGTCTAAATACTGTATTTCGGCAATGGGTCGCAGGCCCCGCATCGCCATTCCGATGGCCTGGCCAATGATGGTCCACTCCCGGATGCCGGTGTCGAAGACGCGCGCTTCACCGTATTTGGCCTGCAAACCGGCAAAACCCTGATTGACGCCGCCAATTTTGCCGACGTCCTCCCCAAATGCGTACAGATTCGCGTGTTTGTCTAAAGCCGCATCGAAAAAAGCGTTGATGATCTCGAAACCGTTTTTGATGGGCGAAGTTTCGGAATAAACCGGATGGATCACCGGAACGCGGAGAGCCGAATGAGGACTTTCGCTGTATAAATGCCTGCCATAACGTTCTTTTCCGCGCACCAACCTTTGCTGTACAAAATTGCGCAGGTCTTCGGCTGCTTCAGTATTTATGCCCCGCAGGGCATGGCTCATGCGCCGTGCAGCCCTCAGAATTTCGGAATAAACGGGGTTGCGCGCGGCTCGCAGCTCTTTGTAGATTTGCTGCATAGCCCCGTCTGCATTTAAACTGTCGGCTAAGCGGGCATAAATGTCGTCCAGGATTTGAAGGTCATCCATCAGTGGCGTCTCAAACATGGCCCAGGCGCGCTCCCGCGCTGCGCGAACTTCGGCTTTTGCGTCGGCTTCTACTTGTTTGAGCTCGTCTTCGCCGGCAAGGTTTTGCGCCAAAATCCACAGCCGAAACTGCCGGTTACAATCGTAGTCGGCTTCCCATTGCAGGCGTTCTGCTGATTTGTAGCGCTCGTGCGAGCCGGAAGTAGAGTGCCCCTGCGGCTGGGTCAGTTCCTCGACGTGAAAAACCGCCGGGATATGGGTTTGGCGCATTTTTTCGATGCCGTGTGTATAGGTTTCACAGAGGGTTGGATAATCCCATCCGTGGATACAGTAGATGTCGAAGCCTTCACCTTTTTCGTTGAGCCGAAAGCCTTCCAACGCCAATGAAATACTTTGTTTGGTGGTTTGATAGGATTTGGGCACCGAAATGCCGTAGCCGTCGTCCTGAACGGTCACCGCGAGCGGCACCTGCAAAACGCCCATCGCATTGACGGCCTCCCAAAAAACGCCTTCGGAAGTGCTGGCGTCGCCGATATTACAAAAACAAACCTCGTTGCCCTGGTTAGAAAATTGCGTTTCTCCGAGTTGTGCATCTTCCCGGTAGCGTTTGGAGGCAAAAGCCAATCCTAATCCCCGGGCCATTTGCCCGCCTGTGGTGGAGATGTCGGAAGAGAGGTTGTACATGTCCTTGTGCGGCAGCCATTCGCCATCGGCGGTCAGCATTGGGGTGGCGTGGTGGTTGTTCATTTGCCGCCCCCCGGAAAAAGGGTCATTTTCGCAGTCAGCATACAATTGTGCAAACAGGCTTTCAATAGAAGCAATGCCCAGCGCCAGCAACAGGGTGTGGCCACGATAGTAGTCGGCGCGGAAATCTCCGGGCTTGAAAGCCTTGGCCATTGCGATCTGGAAGAGTTCTTTGCCGTCGTCGGAAACGCCGAATTTGGCTCGTCCGTTTAGCACTTCTTTCCGGATGCTCAGGCTGATTTCACGGCTGACGCAGCAAATGAAATAGTCGTGGAGAACCGTTTTTTTGTCAAGGGGCAAACCCATATTGGCGTGAGATTGTGTGGATAGTAGTGCCCAAAATAGGAAAATCTTCGCAAGGTTAAGGGTTTTTGCAGAGAAAAGCATCGAAACAGCCCGAAAGTCAGGCAGTTCTGTCAACCGATTTTTTACATTTTACGACGGGAAACGCATTCTTACTCCGATAATTCCAACCACTTCATCTCTTTCTCTTCCAGCGTTTCCGTCACAACAGCCAGCTCTTTTGAAAGTTTTTCGATGTCGCTGAGGGCAATATCGCTCTGGTTGAACAACGCTATGATTTCCACTTTCCGGGACTCGAGTTTGGCGATGTCCTTCTCGATGCGGTTCAATTCCTTGCGCTCTTCCT
>Ga0209591_10005289_pt1 | contig 14427 bp, 9 predicted proteins | sample MAT01_FD_187207 | JGI IMG/M metagenome (GOLD analysis project Ga0209591, IMG submission 187207) | Freshwater microbial communities from Lake Fryxell liftoff mats and glacier meltwater in Antarctica - MAT-01 (SPAdes) (version 2) | ecosystem: Environmental > Aquatic > Freshwater > Ice > Liftoff... | reverse complement strand
GGGTCTTCGTCGAGGCCGGACCGGGCCGGGTGCTCACCCAGCTCATCGGCAAGATCCTCGGGGACCGCCCGCACCGGGCCATCGCGTGTGATTCGAGCGGCGAATCCGGCGTCCGTCGCTTCCTCCTCGCCCTCGCCGAGCTGGCGGTGATCGGCGTCGAGGTGCAGACCGACATCCTGTTCGAGGGGAGGGCGACACCGGTCGCCCTCGCCGACCTGCCCGTCCGGGCACCGGGGTGGACCCTCGACGGTCACCTGGTGCGCACGGCCACCGGCGCCGTGGTGCCGGGCTCCCTGCAGCCCGCCAACGAGATCCCAGCGCTCGCGATCGGCGCACCGACGAGTCCCGATCGCGATGCCGCCGTGCTCGAGTACCTCCGCGGCATCCGCGAGGTCGTCGCCGCCGAGCGCGACGTGATGCTCCACTACCTGGGCGCCTCCGCGGAAACCATCGGCGCCTCTTCGGTCGCGCCGGTGGCGCACTCGCCGGGCGCGGACGGATTCGCCACCCCGAACGCCCCGCTCGAGGTCGTCGAGGCCGGCGAGCTCGCCGGTCCTGCGTCCGCACCTGCCGGTGTCCGGGTGCGAGGCGATGACCTGCTCGCCGTCGTGCTCCAGATCGTCGCCGACCGCACCGGGTACCCCACCGACATGCTCGACCCCGACCTCGACCTCGAGGCCGACCTGTCGATCGACTCCATCAAGCGCATCGAGATCATCGGGGAGCTCGCCGAGCGGATCGGCCTCGACGCCATGGGTGACGACGGGATCGACGACGCCATGGTCGAGGAGCTGGCCCAGCTCAAGACCCTGCGCGAGATCGTGGCGTGGATCGACGACCTCGACCTCGGCCCGGACGTGGCCACCGCTCACGCGGGACCCGAGGCGATCGACGTCCGCGGTGGGGCCGATGACCCAAGGCCCGAGCAGCGTGCCGGCGCGGACCCCGACGACGAGAGCGGGCGCCACCCCGTTCCCGAGCGGGCGGTTCGCCAGGTGTTCCGAACCATCGACCTCGACCCGCCCACCGGGCCGATCCGCCGTCTCGAGGGACGTCGACTCGTGGTCGCCGACGACGGCCGCGGCGTTGCCCCGCTGCTGGTCGAGCACCTCGTGACCCTGGGCGCCACCGCAACGATCGTCGCCGCCGACGGCCCACCCGGCCCCGACGACCTCGCGGTGCTCACGACCGCCGACAGCCTCGTCTGGCTACGGGGCCTCCACCCCGACACCCCGTCGACGCCGGAGCGCTTCGACGCGCGCGCCGCCTTCGCCTGGTGGCAGCCGGCCGTGCTCGGCGCCACGACCACCCTGGTGACCGCCACCTCGGGCGGGGGCTCGTTCGCGACCGACCCCGGATCGGGAGGCGTCGGGCTGGGGCTCGGGGCCATGGCCAAGACCGTGGCGCGGGAGCTCCCCGGCGTGACCGTGCGGGCGGTCGACCTCGATCCCGCCACCGACCCGGACCTGCTCGCGGCGTGCCTGCTCGCCGAGATCGACGACACCGACGCACCGGTCGAGGTGGGCTACGACGGTCCCCAGCGGGTCACCCGCATCGTCGTGGCCGAAGCGCTCGGCCAGCCGTCGACCGAGCGGTCATCCGATTCGGGCGAGCCGCCCCGGGTGCCCCTGGGCGCGGACTCGGTGGTGCTGCTGACCGGTGGGGCCCGGGGCATCACGGCCCGCACGGCGATCGCCCTGGCCCGCCGCCACGGCTGCACCGTCGAGCTGGCCGGACGATCGCCCCTGCCGACCGAGCCGGAGCCCGACACCGTGGCCGCCGCCGCCGACCGCACCTCGCTGCGCCGGGTGCTGCTCGAGGCCGGCGACTTCACCACACCGGCTGCGATCGAGGCCGAGTGCTCCCGGCTCCTGGCCGCCCGCGAGATCCGCACCACCCTGGCCACCCTGGCCGAGACGGGCGTCCGGACGACGTACCACTGCGTCGACGTCTGCGACGCCGCGGCGCTGGCCTCGGTCGTAGCCGATGTGCGGGCGCGCCACGGCCGCCTGGATCTCGTCGTCCACGGCGCCGGGGTGCTCGATGACCGCTTCCTCCGAGACAAGACGGCCAACGGCTTCAGCCGGGTGTTCGCCACGAAGGTCGACGCCGCCCGGACGCTGCTGGCCCACACCACCGACGACACCGTGGTGGTGTTCTTCGGCAGCGTGAGCGGCGTGTTCGGCAACCGCGGCCAGATCGACTACTCGGCGGCCAACGCCGCGCTCGACGAGCTGGCGGTCACGGCCGATCGCATCTCGCCGGGTCGCGCCCTCACCGTCGACTGGGGTCCGTGGGCGGGAACGGGGATGGTGTCGGCGGAGCTCGAGCGCGAGTACGAGCGTCGGGGCATCGGTCTCATCGACCCCGACGACGGCGTCGCCGCCCTGCTGGACGAGCTGGCGGCACCCCGTGGCACCGCGCAGGTCATCGTGCTGCGGGCCGACGCGGGCGCCCTCGCCCCCGAGATGGGCCGGTGGGCGCCGGCGCTCGAGGGGGCCCGTCCGTGAGCGACGTCGTCGACGCCCGGGAGCGCCGGCCGCCGGTCGGTCTCGCCGCGCCCCGACCGGACGCGCACCTGATCGACTTGATCTCCACCGACGCCGTCGTCGATCTGACGCGTCGGGGCGATCGCTCGACGCCGCCCGTGCCGACGACCGAGGAGGTCGACCACGCCGTGGCGATCGCGATCGCCGGCCACACCGCACGTGACGGGCTCGCCGAGCGCTGGCTCACCGCCGCCGAGCGGACCGCCGCGGACGCGCTCGGTCCGCGCGCCCGGGCCGGACGCGTGGGGGGTCGGATCGCCGCCAAGCAGGCGATCGCCTCGCACCTCATCTCGCGAGGGTTCGCCGACCTCGCGCCGGAACGCGTCCAGATCACCAACGACGGGTACGGGGCGCCCGTGGTGGCGGTGCGCAGCGCGAGGATCGCCACAAGGCACCTGCGGATCTCGATCGCCCACGCCGGTGCCGTCGCCGTGGCGCTCGCGTCGACCTCGCGCCGCGCCACCGGGATCGGCATCGACGTCGAGCCGGTCGAGGCCCGGTCCCCGCGCTTCGAGGCGCTCACCCTCGCGGTCGAGGAGCGTCGGCTCGTCCCCGCCGCCGGCGATGACCGCGACACGTGGCTGACCCGGCTGTGGGCGGCCAAGGAAGCGGCCGCCAAGGCCACCGGGCTCGGGCTGCGCGGCCGTCCGAAGGACTTCGTCGTCACCGGCACCGCGGGCACGCGCCTGCGGATCGCCGGCCGCTGGATCGCCACCGAGCGGGTCGAGCTGGCCGGAACCATCCACATCGTCGCCTCGACCGAGGACCACCGAACGGAGTGCTCATGGCATCGTTCCTGAAGACCGCCCGTCGGAGCGAACCCGGCACCGCCGCCGAGATCGTGGTGCCACCCCCGCCAACCGAGCGTTGGGCCCCGGCGCTGCTCGCCGCGGCCGCGGAGCTCACCGGTTCTGAGCCGACGTTCGCCGAGGACCCTGCTGCGCTCCCCCACGGCTTCGGACCCTGGGCCTTCGGCCTGCGCCTCGGCGACGACCCGATCGGTCTCACCGTCCGCCTCGCGACCGACCGGGCCGAACTCGAGCGTGAGGTCGCGGCCATGGAGCGCAGTCGCGCCCACGGCTGCGCGGCGCCGACGGTGCGGGGCATCGTGGCCCTCGACCCCGAGCAGGGTGCCGCCGATGGCAGCAGCGTGTCCTGGGCCCTACTCACCGACGTCGTCGACGCGGTGGGTCTCCCGGAGCTCATCGGCTTCAACCTGCACCACTCGACCGAGCTCCTCGACGGCTTCGCCGCCCACCACGATGCCATCCACCGGCTCCCCATCGACGACCTGCTGGACCACTCGGCGATCCCGGTGATCGACGCGCCGACCGAGGTCGCCCGCATCGACGCCGACCGGTACCCCGCCGAGCGGGCCTGGCTCGACGAGCACGTCGCGCCATCGGGTACGCCGGTGCTCTGCCACGGCGGCTATCAACCCCTCGCCGTCTTCGGTCCACCGGCCGAGGCGTGGCCCGACCACGGCGGGCCCGGTCATGGTCTCACCGTCGTCAACTGGGCAGGAGCCGTGCTCGCCGAGCCCGAGCTCGACATGGCCTTCACCCTCGTCGCGTTCTGGTCGGCGCCGTTCTTCGCGCCCAACCGCTCCGAACGGACCGCCATCAAGATGATCCGCAACACCCTGCTCAGCACCTACAAGCAGGGTTACACCGCCCGCCGCCAGATCGACCCCGACCGGCTGCGCTTCTGGCAGGCCTTCCACGCCTTGCGAGGCATGGCCCGCATCGACGGGGCCTACGACGCCGACGGCTCGCCGTTCGCGGCCGCCGACCGGGGCGCCGTGCCCACCGATCTCGGCCCAGAGCTGCACCGCCACTTCCGCCAGCTCACGAGAGTGCGATGAGCGACGCCGCCGCGCCGATCGCCGTGGTCGGGCTCGGGTGCGTCTACCCGGGCGCCGCTGACGTCGACGCGTTCTGGCACAACATCGTCGCGGGCGCCGATGCCATCACCGAGGCGCCAGCCGATCGCATCGACCCGAGCTTCTTCGCCGGCTCCGGTGCCGCCGGCGTCGATCGCTTCGCCTGCAACCGGGGCGGGTTCGTCCGGGGCGCCGCTCTGGAGTTCGATCCCGGCCGCTTCGGGATCATGCCCGTCGCCGTCGACGGCGCCGAGCCCGACCAGCTCCTCGCCCTGGCGACGGCCGCCGCCGCGATCGACGATGCCGGCGGGCTCGAAGACATCGCCCGCGAACGGGTTGGGGTCATCCTCGGTCGGGGCGGCTACCTCACCCCCGGGCTGGTGCGGCTCGACCAGCGGGTCCGCACCGCCAACCAGCTCCTCGACACGCTCCGCGACCTGCTTCCCGAAGTCGCCGACGAGCGCCTGCTCGAGGTCAAGGATGCGTTCGCCGCGCAGCTCGGCGAGCAGCGGCCCGAATCGGCGATCGGGCTCGTGCCCAACCTGGCGGCGTCGCGCATCGCCAACCGCCTCGACCTCGGGGGCCCCGCCTACACCGTCGACGCCGCCTGCGCGAGCTCGTTGCTCGCGGTCGACGCGGCGATCGGCGAGCTCAGCTCCGGGCGCTGCGACATCGTCCTCGCCGGCGGCGTGCACCACTGCCACGACGTCACCCTGTGGTCCGTCTTCGCGCAGCTCGGTGCCCTGAGCACCGCTGGTCGCATCCGCCCCTTCAGCCGCCACGCCGATGGCATCCTCGTCGCCGAGGGCACCGGCATCCTCGTGCTCGAGCGACTCGCCGATGCCGACCGCCTCGGCCACCGCGTGTACGCGACGGTCGCCGGCACCGGGGTGGCGAGCGACGGGCGCGATGCCAGCCTCATGAGCCCGCGGGTCGACGGGCAGGTGTTGGCCCTCGAGCGCGCCTACGGCCAAGCGGGGATCGACCCCGACACCATCGGGCTCATCGAGGGCCACGGAACCGCCACGCCGGCCGGCGACCGCGCCGAGCTCGAGACGCTGCGCCGCGTGTTCGGCAAGGCCGACGACGGGTCCGATCCCGCGGCCCGGTCCGTGCTCGGATCGGTGAAGTCGATGATCGGTCACGCCATGCCCGCCGCCGGCGCCGCCGGACTCATCAAGACGATCCTCGCGGTGCACCACGGCGTGCTTCCGCCGACCCTCCACGCAGCCGACGACCCCCATGCGGACCTGGACGAGACCCGGTTCCGCCTCCTGGCCGGATCCGAGCCGTGGGTCACGGAACCCGGCCCCCGCCGGGCCGGGGTCAACGCGTTCGGGTTCGGCGGGATCAACGCCCACGTGATCATCGAGCAGCACGGCACCGACCGCTCCGGGGCGGTCGCGCCGTTGCCGCCGTCCGTCACGACCGGAGGGGTTGCGCCGAAGCCGTCGTTCCGGTTCGATGCCGTGCTCCTGCGCGGTCTCGACGCGGGCGATCTCGCCCGGCAGCTCACTGCGTGGCGGGCCGACCCCCTCGGACCCACCGGTGTCCCTATCGGCACCGGTCCGGCACGACTGGCGATCGTCGACCCCACCGACAAGCGCCTCGACCTCGCCGCCCGGCTGCTCGACAAGGGACGGCCGTGGCGGGGCCGCAACGACATCTGGTTCGAACCGTCGGGTCTGCTCACCGACGGGGGGCGGGTCGCGTTCCTGTTCCCCGGGGTGGAGCCGGTGTTCGACGCCGACGTCCGCGACGTCGCCGACTGGTTCGGCCTCGACCTGCCGTCGATGCCCGCGGGCGCCACCGAGCTCGAGATCCAGGGCCGCCAGATCTTCGGCGTCGGTCGCCTCCTGCACACCGCTCTCGGGGCGATCGGCATCCGGCCCGATGACATCGCCGGGCACAGCCTCGGTGAGTGGACCGGTGTCTTCACCGCCGAGCTGATCCCCGAGGCCGACGCGGCGCGATTCCTCGACGGCCTCGAGCCGGGGAGCCTCGAGGTGCCCGGCGTCGTGTTCGTGGCCCTCGGTTGTGGAGCCGACGTCGCCGCCGAGGTCATCGTCGATCTCGACGGCGTCGTGGTCTCCCACGACAACTGCCCGCACCAGTCGGTCGTCTGCGGCCCCGAGGACCGCATCGCCGAGGTCATGGCCCGCTTCGCGGCCCGCAAGGTGTTCGCCCAGGAGCTTCCGTTCCGCTCCGGGTTCCACTCCCCCGCGTTCGCGCCGTACCTCGACATCGTCCACCACCACTGGGACCGCATGCCGCTCCAACCGGCGCGGGTCCCGCTCTGGTCGGCCACCACGTGCTCCCCCTATCCCGACGATCCCGACGCGGTGCGTCGGTTGGCCGCCGACCACCTGGTGCGGCCGGTGCGGTTCCGCGAGCTGATCGAGACCCTGCACGCCGATGGGGTGCGGGTGCTCGTCCAGCTCGGCGTCGGGAGCCTGGTCGCCTTCGCGGACGACACGCTCAAGGGCGTCGAGCAGATGAGCATCTCGGCGCTTTCCGCCAAGCGGTCGGGCCTCGACCAGCTGGCCAGGGTCGCCGCCGCGCTCTGGGTCGAGGGCGCCGATGTCGACCTCGAACGCCTGCGCACCCCCGCCGGCTCGGCCCCGGAGCCACCGCTCGCGGCCGACCAGCCGACCGCCACGGCGCCCCGGTCCGGTGCGACCGTGCGCCTGGTGCTCGGCACGCCCCCGGTGCGGTTGCCGTCCGCCGTCGGCGAGCGACTCGGGGTCGGCACGACCGCCGTCGCGGCGAACGGGCAGGCACCGACCGGCACCCCGTCGGCTCTGGCCGCCGAGCACGAAGCCCTGCTCGCCGAGAGCCTTGCCGCCGGGCGCGAGGTGCTCGACGCCCTCGCCGGCTCCACCCGCCGTCGCGTCCCCCGCGGGGCGCCCGAGTCGGCCCGGGAGGCGCCAAGACCGGTGCCCACCGCCACGAGCGAGGTGCTGCGGGTCGACCTCGAAGCGTTCCCCTGGCTGGTCGATCACTGCTTCTACCGCCAGGCGGAGGGCTGGACCGACGTCTCCGACCGCTTCCCCGTGCTGCCCATGACCACCATGGTCGAGCTCCTGGCCGAGGCGGCGAACCGGCTCGAGCCCGACCTGGTCGTCACCAGCGTCGACAACGTCCGGGCGATGCGCTGGCTGCCGGCGGCGCCGGCCACCGAGGTCACCGTCACGACCAAGCGGGTCGGCCCCGGCCGCGTCGATGCCGCCATCGAGGGGTACGCCCGCGCCACCGTGCACCTGGCGCCCACCTCCGCCCCGGCTCCGGCGCCGTCGGCCCCGCCGCTCGTCGCTCCCCGCCCGTCGCCGGTCGAGCCGGGTCCGCTGTACGCCGACCACTGGATGTTCCACGGCCCCACCTTCCAGGGGGTCCGCACCATCGACGCGCTCGGCGACGACGGGGTGGACGGTGCCATCGAGTCCCTGCCGACTCCGGGCGCCTTCCTCGACAACGCCGGCCAGCTCTACGGCTGGTGGGTCATGGCCTCCGCCGACCAGGACTTCCTCGCCCTCCCGCAGTCGATCGACCGCATCGAGCGGTTCGGACCGCCGCCCCCGCACGGTTCACTGGTGACCACGACGGTGCGGATCACCGAGCTCACCCCCCGCACGGTGCGCGCCGACCTCGAACTGAGCCAGGACGGCGCCGTCACCGTCCGGATCACCGGTTGGGTGGACCGCCGGTTCGACAGCGACGAGTCGCTCTGGCTCATGCTCCGCGAGCCCGAGCACCACCTGCTGGCGACCCCGCTGCCCTCGGGCGTCGTCGCGGTCGCGGAGCGGTGGCGGGACTCCGCGTCGCGCGAGCTCATGGCCCGCCGCTACCTGACCGCCGACGAACGGACCACCTACGAGGGGCTCAACCCCCGCGAACAGCGGCTGTGGCTGCTGAGCCGCATCGCCGCCAAGGACGCGATCCGCCACGCCCTCTGGGCGGAGGGTCACGGGCCGCTGTTCCCCGCCGAGCTCACCCTCACCGACGACGGCCCGGGCCGGGCGGTGGCCCACGGCGGTGACGCCGAGGGGCGCCGGGTGACCCTGGCGCACACCGACTGGGTCGGCGTCGCCCGCGTGGCCACCGATGCCCGGGACCGGATCGCCGTGGTCACCGTCGAACCCGTCGACCGTGACGCCACCGACGACACGCCCCTGGCTCGCGCCGTCGCCGACGTGGCGACCGAGCTCGGCCTCGACGCCGGCGCCCTGCGCGCCGAGGCGCTGCCGAACCCGCTGGTGCCCACCACGGCGCCCGAACCCGCCACCGATCCCCCTCCCGACCCCGATGCACCAGCCGGGCGCCGGGACGAACGAAAGGACCACGTCGTTGTCTGGACCGACCTTCCTTGACCAGGGTGCCGCGCGGACACCCGAGGCCGTGCTCGCCGACCTCCGCACCATGATCGCCGACGTCATCGGCGACGAGTACGTGAGCGAGACCGACATCGACCTCGACACGGCCTTCTACGCCGACCTCGAGATCGAGAGCATCGAGTTCATCGCCCTGGGCGAGGCTCTGCAGGCCCGTTACGGCGACCACATCGACTTCCCTGCGTGGATCGCCACGATGGAGGTCGACGACATCATCGCCATGCGCGTCGGTCAGCTCGTCGACCACATCACCGGGTCCGCGGCATGAGCGAACGCGGCGATCGATCCGGAGACCGGCGTGGCTGACCTCGAGGTCCGCGGCCTGCGCTTCAACGTCGTGCAGATGGGCCCGGGCGACACGCCCCCGGCGGACGACCCCTACGCGGGGTACCGCCTGCCGGTCGTCTTCCTCCACGGGTTGATCATGGACAACCTGTCGAGCTTCTTCTACACGATCGCCCCGGCGGTGGCCCGGACGACCGACGTCGTGCTGTACGACCTGCGGGGTCACGGACGCACCGAACGCCCCCGCGAGGGCTACCGGATCGAGGACGGTGTCGACGACCTGATCGGGGTCCTCGATGCGGTCGGCATCACCGGACCGGTCCACCTGGTCGCCAACAGCTTCGGGGGCACCATCGCCCTGGCCGCGGCGCTCCAGCGACCCGACCGGATCGCGGGCATGGTGCTCGTCGAGGCCCACCCCGCGTTCGACGGGTGGGGCGACGAGATGATCGAGGATCTGCAGGACCTCGTCGAGGGCTTCGACGGCCCCGGCATCCGCGACTACCTCGCCGCCGGCGCACCCCGCTCGCTCCGCACGATGGTCCGCACGTGCGAGGAGCTGGTCACGGTCTCGTCGCTCGGCGACGACCTCCGGAGCTCCACGCCGACGCGACCCGAGGACCTCGCGACCCTGTCGTGCCCGTCGCTCCTCCTCTACGGCGAGAGCTCGGACATCCTCGACCGGGCCTTCGTGCTCGAGGACTCCATCCCGGGCACCGTCCTCGAGGTGGTCGACGACTGCTCGCACGCGCTGCTCATGGAGAACCCCCACGAGGTCGAGCGCCTGACCCTCGACTGGCTCGACCACCAGGCCGGCAACGCGTGGCGCACCGCCGCCGTCCCCGGGCAGCAGGCGGCCCGGTGAGTCGCATCCTCGTCGTGGTCCCGCCGCTGACCGGGCACATCAACCCGACCGTCCCGCTCGGCGTCGAGCTCGCCGCCCGCGGCCACGAGGTGGCGTGGGCCGGGCTCCCCGGTGTCGTCGACGCGCTCCTGCCCCCCGGCGCGACCTTCCTCCCCGTCATCGGCGCGCTCGACCGCGAGGCGTTCGAGTCGATGCAGGTACGGGCCCAGGGCCTCCGAGGCCCCGAGGCGCTCAAGTTCCTGTGGGAGGGCTTCATCATCCCCTACGCCACCGCGACCGGACCGGAGCTGCTCGACGTGGCTCGCGGGTTCCGCCCCGATGTGGTCGTGGTCGATCAGCAGGCGGTCGCCGGAGCCGTGGTCGCCCGCCAGATCGGCGTGCCCTGGGCCACCTCGGCGACGACGTCGGCCGAGCTCACCGATCCGCTGGCCGCGCTGCCCAAGGTGGATGCGTGGGTGCGCGAGCAGCTGGTGGACCTGCAGCTCGAGCTCGGGGTCGACCCCGAGGTCGTGCTCAGCGGCGACCTCCGCTTCTCGAACCACCTGATCCTCGCCTTCACCAGCGAGGCGCTCTTCGGCCCCATGGCCAAGCCCGACCCGTCGATCCACTTCGTCGGACCGTCGATCACCGACCGCCCTGACACGACGCCGTTCCCGTGGGAGTGGCTCGAGCCCGACCGGCCCCACGTACTCGTGTCGCTGGGAACGGTCAACGCATCGATGGGCGAGCGGTTCTTCGCCACGGCGGTCGAGGCGCTCGGCGGCACCGAGATCCAGGCGATCGTCGTGGCCCCGCCCGCTCAGGTGCCGCTGCCGGCGGGAACCGACAACATCCTCGTGATCGACCGGGTCCCCCAACTGGCGTTGCTCGAGCACCTCGACGCCGTCGTGTCCCACGGCGGTCACAACACCGTGTGCGAGACCCTCGCCCACGGGCTGCCACTGGTCGTGGCTCCGATCCGCGACGACCAACCGATCGTCGCCGACCAGGTCGTCCGCGCCGGTGCCGGCCGCCGGGTGAAGTTCGGGCGGGTACGCCCCGACGAGCTCCTCGCCGCCACGCGGACGGTCCTCCTCGAACCGTCCTACCGCCAGGCGGCGGCCACCATCCAGTCGTCGTTCCGCGAGGCCGGCGGTGCGCCCGCCGCCGCTGACGCCCTCGAAGCTCTCCTCCCCGTGAAGGAACCCGCATGATCCCCACCCTCCTGCGCGCCCTCCACCCCCGACGCCGGCTCGGTTGGCTGTGGGTGGTCCTCACCATCGGCACGATCCTCAACGGGCTGCGTCTCCGCACCCGCATCGGGGCCCTGGCCACGATCCCGCCCACGCCCTGGCGCGGCCTCGCTGCCGATGTCGACGGCGACGTCGACGTCGTCGAGGCGGGGGTCGACCCCGACCACGTGTTCCTGACCGCACCGGGGGTCACCCTCGATCCCGAGACCCGGCGGGCCGCGAGCCTGTACGCCCGCACCCATGACCTCGAGGTCGTCGACCTGGTGCCCGGCGACCTCGACATCGAGCGCTCCTACGAGGTCGTGCGCCTGGTCGATCCGGCCACCTACGCCTCGAACCCGCTGGTGATCGGGCGCGGGCCGCAGCAGGCGACCCTCGTGCACCGCGAGGTGCTCCAGCGCGCCGGCATCGACGCCGGCCAGGTGCCCGACCCGGTGCTGTACCTGCACGTCACCGCCGAGCTCAAGCGCTTCGCCGCCCGCCGCACCGACCTCGCCGTCGCCCCAGGCCTCCACGCCGCCCCCGAGAAGCTCAGCAGCCGCCGAGCCCACCTTTCGGCCCTCTACTCCAAGGCCATGCCGGCCGTCGTCGCCACTCCCGTCATCCAGTACGGCGCCCTCGCGACCGGACTCATCGTGGCGCCGCTCTGGGGAACCGCGGCGCTCGCCGCGTTCATCGCCCAGCCCTACCTGGCGTTCGCCGGCAGCCCGCTCCGCCCGACGGACCTGACGCCGCTCGGCGCGCTCGACCGTCCGGGTCGCGGCCTGGTCCGCGCGGTCCGAACCGCACGTGGGCGCTGGCAGCCCCGCGCCGAGGACGCCACCGGGACGACCGACGCCGATCAGGAGGCCGCCTACCGCGAGCTGCTGGCCGGTGGCATCGAGCGGTTCTTCGAGCCCCGCCGGGCCACCTGCCCGCTGTGCGACGCCCCCGACCTGTCGGTGCGGGTCCAGGTCGGCGACCTGCTCCAGTTCAAACCGGGCGAGTTCGAGCTCGACGAGTGCGGCGCCTGCGGCCATGTGTTCCAGAACCCGCGCCTGTCCCTCGAGGGACTCGACTTCTACTACCGGGACTTCTACGACGGCACGGGTGGCGAGCAGCTCGAGTTCGTCTTCAGTTCCGATGACACCTCCTACCGCGGTCGCGTCGACCTGGTGGCGGCCCACGCCGAACCGAAGCGGTGGCTCGACGTCGGCGGCGGCCACGGTCACTTCTGCCTCGTCGCCGCCGGGGTGCTGCCCGACACCACCTTCGACGGCCTCGACCTGTCCGACGGCATCGTCGAGGCCGAGAAGCGGCGCTGGATCGATCGGAGCTACGTCGGGCTGTTCCCCGAGCTCGCCGAGGACCTGCGGGGCTCGTACGACGTGGTGAGCATGCACCACTACCTCGAGCACACGCGAGAGCCGGCCGAGGAGCTCGACGCCGCCGCCACCGTGCTGGAGGCGGGCGGTCACCTGCTGATCGAGGTTCCCGACCCCGACTGCCGCTACGGCGCGATGCTCGGGTGGATGTGGGGCCCGTGGTTCCAGCCCCAGCACCAGCACTTCGTCTCGGTCACCAACCTCAGCCGCCTGCTGACCGAGCGCGGCTTCACCGTCGTCGCCACCGAGCGGGGCCCCGCCCACCAGCCGGTCGACCTCGCCTTCGCCCTCATGCTCCTCACCAACCGCATCGCCGGCCCACCCGCGAAGCCGTGGCGCGCCACCCCGTCGGCCGCAGCTCGCCTGAAGCGCGCCGCGTGCTTCACCGCCCTCGCCCCGTTCATGGTCGGCGCCCTCTTCGTCGACCGCGCCATCGCGCCGGTCGTCCGGCGCCGCGGGTACGCCAACACCTACCGCCTCCTCGCTCGCAAGGACTGACCCCGTCGACCTGTCGGCCTCCGCCGACGCAACTGGTCGGGCTCGCTCCGGACGGCCCCAGGGAGCTGCACGGCACGCCAATCGACCTCGAGACCGGGTGCAGCAGCGAGGATGGGTTTCGTGTCACAGCAGCCGGGGTTGGCGCCGATCCTCGCCTCCACGACCTCGCCCACGGCCATGCCGGCCCCAACGCAGATCTGCCGCTGCACACCGGCCTCATCGGTGGGTGGCGGGCGAGCGCGGCGGCGTAGGCCAGGCGCGGTATCATGGGATATCACACCCCGGAGGGACGCATGACCGACCTACTGATTCGAGATGTGCCTGAAGAAGTTGTCGCTGCGATCGATGGGAAGGCGCGCCGACTTGGCCTCTCGCGAAGTGAGTACCTCCGCCGCGCCCTGGCCCGTGAGCAGGCGACTTCCGGCGAAGGGGTGACGGTCGACGACTTCGCTCGGTTCTCCGAGCGGTTCGCTGATCTGGCCAACGAAGGTGTGATGCGCTCCGCATGGGAGTGACCACCTGGCTCATCGACAAGTCGGCGCTCGTTCGGGTGGCCGACGTCGACGACGCACAAGCGTGGGCCGCGCGAGTCGAACGCGGACTCGTTCGCATCTCGACCGTCACTCGCCTCGAGGTGGGGCTCTCGGCCAGATCGGGTGCAGAACTCCGTGATGCGGCCCGACGTCCACCGCTCTCGGTGATGCCGGTCGAGCACCTGACGCCGGCCATCGAAGATCGCGCCGTGGAGGTGCAGGCCACGCTCGCTGACCGCGGGCACCATCGCGCGCCATCCATCCCCGACCTGCTCATCGCCGCAACCGCGGAGCTCGTGGGGCTCACGGTGCTCCACGTCGACAAGGACTTCGAGCTCATCGCCGAGATCACGGGTCAACCCCACCAACGCCTCGCCTGATCGCGCTCCCGGGTCTGGTTCCCACGAACCGAAACGGTCTACGCCGGCGCCTCGCCCACGCGGTGCAGCGACGGGGCGTGGACCGGCTCCGCCGGAATCACCACATGCACCGGCCGCGGTCCGGGCTGGTAGGACAGGCCCGAAGCGTCGCGCTTCAGCGCCGGCCGTGGACGAGGTTCGCCAACTCGGTCGCGGCCACGGCGCTGCCGAACAGGTACCCCTGGGCCCGGTCGCAGCCGAGCTGCTCCAGGCGGTGCTGCTGCTCGTCGTGCTCGACCCCGACCGCCACGGTGAGGAGGCCGAGCTTGTGGGCCAGTTCGATGGTGGCCCGCACGATCGTGCCGTCGACGTAGTTGTTGCCGAGACCGGCGATCAGCCGGCGATCGATCTTGACGAAGTCGAGGGGGAACCGGCGCAGGTAGCCGAGCGACGTGTCCCCTCCGAACTCGTC
>Ga0209591_10005282_pt1 | contig 14440 bp, 9 predicted proteins | sample MAT01_FD_187207 | JGI IMG/M metagenome (GOLD analysis project Ga0209591, IMG submission 187207) | Freshwater microbial communities from Lake Fryxell liftoff mats and glacier meltwater in Antarctica - MAT-01 (SPAdes) (version 2) | ecosystem: Environmental > Aquatic > Freshwater > Ice > Liftoff... | reverse complement strand
CTTCTTTTTCTTCTTCTTCAGACGCCTCATCTTCTTCTTTTTCTTCAGAATCTTTCAAGTTTTCATTAACTCCTTCTGCATCAGTTTCTTTGGATTCTTCAGAAGATAACTCAGTATCAGATTCTTCTTTAGAAGAAGAAGAAATAGCTTCGGCTTCAGTTGAACCTGATTCAGATTCTGTGGATGGATTTTTTGATTCAGAAGGAGATGGATCTTCAGACAAACCTTTTTCAGGAGTTTTCTGACCAAAAATATTTAGATCTGGATTCTCGGATTCACTATCTACTCCTTCTTCAACAGGAGTTTCACTATTTCCTTCTTCAGAGTCTTGTTCGTGACCAGGAGTATCCGCTTGATTTTCGGAAGGGGTAACTTGGTTTTGGTCATTAAGATTTTCAGTAGACGACAGCGAATCATCGTTCAAAGATTTGTTTTCTTGTGAAGAGAGTTCGTTTTCAGACGCAACAGTGTCTTTAGAAATTTCTGGATCATTAGTTCCAGGATTTTCTTTGGAATCATTTGGCTTTTTAGTAGAATCTGATAAATCATCAGATTCTTTTTTACCACCAAAAAGGTCGCCTAAATTTTTAAGTATATCGTCTTCGTTTGGCATTATAAACTAGTAATTGTTCTTCGAATTATTTTTTACGGAGTAAATGTGATTAGCAATTCCTGATTTTCGTCTTCAGAGGTATTTACAGCCCAGAAACTAGCACCTTCAGCCATTTTTTCTAATATTTTATGAGAAAGTTCTGGTAAGATATCTTGATTTAAAAAATGATCTATTGTCCTTGCGCCCATATCCATTTGTGTACAACTTTCAGTGATTCTATTGATTATTGATGGATCAAAAGTTAACTTAGCATTATGATTCAATTGGAATTGATTTTGAATTTTAGCTAATTTCAAGAGAACAATATTTTTAATTTCTGGTGCACCTAAAGGATAAAAAGGCACTAATGTCATTCTACCTAATAAAGCTGGTTTAAATACTTCCACTAATTCTGGACGAATGTTTTCAAGTACCGTTTCAGGATTGGGTCTCGTTTCTGAAATTCTACATAAATCAATAATTGTTTCAGATGCCACATTTGAAGTAAGTAAAATGATAGTGTTTTTAAAATCTACTTCTACTCCTTCAGAATCTTCAATTCTACCTTTGTCAAATATTTGATAGAAAATTTCTAATACATCAGGGTGAGCTTTTTCTACTTCATCTAATAAAACTACTGAATAAGGATTTCTACGAACAGCTTCGGTTAATACTCCACCTTTTCCATACCCAACATATCCCGGAGGTGCACCTTTCAGTAATGAAACTGTATGTGCTTCTTGATATTCACTCATATTAATAAGAATGAGATTTCGTTCTCCACCAAAGAATATATCGGTAAGGGTAATAGCACTTTCTGTTTTACCAACTCCAGAAGGACCTACTAATAGGAACACTCCTACTGGTTTACTAGGATCTGTTAAATCTGCACGAGATATGTGTATTCTTCTACAGATAGAAGACAACGCTTGAGGTTGACCTACAATTCGTTCAGCCATTTTTTCTTCTAATGATAGTACTGAAGCTATTTCATCAGACATCATTTTTCCAACTGGAATTCCAGTCCAACTTGATACCACAGAAGCTACTAAATCTGAATCGACCCAAGCAGGAACCATTACTTCACCGGCTTGAATAGTTTCCAGAAAATCTCTATTATATTCAATTTCACTACGTAAACGAGCTAATTCTTCTTCATTTTCAGGCTCAGTTTCAGAAATTTGTTCAATTTTCGTTTGAGTTTCGCCAAGTTTTTTAACAATTTCGAGTTCTTTGCTCCATTTCGTTTCAATACTATGGCGTTCTTCGGATACTTTGTCTAATTCTTCGTGAAGTTCAGTAATTCTTGAAGAGTGCCCACGTAGTGCTAATTGTTCTTTTTCAAGTACATTCAACTCATTTTGAATACGTTCCATTGCTGCAATTTTTTCTTCAATTTGTGGCGGTGTACTATTTTGACCAACAGCTACCCGAGCACAAGCAGTATCTAAAACAGAAATTGCTTTATCTGGTAATTTCTTTTCAGAAATATAACGCATAGAAAGTTTGATAGCATCTTTTACAGCTTCGTCGAGAATTAAAACTTTATGGTGATGTCGTAGATTTGGAACTAGTCCACGCAACATAGTAGTTGCCACTTCTTCATTTGGTTCATCGACTTTTACGACTTGAAATCTACGAGTTAAAGCTGGGTCTTTTTCGAAATATTTTTTGTATTCAGACCAAGTAGTCGCTGCAATTGTCCTTAATTCACCACGAGCCAATGCAGGTTTTAAAAGGTTTGCTGCATCGTTTTGACCAGACTGACCTCCAGCACCAATCATTGTATGTGCTTCATCTATAAAGAGTATAACAGGAATTGGTGATTCTTTTACTTCATTTATTACATTTTTTAATCTATTTTCGAATTCGCCTTTCATACCAGCACCAGCTTGAAGTAATCCTAAATCAAGAGTTCGCAAGGAAACATTTCGCATTGGTGGGGGAACGTCACCTTTCACAATACGTTGAGCCAGACCTTCAACAACAGCTGTTTTCCCTACTCCAGCTTCACCTGTTAATATAGGATTGTTTTGTCTTCTTCGAGTAAGGATATCAATTAGTTGTCGAATTTCTACATCTCTACCGTAAATTGGATCAATCAAACCTTGACGTGCTTGTTCAGTTAAATCGACAGTAAATTGACCTAATGCTGAATCTGCAGAAGGAGCTGAATATGCACGGTCTAAGGTAGAAGTACCCGCAGTGGTAGATGAATCAATTTTTCCACCAGAAGGATCTTCGGCAGAACCTTTAATAATATTTTGAACTTTTTGTCTCATCGTTTCACGATTCAAAACAATAAGAGAAGGTATAGAATGAATGATGATATTTCGTAAATCATCGTCTTCTACCATTCCCATTATTACAGAACCAGAACGAATAACACCTGAACCTAACTGAAGAGTAGAAGTTGCCCACGCTTTTTGAAGTACGTCTTGAATAATTGGTGATAGATTCGGTGTACGGTTATTTCCTCTTTTAAATCGGTCAATAGAAATTTTTAATTCTTTCCGAACATTTTCAACATTCACTTTAAATGCAGTGAATATATGTCCAACATCAGAATTTGGTAATTCAATTAACCTCATTAAAAAATGTTCAACTTCTATAGTATAGTTTGTATTTTGTACACACAAACCTGCTGCCCCTTCTAAGGCTTTTTTACACGTTGGGTTAAGTTTTTCAATTAAGGTTTTTAATTCATATATCATGCAGATTCCTTTTCAATTACCTCAAGTAAGTGTTTGTATTTGTTTTTATCACCAGATAAAACAGTAGAAAAATTTTGATTCGATTTTCCAGAAGTGGATGTAAGCCAAGCATTCCATCCTAAACGAGAATGGCTTTCTTTAGGAACATTTTTTGGTTTTGCTACTAATTTAGTAGGTGGAATTTGGTCGAAATTTAAATGAATATTAAAAGATATATCGAATTCTTCACTTGCATAAAATTGTGTTAACGACGATAAAGGTGTATATGCATCACCAGAAGGAAGGAAACTACAATATTGAGCATAGGTTATATCGTGAATATGGATGAGAAATGCTCCAACCTGATCCCATATTTTTCTCCCTAATAGAACCGAATCACCTAAAATATGATTTTGTGCTTTTTCTTCAATTCCAATGATTGTTAAATCATCTTCTATTACTGTTCTATATTTTCCCATCATGTGGTCAATTTCGAATCGAACGTTAAAATGATGGGACAACATTTGTAGTAAACCTTGAGCAGAACGAGGTGATTGCGTCAATAACCCAGTATACCCTAAAAATTGTTTGTCATCAATCGGCATCCTATTTTGAAGAGAGGGTAAACCCATTCCATTTAAAGCTTTAAAGTAGGTTGCTAAATTTGTTTCTTCAGGTTTTTTGTTTTGAAGTGCAACCCTATGATATCGCTTAACCCGGAATAACAAAGAAGTAATTCTATGATTAAAAATATCAAAGAAATCTTTCATCGAATAATCTTTTTTCCACATTCGTTCCAATAACAATTCAGTTATTGGATACGGAAGAGGACTTCTTGGACCATTCAAGCCAATAAAGTTAATATCCATGACAGGCATTTCATCTTCATTTGCCGGTTTTTTCAAATTATATATTGAACTCGGCATAAAAGCAAAGGTAATATGCTGTTTAAATCGAACGGTTTCCCAATCTGATTCAACGGTATCACCAACAGGAAGTCTGTCGGGATGAATTTTTTCTAAAATTGCAACAGCTCTATAAAAATTGAATTTCCAAGGCTCTGCATACAACCACTGTTCTACAGAAGTTCTTTTGCGCCAACCATAGGTTTCCATTTTTTCCAGACTCCTTCTCGTTGCGTACTTTTAGCAATGAGTTCAGTAAATGAATTGATAGATGCATATAATGCAAAAAATTTATTAAGGACACTCGCCATTAAGAATGCAGAGCCACCAACAAAACGTTCTTCATCAAATGTTAAAGAAACTTCTGTGCCTTGAGCAAATCCACGCCAAGAATCTTTTCCTAATCTACGAACAACTTTTCTCGTTTTCATATCACGCAATCCCATAATCTGTTGTTGGATTGCAGGTTCATCGCCATAATTATATAATCCTAAAATCTCTCGTAAGGATTTTACAGAATTTTCTCCTTCAGAAAGAGACAAATAATTAAGGGATAAATGAGAAATCAGTCTCCAACGAGTAGTTCCTGCAATTGGAGGATCTATTTGATTTGTAGGTTTTTGTACACAATATATTTTTGATACAGGTATTGAATCTTCTGTAAACAAAACAGCTCCATACGGCATTTGGTCTGCTGCGTGTCTATTAGTACAAAGTGTATGCGCAAAAATTGTTGAATCAGCAGGTAATTTGGGATTAAATTGCAAGTCTACAAATGAAAGCATCATTTCCGTACCTTGCATATTTTTCTTTTCTACCGGTATTCTTCTTGCAATCCAATATGCTTTATTTGAATCAGATTCTTGTTGATGGCTAAACGAATAAAATTGATTGTAATCAACAGATTCATTCATACTATCTGAAGAAGCTGAAATTTTATCTATACTATGGATTTCTGTAGTATGTTCTCTACGAATATCTGCAGTAAGGTTGTATTCTAACTCAGTTTGCGTTAAACGTATTGGTTCAGAAGTTTTATGAAAAAGATTTATAACTGGTACACATCCCAATTCAAAATTATCTTTTGAAACTCGTAACTGGTTTTGAGGTACATATTTTAACAAAAACAAAAGATCAAGTTGATCTTCAGCTTTTCGTTTGTCTAAATTTACAATATCAAAAAACAAGAATTTTTCTGGGAATACAAAATATTCTTGTAAAAGTCTGTATTGAGGATGAGAATGTTTAGGATATGGTATACATTCTTCGTCAGGGTTAAAACCTACTGATTGGATTGAATTAGCTCCTAAACTAATTGGTACTTTCATGGTATCTGAAAGTAATAGAACATCGGTTGTTTGGGAGAACAACAATTCATACAGCATATGTACAACCGATTTGTCTCCATTGAGATAAAAGCGAAGTTTTTTCAAATCTAGTTCACTAAAAGGTCCTTGTTGGGATTCCAAAGACAATCGTAGTACGGCAACAGTTTGCGACGAAGAATCTAAAAAATCGTATTTATCAATAGGCTCAATCACAGCTTGTTTAACCGTAACTGGGTATAAAGTTAAATCGGTAGTAGTTCTAAACTTACAAATACCATCGGTATTTGTTGGGGCAAAAAGCGGAGAATGTTTTGGGACTGAAAAACCAGATTGAATTTTACCACGTTTTGGGTCAACTTCAAACTTAGCAATTGACATTGAAGGAATTGGTTGTAGATAATGAGGATATAAATTATCTAAAAACGCGGATGTAATTTCAGGAAATTCCGCTTCAATATTATACTGAACTCTTGCTGAAAGATACGCAAAACCTTCTAATAACCGCTCAACATACGGATCGGCTGCTTGGTCAGCAGTTAATTCTAATCTTGAAGCAATTTTGGGATACTTTCTTGCGAATTCTAATCCCATTTTCCGCAAATATGTTAATTCTCGTTCATAAAAATAGACGAGATTGTTTTTATCATCACCCTTCATAAACTTCTATTTCTCCGAGTTTGTTTTTAACAGTTATGGCAAACGAAAGTGGTTGGACAACTCCTTCAACTTTCAAAATAGCATTCATTCTAATGAGTAATTTTCTAGTATCTTGCGTGATTGTTTCAATAGAAATAGAAACATTTTTTAAACGAGGTTCAAAATTTACAATTGCTTCACGCAACATAGAAGCAAGCCGGTCTTGTTCGTGAGAACTGGCAGTATAGAGAGCAGAAAAATCAAAAACTCCGTAATTTACAACCGAACGAGAAAAACGTTCTTTTGAAAGTTCGTTAATTTCTTGTTTCATTCCAATTGGCCGTTTCAAATCATCCTTGGATTGAGGGAATGCACGAGTGTTAAAAAGCCATAAAAGATCTCGTTGAATTGAAGCATATAGTTCCTTCAAAGAAACAGCTCTAAATGGATCTTTTTCCGTTTTTTTATGCGGTTCAAAATCTATTAATCTATCAAGAAATGGGGCTTTAACTTTTTTACTCATTCTCTTCGTTCATTCTCACAGAAAAAGTGTCTGAAGTACAATTATACAACAATTTTACGAATTCTAAGAATAAAATTGAGGGTGCAATCTTAGAAGAAAGTCACCCTTCAATTTTAATTCAGATTTCATTACGAAATAGCGTCAGTTTTTAAGTTGTGAGTTGCAACAGTATTACCACCAGATGATCCAGAATCTTCTGCTTGATCAGTGTATGTATACGTTAGTTCACCATACGCCAAAGAATACGATTCGTGTGGAATATCTCCACCACTAGCTGATATTGACATACTAGAAATTACAACATCTTTCATTGAAACTTCTAAATATTTTACTTCACCAGTTTCAGAAGCTCTGTAACAAGTAATCAATACTTCATCGTGGTGAGCACCTGACCAAAGATTTTTCATCAATACCACAGATGCAAGATCCAAGTATTTTGTAAAACTTAAATCTTGATGGTTTGCACGTTCAACAGTTCCACCACCTGCAGAAGAGCGGATTGGTGATGTTGGTTGATTAAAACCGTGAGACCAAGACATAACTTCAATTTCACCAGCATGAGTAGCATTAGCAGCATCACCAGCAACATCAGGACCAGTGAATTTAACAAACATTTGAGTAGCCATTTTTTTTCCTTTTGAAAATTATATTAGTAAGTATAAATTTATATGTCAATTACTATGAAATAGCATCAGTTTTTAAGTTGTGAGTTGCAACAGTATTACCACCAGATGATCCAGAATCTTCTGCTTGATCAGTGTATGTATACGTTAGTTCACCATACGCCAAAGAATACGATTCGTGTGGAATATCTCCACCACTAGCTGATATTGACATACTAGAAATTACAACATCTTTCATTGAAACTTCTAAATATTTTACTTCACCAGTTTCAGAAGCTCTGTAACAAGTAATCAATACTTCATCGTGGTGAGCACCTGACCAAAGATTTTTCATCAATACCACAGATGCAAGATCCAAGTATTTTGTAAAACTTAAATCTTGATGGTTTGCACGTTCAACAGTTCCACCACCTGCAGAAGAGCGGATTGGTGATGTTGGTTGATTAAAACCGTGAGACCAAGACATAACTTCAATTTCACCAGCATGAGTAGCATTAGCAGCATCACCAGCAACATCAGGACCAGTGAATTTAACAAACATTTGAGTAGCCATCGTAAAACTCCAATAATTATATAAGATAGATTAATTCTGTTATTAGAAACGAAACAGTATTTTTATTATTTTAAAATGAGCATTTAATGAATAATAATTTAACATTGAATTCAATAAAAGAGGTCGACTTCTTTCGAAGCCGACCTCTAGTACATGATTTTCAATTATGCTGGAGGAGGTAATTCTGCAACCAAACGAATTGAAGTAGTTAATTCTTCCAATTGGAAATGTGGACGTAAGAATGCAACTGCACGATAAGCACCTGGACGTCCAGGGATATCATATACATCAACACGAGCTTCACGTAATGGGAATTTCGCTTTAGTATCTTGACCAGCATCATCCATATTTAACACATACATCATCATCCAAGTATTCAAATATGCTTGAAGAGTATCTTTTGTTGCAAAACTACCAATTTTATCGCGAACGATTACTTTCAAGTAGTGAGCAAAACGAGATGCAGAAAGCATATAAGGCAACATAGAAGAAATACGAGCATTTGCTGTAGCTTGAGGAGTGTTGTATTCTTTTGGTTTGTTTGTAGTTTGTCCACCAAAGAATGCAGCATAATCAGTGTTTTTGCAATATGCAAGAGCCATAAAGCCTAAATCGTTTAATTCTTTTTCACGACGGTCAGTAATTGCAATTTCCGTAGGAACTTTCACTGCAATTTCACCATCATCAGTTTTAAACGTATGCACTGGTAATCCTTCAACTAATCCTCCACCTTCAACTCCACGAATAGCGGCAGTCCAACGGTGTTTTGCAAAAGCGTCAGTAATACGAACACCTAAAGCATAGGCAGCATTACCCCAAAGATATTTACTGTGATCTTTTCCATCACAATCTTCGATGTAATTAAATTCTTCAACAGGAACAGTATCTGGTCCATAAGGAAGACGCATTAAAATACGTGGTAATACTAACGATACATAACGTGAATCTTCTGATTCACGGAATGAACGCCATTTGATCAATTCTGAAGATTCGAAAATTTTCGAAAGATCACGTGGGTTAGCTAAATCTGTCCATGCACCAAAATCAAATAATTTTGGAGAAGCAGATGAAATCAATGGAGCATGAGCAGCGGCTGCGATGTTTGAAAGTTTTTCAAGCATTGAGATATCTTGTGGATGACGACCAAATTCGTAATCAGCTAGTAAACAGCTGTACGGATGACCACCGAAAGAACCGTATTCTTCTTCATAGATTTTTTTGAACAATGAACTTTGATCAAATTCAATTGCTTTTTCTACATCATTAAGAACTTCTTTTTTAGTAGCACATATTAAACGAAGTTTTAGTGAAGTACTAGTTTCCGTATTGAAAACTTGATATTTCAAACCACGCCAAGCGCCTTCTAATTGTTGAAATTCTCCAGAATGCATAACTTCTGAAAGCTGTGCAGAAATTAAAGAATCAATTTCAGCAATACGTCGTTGAATCATTTCAACGGTATCATGGCTTACTGTCATTCCTTCATCAAGGATTTGAGTAACAAATTCACCAATCAAGTTTGAAGCATACGATTTTTGTGATTCATCGCGTGCCATATTTCCTTGAAGGATAATTTTTTCTAGTAAAGGGAGGTTTTCTACATCAACTGCAGCACCACCTTGTAGTTCTAATTCTTCAGCCATTATTCGGTCCCTCCACTTACTGTTGCGGTTTTAAGTTCTTCTAACTCTTCTGTTTTTGAAACAACATCTTGAAGTAAAGCATCTAATGCATCGTTACCATCAAGTTTAGCAATTAAATCTGTTAATCTTTGACGAGCTTCGTATAATTTACGAAGTGGTTCGATTTGAGTAACAACACTTATTGGTTCGAAATCATCTATATGATTAAAGCTCAAAGATACATTCAATTTCGTATTATCATCTTTAAGAGTATTAGATACTCTGTACGATAATGTCGGATTGATTGATCTTAAGACGTCATTGAAATTGTCACGGTCAATTTCAATAAATTTACGGTCTTTCAAACGTGGTAGAGCAGTTTTTCCAGCCAAGTCACTCATGATCCCGACTACAAATGGAAGCTCTTTTTTCTGAATCGCGCCTCCAATTTCCACATCATACGTAATTTGGACTCTCGGCGGTCTTACCCTACTTAGCTTATGCTGCGTGCTTTCAGCCATGTAACACTCCTAGAAAATATAGAGAAAAAAATAAAGGTTTCCCTTTTTTGGTTTTAACAAAGATAGCGATTTTTTTTAATTAAACAACACTTTTCAGTTAACCTTTTTTACAAATACATTTTGATGTAAAGGTATACTGTGTGGTAACGGTTCTGATTTCGGTTTTAGGCGTGCTTCTGAAGCTGAAATATCCATTCCAATTCTATCGGTACTTCGGCGAACACGAATTGCTCTTCCAACTTCGACACCAAATTTTACTGTTTCACGTAATTTTTTCATAACATTAAATCTTTCTGCATTGAGTTATTTTTTCATACCCAACAATTTGAAGATATCTTGTAGTTGCTGTTTGTTTTCTACAAGCTCTTGGAATACATCAACAGCGTTCATATTGCCCCAAGAAACTGCACGTTTTACCAAGTATGGTGTTGGTGAGTGAGGTTCTATTCTTGCTAAATACTCTGCAGCTGCATCTAACATTCTATATGCATCTGCACGAGTTTTAATTTTTGTTCCTGTAAAGGAAGTAGATCCATCTAAATCATCATCATAAGAATCTCCAAATTCATCGTCTAAAGAATCGGAACTTGTAGATTCATATTCTTCGGCTCTATCTTTTAGAATATCTAAGTATACTTTATGAATTGTAACTATGGATTCTTTTAATTGTAACAAACTAGGAGCATTATTACCACACATTTCCGACCAAAACTGATTAATCCTATAAATTTCTTCTAACGAACTCTTCAAGTATTTGTCTGCGTTAATGTAATATTGGATAGGAGTAATCATCATAGTATTCACAATTTTAGCGTGTGATACTGTTTCTTCTTTCTTTTTAGCAGCCGCAGCTGGATCTTTTTTTGCCACTGCTTCTGAATGAAGTGCAAACTCCCAATCATTCCAAGAAAAGTTTTCGTCATGATTTTGTGTTATAGAAACATTCTTTATTGACATACAAACTTTATCATTCAACCAAGATAATGGAGAACAACGAAATTCAAAATCGTCTTCTTCTTCAATTGGAGGATAAATAGATTCCCAGAATGCCATCGATAGTTCATTTATAATCTTCAAACCATCGTACAAACCTTCGTATCCTCGCAGATTCATCATTGCTTCTGTAAGCCAAGCAGCCAACTGTAAATCTTTTGTTACTGTTTCAAGTGCTTCTAAAGCTAATTCTTCAACTTTGGACCAATCAGATTTTTTAATATCTGTTTGCCAAACACCTTGTGGCAAATCTTGATCTTCACGAATATTTTCTCGTATGTCATCGTATAACGACTCATACAACATATATGCACCGGAAGGTTCTTCTATAGAAATCGGAGCTAGTATTTTTTCTAAATCAACTATTGCCATATTGTTGTACCTTGTAATTATTTACTTAAGCCAAATTGAGGAGCAATTGTCGGGTAAATGGTATTTACTCGTAATTCTGTTTTCTTATCTGCTCCAAATACTCCTACTCGCATAAATAGTTTAGCATAATTTGGAGCATTTGATGGCGTTTGTGTTTGTTTATCTAAATTAGGTTTCAGATTAAAATTAAATCCTAACATATAATATAAGTCTTTTAAGGGTAATGATTTGTCCCAATCGTTTTCAGTCATTGCACATTTTTGTAAGAATTCTATTAACGACCACTTTTTCGTAAAGGCGTAGGTAACAGTTCTATTTTTTACATCAATCACAGGGAAATCTGGTCTGTTCGGATTAAATTCTGGCATTTTTGGAGCATCTTTTGCCCATTTGAATACAACATTTATAGAATCTCCATATCTCCAAGTCCAGCGTTTATCTGGTGAATATGATCGAATTGTTTTTCCGCCAATGTCTACATACCAATCTATTAACTGATTTCCATTGACTTCTTTTTTTACATTAGATCTAAAATACAGATTTCCTTCAAATGTTGGTGTATTATCTTCAGAAACACCTCCAACTATTGGATGTAAGAAATCTCTTATAGAACGCATATTATCTAAAAATATAGCTGCTTGGAACATTTGTGGATAATTGTTTCTCATTTCAGAAAGTCTTGCACCACCAATTTTCATATATCTGTCATACATAACAAGGAAGTCTAAAATATCTCTTGGTTCAGCATCTGAGGCTTCATTAATTTCAGTATTTGAAACAAATGGGAATCTACCTTGTAGTCTTTTCGAGAAGTATAATCGTAATTGATTATACCCATTTCGAATTTCGTATGCAGTTAAGAAGTCGCAACGATCTTTCATTGCTTTTCGAATTTTATCTCTTCTATCTAAGAAGAAACTTTCTCCAATTCTTAGTTTTGCTTCTCGAGAAGTTAATACTTCAGAACAATTCTCTAATTCAATACTTAAAGTAGAATAAACCAAGTTTTCTAACAATACTACGTGATTACCAGGTACTTCATCTTTTTCTTTTTGTAATTCTCTAAGGATGTTTTGCCATTCAATATATCCCGGAGAACGAGCCATATCGCCACCTTGAGTCGCTAAGAAGTCTGTGAGAATTTTAGAATAATCATTTGAGAATCTTGTAACTGTTGCCAACTGCTTTTCTAGATAATCCGCTAACTCTACTGAATCTTGAGCATTGTTAAACAGTACAGAAACCCTTCTGTCTCCATTCCAATTTTCTAAGAGCCTATCGTTGAACAAATATACGTTTTCTTTATCTAATCTTTGACGTAAAGATTTGAAAATATTCGTAGACTGAGAACGAATCAAATCACGTAGATCTTGTTCGCCACCTACATAAATTCTTTCTTGTCGCATTGTGCGGAAGATTTGATTCAATGATTCAGTTGCTGCTTGAAAACTTTGAATTTCGGCACGTATATCATCTTCAGAACGTATTTCATTATAATCTTTACTAATAGGGTCAGTATTAGCAGCTTGTGCAATATACCCAACAAATGTTGTTTTAAATCCACCTTTTGCTACCATTTTAAGTGATGCAAATTCTAATGGTAATTTACCAATTTCTTCTGTTGTATATTTCGTAAACGGATCATACAAACTATTTGCTTGAGAAAGTATAGCGGTATTCCATTGCAAAAGTGAACCTTCGTCGACATTGTTAGGAATAGATTCTTGATATTTTGCTGACATAAATTTCTGGTTCAGCAAATTGCTAAGTGCAAGTTTTAATTCTGTAACTTTTGGAGTAAACTCTGTTTTCAGAATAAGGTCACCGCCTTTATTTTCTCTATTGAGAACTAATCCAGTCATTGGTGACTGTTGCTCAATCAAATATTCTTGTAGTTGGTCTAATCTTGTTTCAACTTGAAAATCTATAATTGCTTTAGGATCTTCACCTTTTGCTTTTAACAACATTGAATTTTGAAGATCGGTAACAACTTTATTATAATCTGGGCCACCTTCAAAGAATTGTTTTGTTATCCAAGCAATCATAGGATTTGAAAGTAACAATTCAGTAGATTCAATTGTACTTACTAAGTTACGAGCATTTTCAACATCTTTGTATTCTCCAACAGCTTGGTCAAGTTCTTTAATCCCAGTTACCATAGTAGTAACTTGGTTTTTAACAATATTGTTATCAAAGAAACTTTCAGCAAATTTACCAATTAACAACGAGGCTTTAATATGTGAAGGCTCTGCATATTTGTCGTATCGGAATTTTTCTAATGATCTTTCTTCAACTGAACGTTCGTAATAAGTTCCTTCTTGTTCAAATTGTAATGGTAATTCTATTTCAAACAAATAGGAAGCCAAAGCTCTAATTTTACGTAAAGTACCTTCTTTATCTAAATCGTTATATAAAAGAATATTATATTCCAACTTTGTAAGTTGTTCAATATATTCCTTTAGTTTAATAAATTCTGTATTGTTAGAAACAGTTAACAAATCAACTGATTTAGTTTGTACACCAACTACATCTTTCAAAAAATTTAGATCGTCATTGTTCGATTCGTTCCCTTCAATTGTTACAATTGTTGATGCTTTCGATTCCAACTTAATAAGCATCGCTTTGAAGATTACTTTATGGTAGGTAACGGAAATAATTGATTTCACATCACTATGTAAGCCAGTAAGGTATGAACTAGGAACAAATATTGAATGTAAATTATCACCAGAAATTTCAGCAATTCCTTTGACGACCCTTGTACCAGATTTCAAATAATCTTCGTCAGGAACTTCTTGATTTAAGCGTTCTAATTTGTAAATATTACCAAGATATTCATACATATCTTTGAGTAAATTTGTCATAGAACTTTGAGAATTGTTTAAACCACTATACGCAAAAAGAATTCCAACTCCAAAAATTAATGGTATAAGGAATGTTGAAATTTGAGTAAAAAGAACAGTTCTATTTCGCGAAAAGAAGCTTCTAGTATCAGGAGTTGCAAGAGAAAATTCTTGAAATATTTTTGTTGAGAATAAATTCTTAGTAAAGAACAATTTTTCCTTACCAATAAATCGTGGAT
>Ga0209591_10005276_pt1 | contig 14452 bp, 10 predicted proteins | sample MAT01_FD_187207 | JGI IMG/M metagenome (GOLD analysis project Ga0209591, IMG submission 187207) | Freshwater microbial communities from Lake Fryxell liftoff mats and glacier meltwater in Antarctica - MAT-01 (SPAdes) (version 2) | ecosystem: Environmental > Aquatic > Freshwater > Ice > Liftoff... | reverse complement strand
CGCGACGGTTCATGAACCCCTGCTCGATCGCCGGCAATTGCGACTGCAGTGTGTAGGAGGCGACCATCTGGCCCGTCATCGCGTTAGGCTGCAGGCCAAAGAACGCTGGCGTGATGTCCGCCGGTGAATTGTTTTCGAGTCCGAAATAGACCACATAATTCCTTGCCATGTAGACGGACATAGCACGAACCCAACTGGCATCATCAGGGTAGGCGGCACGCACCGGCCGGGCAGCAATCCCCACGATGACGGTGCCCGCTCCATCAAGCATCCGCCAAGCGGCCTGCGTGTTCTGCGCACCGCGTTCACGAATAGTCACCCCCGTACGCCCACTGCTGGCTTGGCCAAAGAGGGACATGTTGAGGTAAAATCCACGCGCTTCGCCACCATCTATCTGACTAGCCACTTGGACGCCTGCTGCTGCATGCATCAGAAAGGTGTCATCCCTCGCCGGCGCTTCGGGATTGCCGTTCATGCCAAACGCTACGTAAGTCGCGGCATTGACCGCACCGGCAGCGAGGGGCTGATTGCTCGCCACATCGTTTGCCAAACCGGCTCGGTTATAGGTGAAAAGCGGCAGATCCGTAGCGTAGACAGGAAATCCGGTATTGGCGACGGTAGGAGTGAAGTTGGCCGCGGCCGTGTAGTAGAGTTGCTGAGCTCCTGGAAAATCCCCTGGTCTGATCGTGTACTGTCCTGTGGGGGCCTGAAACAGCGGCTGCCCCCGGCCCACGACCACCTGGTGCTCGAACGGATAACCGGACAATTGGGGGATGTTTGCCAAGGTGTTGACGATCGAGGCATTCCGGTTTCTCTGATCGCGCACATAGTCGCTATGACCAACAAGTCCGTTCCGGCTGTCGCCGGCTGGAACCAGACTGACGCCGTTGAGCCTCACCACCGAATCAGTACCGTTGAGCGCGTGGGAAAGCGGAATGTTCCACGGCTCCGTCACTGCAGGAGCGGGGTTGAGGCTCGCCTGGTACCAGTAGTTGCCCACCTTGCGTGTACGAAAGATCCCGTCGACACCGGTGATCGTCGCTATTTGGCTCGCGCTCCCGATATTGATGCCAGAACCGCTGGTAGCGGAATTGGTATAATTACCTGTGAGGTAGGCGGTGCCCTGCCCACCTAGATAAAGAGCACCGTTGGAGTGCACGGCTCCACGGATGTCCAACTGGGCACCAGGATTGAGTTCGATGTCGCCGGTTTTTCCCGTGGCCCCGTAGAAGAGCACATACCGAAAGAGATTGATGAGCTTCAATTGAACCATGCGCTGGGTCTGAGCGCTGACGATGGATTGCTCCGGCTTGGTCCAGGGATCGGCGTTGTCGATAGTGATCCCCTGCTTCGACCATTCCTTTTGGTTTATGTAGAAGGCATGTGAAACAATACGAAAGTGGTAATAACCAGGATTCATTCCGTCCAAGGAAGCTCCCGTCCAGGCCGTCGTCGGCGTGACCACTTCATTCGGATTGGCCTGGTAGTTGTCGGTGAACCCGCCGCTCAAGGTGTCCCCGGTGTTAATGACACCATCACTGTTGGTGTCGGCGATGGTCCGGTCGTAAATCTTTACCGGTTCGATGCGCCAGAAAACCAAACTGTTCCCGACCCACATACCCTTGGTCGTGAGTTGACCTTCGTGGTCTAAGCCCTGCTGCAACCAACGCTGAGCGATGGACGGATTATTTCCCTGCTCATCGACCTCGATCACGCTTTTGGTTAGATTGTTCAAGTCGCCGCTGGACTGCACCAGCTTGGTCTCCACCAGCGATGCAATTGCTTCCGCCGCATAGGACGCCTGCTGCCGCGCCAGGTTCAAGGACTGCAAGCTGCGGGTCCCCGCCAAGCGTTCTGACGTTAGCGCCAGGACACTGCCGACGCCTGCCAAGACGATGAGCGTAACGACAAGCACGTTGGCGCGGCGGGTGTTTGTATTGAGCGGGAGCATGGGGTAGCCTTTCAGGTCGGAGTCCTGTGACGCGTCTCGTTGATCAGTTTTCCTGGTTGATGCTGCGCATCGCTGCCGTGATTTCCAGTTGTCGCTTGACGGTCACGCCCGTTCCAGCGCTCCCTTGCGGTTTTCGCTGCAGGGATACCGAAATGCGGATTTGGTTCTCATTGAGCGTCGGGTCTTCGAAATGTGTGAAGAATTGGACCGTCGACACGTCCCGTATGAGGATTTCATCGAAGGTCCATGCCGATACCATCGGCGGGATTCCCGAATACCCATTCAGAAACTTCCGTACTAAATTGCGTGTTCCGCTAACGTCCGCCTCGACGGCGTAAAGATAATGACGCAAGAGTTCAGGATCTTGATTCTCATCAAACGTCAGCCCAACACGGCTCGACTCCCACGCTGACGCGACGAACCACTGTGGGTCGGCGCGGTAATCCGGATTCATAACCATCAAGGCAGTCGGCACGGCATCCACGTAGTGGCTGAAGTCCACGGGCGCACTGCCGCTGCGGAAATTGGTGAACGAGTAGCGTTCCGCCGCTGGTGCGTTCGCCACGGCAAGAGACGAACGTAATTTGATGAATTCGATGGTATCACGCGCCGCGCTAACCGCAGGATACAGCGGTTCGCGCGCCTGCGTCATCGGGTTAATATAAGATTTATCAAAACCAGGGTCGTAGCGATAGAACCAAGCGGCATTGGCGAAATCATTAATGGCCCGGCTCTGGAACTGGAGCGACTCAGTCTGCAGATCGGTCCTTGATGAATCGAATTCGACGTAGGTAGTGGCGCTGATCATCGACTGGATCACAGCCACCATGACCACACTGAATAGGGTCAGCGAGATCATCACTTCCATCATTGTCATCGCACGGCGTGTAGGGTTCATGGCCTTTATCTCCTGCGCGCGACGACGATTTCGTGCCAGCGCGTTCCGCCGACTGATGAATTCCAACTGACCAACACACGGACGATAACCGCCGGCTCCAATCCACTCAGATTCAATGTGCCGAGGGCTTCTGGTAGGTATACTTGGGTATCCGTGTTGCTCGCGTCAGTGGGTGCAGTGCCCTGAACCGGATCTCCTACCAATGCTACCCAGACTTTTCGTGGCTCGAGCGTGGGGCTGTCCGTCATGCGGGTGGCAACCACATCCATCACCTTCATCTGGTAATATTCGAGATACACCCGTAGCCCAGGCACACCGCTACGCTCAGTGAGGAGACCCAACTTGGTCAAATCATCGTAGTCACTTGCAGCATCGTCCTGCATCGGCCCGTTGATCATGGTCGGGCTGATTGCCAGCTGCCTAGTTGCCCGGCGATGCCACGACCAAGCGTTATGCCCAGTATAACCGGGAACATCTTTTCCCAGATCGTCCCATCTCGCTCCTTGCATGCGCTCTACCAGGTTCTGCGCAATGGCCTGTACTTTGATCTCCTCGTCAATTGCCGCCCGCGACTGATGCATCGTGTAGATCGTTCCGAGCATGATCGACAAGGCAGTGGCCAGGATCGCCACGGCGATCATGACTTCGATCATGGAAAACGCCCAGCGTCCCGGATTTCGGGGGCAATTTGTGGGCAAGTGGAGCATCGCGTGGGATCCTCAGGAACGTGGCTCGGCGATAACTTCTGTCGGTGGCCGACAAGCAGGTGATAGTATACCCGCATGTCTCTCGACGGACTGTGTTGATTATAATGACCCCGGAAGTGAATGCCACTCCCAGATGGATTTGTTTCGCCCGTTACTTGGACAGAGCGATCTCAGCCGCAGCCAGGGTGTGGCGGATCTCCGCCGCATGATGAGCGCTCGACCAGAAGGCCGCCTCGAAGGGGCTCGGTGCCAGATAGACGCGCTGGCGGAACATGGCCAGACAGAAGGTTTTCCAGCGCTCGGTGTCGCTGGACAAGGCGTCAGCAAAGGAACGCACCGGTCGGTCGCTGAAAAAGAAACCCCACATGGTACCCGCTTGCGACAGTTGAAGCGGAATGCCGCGACGATTGGCGAGATCGCGCAGGCCGATGATCAATTTGGTAACTTGGCGGGACTGGCGGTCGTAGAATCCCGCTTTCGCAGCCAGCCGCAGATTGGCCAGTCCGGCTGCCACCGCGACCGGATTGCCACTGAGGGTACCAGCCTGGTAGCAGCCGCCGAGCGGGGCGAGGTGGGCCATGACGTCACGACGACCGCCGTAGGCCGCCACCGGCAGACCACCGCCGATGACCTTGCCAAGGGTGGTAAGGTCTGGACGCACTCCACACACTCGCTGGTAGCCACCCCATGCGGTGCGGAAGCCCGTCATCACTTCGTCGAACACCAGCAACGCGCCATGCGTGGTGCAGAGTTTTCGCAGGCCGGCGAGATACCCAGGATCTGGCAGCACCAGGCCCATGTTGCCAGCGACTGGTTCGATGATCAGCGCAGCGATGCGGCCACGGTGCTTGCGGAAAACGTGCTCGGTGGCCGTCAGGTCGTTGTAGGGGACCGACAAGGTCAAGGCCGCAAACGCTGCGGGAACACCGGTGGAATCCGGCTGATTGAGCGTAGCACAACCGCTGCCCGCGGCGACCAGCAGGTGATCAGCGTGGCCGTGGTAACAGCCATCACACTTGATGATGAGATCGCGTCCGGTGGCTGCGCGTGCCAGACGCAACGCGCTCATGGTCGCCTCAGTGCCGGAACTGACGAGGCGTACCTGATCCATGCTCGGCAAGGCTTTGCACAACAGCGCTGCCATCTCGGCCTCGACCGGCGTTGGCGCACCGAATCCGAGGCCACGCTCCGCCGCACGCTGCACCGCCTTCACCACCTGCGGATGAGCGTGGCCGTGCAGCAGCGGGCCCCAGCTCAAGACGTAATCGACATACCGTTTGCCATCGGCGTCCTCGACCCAGGCACCAGACCCTTTGACCAGTACCAGTGGCTGTCCCCCCAGCCGTTTGAAAGCACGCACGGGGGAGTTGACCCCGCCTGGAATGACGCGCTTGGCGGCAGCAAAAAGGCGGCGGGAACGGGGACCGGCGAGGGTAGGCATGCCTGGGTCGTGACGCGCCCAGGGCAGCGTGCAAGATCCAACCGTTCAAGACACCCAACACACCGCCTTGCGGGAGATCATTGTCGGGCCTATCCTTAGGTGTGCTTTACCTCGCCAGCCGTAGTCCCCAGCGCGCGATGCTCCTGACGCGCGCCGGCATCGCTTTCACCGTGGTCGATTCGACCTGCGATGAAGAGTCGGTGTCCTTCCCCAACCCGCAGGTGCTGGCGCTCGAACGCGCCCGCGCCAAGGCCGCTGCCGCGGTGCTGAACGCCGATCAACGGGCCTGCAAACCCGCAATCGTGCTTGGCGCCGACACCGTGGTGGCGCTGGGATCCCAGCTCTTTGGTAAACCGGCCAATCGCGCCGATGCCGTGCGGATGCTTGGCCAGCTGCAAAACACCACCCACACCGTGTATACCGGACATTGCTGCTTACGGGTCGACGCGGGCAACCACGGCGAGGCCTCACGCATCGCCATGACTCGCGTGACCATGCGGCCGATGAGCCAGCAGGATATCGAGGCCTATGTCGCCTCGGGTGAAAGTGATGGTCGCGCAGGCGCCTATGCCATCCAAGAAACCGGTGATCGCTTCGTGAGCGAACTCCAAGGAGGCTGGGACACGGTCGTCGGCCTCAACGTCGCGATGACCGCGCGCCTGTTCATGGAATGCACGGAATCCTGGCCGGATGGATATCGCGCATGATCGCCATCGTTTCGGACCTGCATTCCAATCTTGAAGCGGTAGAGGCGGTGATGGACCACTGCCTGAAACTTGGTGTCACGCAGTTCCTCTGCCTGGGTGATGTCATTGGCTATGGCCCAGATCCGCAGGCCGTCAGCGCAATCGCACAAAAACACTTCAGCGCGTCACTGATGGGAAACCACGAAGAAGCGCTGGTCACCGGTAAACACCGCTTCAACCCCCTCGCCGCGCGCGCAATCGATTGGACGCGTGAGGAACTGTCATCGCTGACCAACGGCAAAGAGACGCTGGGCTGGTTCAAACAACGCCTGCCGTTCGTGCTCAAAGGCAACTTGCTGCTGGTGCACGGTTCGATCTATGACCCGGTACACGACTATGTCGACGAACCGGAAAACCCAATCGAAGCGCAACAGATGATCGAAACGCTGGGGCGCGATTTTTCTGGCTTCGACATCTGTTTTGCTGGCCACAACCACACACCGTTCGTGGCCACCAAACTTGGCATCATGATCCCACATGATGGCCACCGCACGTTCCGCATTCCCAAAGGTCACAAAGCCTACGTCTGCGTCGGCAGCGTCGGACAGCCTCGCGATCGTGATCCCCGCGCGAGTTTCGCGACGTTCGACGGCGAGCGTCTGACCTTCCATCGTATTGCTTACGACCTACAGAAGACCCAGGCGAAGATCCTCAAAGTTGGACTCAGCCGGTTCCTCGCTGAGCGGCTCAGCGAAGGCATGTGATTTCACCTGGGGGCTTCTTCAGCGGGCTTCTTCAGCGGGCTTCAGCGGACTTCCCCAAGAACGCGCCTGCGGCGCTGCCCCCATAAGAATTCTCCTGCCGTCGCCCCGCGTTCGGCCGTCTTGCCTCCCCCTCTAACGCGACACCATGCGCCCACGCCGGATGAACCGGATGGGAGTGAGATCACATGGAGCGCTGTGCACTGGGTCTGATCGGGTGGGGCACCGTGGGCGGTGGCGTGGTGGACATCCTCACGCGCGATGCCGCGTTGTTCCGCGAGCGCTGTGGGCTTGACCTATACCTCAAAACCATCGTCACGCGCACGCCCGGCCGTGATCGCGGACAGCATCCGGCCGGCGCGACGATCACCGATCGCGTCGAGGTGCTGCTGAACGACCCTGAGATCCGTACTGTCATCCACTTAGTTGGCGGCACCACGGCGGCCAAGGATCTGTGCGTCGCCTGCCTGAAGGCCGGCAAACACGTGGTCACCGCCAACAAGGCACTGCTCGCCGTGCATGGCGACGAGCTATTCGCCCTGGCAGCCAAACATCAGGTCACCATTGCCTTTGAGGCCGCAGTTGCTGGCGGCATCCCCATCATCGCCGCGCTACGCGATGGTTTGGTCGCCAACCGGATCGAAGGAATATACGCAATCCTTAACGGGACATGCAATTACATCCTCACCCGCATGACCGAAGACGGTCAGGACTACGGCGCCGCGCTGAAAGAAGCCCAAGAATTGGGCTACGCTGAGGCCGATCCTACTCTGGACGTGAACGGCACCGATACCGCCCACAAATTGGCGATCCTCGCGCGCATCGCCTTCCATGGTCGCATCCCCGTAGTTTCTTTGCGCTGCGAGGGCATCGACCGATTAACCGCCCAGGACATCGAATCTGCCCGCACCATGGGTGCCCGCATCAAGCTGCTGGCCGTAGCCAAACCGCGACCCGAAGGCCTTGAGCTGCGGGTGGCGCCAACGCTCATTCCGATCGACCACCCACTCGCCTCAGTGAACCGCAACTACAACGGCATCTACATTCATGGGAGCGCGGCTGGTCCTACCCTATTAGTTGGTCAAGGCGCAGGCGCGCTGCCGACTGCCAGCGCCGTTCTTGCTGATGTCGTCGATGTCTGCACTGGACGTTACTTGGCTACGGCCAGCCGTTTCCAGTTCTTCACCAGCGCCAATGCGGTGCCGCTCTTGCCCGAAAACGAAGAAGTTACCAGCAGCTACGCCCGGTTCGTCGTCGCAGACAAACCTGGCGTTCTTGCTGGCATCACAGGCTTGTTGAGCAAGCAGGGGGTCAGCGTGCTTAACATTCACCAGGGCACTCCAGACCGAAACGGTCAGGCTCTGATTGAGATCAGTACCCACCCCCTCCGTAGCGCTGACTTCTTTGCCGCCATCAATGCCATCGATATGAGCGGTCTGACCCTCAAACCAACAGTGACCCTACGACGGCTATGATGTTCCACGTGGAACAACTCTCGGCCTGACTGAATCGTTGACAGCCCTTGCCTCCTGTGTTCCACGTGGAACATCCCCAACCGTGCCTATGCCTCCGATCATTGCCGTATCAAACCAGAAAGGTGGGGTGGGGAAGACCACCTCAGTGGTCAATCTGGCGGCGGGATGTGGACTAGCGGGCCTCAAAACGCTGGTGGTTGATAACGACCCCCAAGGAAATGCCTCCAGCGTCCTTGGAGAACGGGGTCATGGAACGTCCATCTATGCTGGTGGCCAGCCTCTGCCGGCAGGGCAGCGTCCGAATCTGTGGGTCATCACGGCTGGATCGGATTTGTTGGAGCAAGAGCAGGCGCTCGGACGTCAAAACGGTGGCCGATTGACTCTCAAACAGCGGCTGGCTCCGTTTGCAGAACGCTTCGATGTGATTTTCATCGACTGTCCGCCGAATCTCTCGCTGCTGCCGATCAATGCGCTGCTCGCCGCCAGCCATTTGCTGGTGCCGCTGCAGTGCGAGTACTACGCGCTGGAAGGACTCAGCCAGTTGCTGGCGTATGTCGACGAGTTGCGTGAAGGCGCCCAGGCCAACCTCGAACTCTGCGGCATCCTGCTGACCATGTTCGATCCCAATCATCCGTTGGCGGTCCAGGTCGAGCGCGAAGTGCGCAGCCACTTTAGTGAACGAGTGTTACCAACGGTGATTCCGCGCGATGTGTCATTGGCGGCAGCGCCAAGCCACGGCAAAACCATCTTTGATTACGATCCCCTTAGTATTGGCGGCCTAGCCTACCTGGCCGCCACCAAGGAGCTGCTCCATGGCCTTAAGCGATAACAGCCTCGGCCGCAGCCTGAGCGACGTGTTCGCCAAGACCGTCCGTCGGGAGCAGCCCAAGGGCTACCTGGAGATCGATCTCGGCCTGATCGTTCCGCCAACGTCCAACCCGCGCACAGACTTCGATGCCCAGGCCTTGGACGAACTCGCCGCCAGCCTGCGCCTGCACGGCATGCTCCAGCCGATCGTGGTGATGAAGCGCGAGGTGGGCTACGAGGTCCTCTCCGGCGAACGCCGTTACCGCGCCGCCAAGATCGCCGGTCTGGCCAAGGTGCCGGTAGTCGTGCGCGAGGAGAACGATCCCCAGCACCGGGCCGAGCTACGGCTGATCGAGAACATCCAGCGCGAGAATCTCAATGCGATGGAGCTCGCCCACGCCTACCAGGCACTGATCGAGACCCACGGCCTGACCCACGACGCGCTCGCCGACCGCGTGAACAAAGAACGCAGCAGCATCAGCAACAACCTGCGCCTGCTCGCCCTGCCGGCAGAGGTCCAGGCGTTGGTGTCGAACGGCTCCCTGTCGATGGGCCACGCCAAAGCGCTGGTCGCGATGAGCGATGCCGACTGGCAACGAGCTCTCGCTCAGCGCGCGATCGACGAAGGCCTGTCAGTGCGTGAGGTTGAGCGCCTAGCCAAGCTTGGTCCTTCCGCCGCGCCCACGATTGATCCGACACGCGCTGTCAAACCGCCGCACTTGCGCGAACTGGAAACCAACCTCTTCCACCTCTTCGGCACCCGCGTGACCGTGAAGGAAAAAAGCGGCAAGGGCTCGATGACGTTGCACTTCGACAGCAAAGACCACTTCCAACGCGTGGTCGCGATCATGGATCGCATTGTGAAGCAGGCGAACGCGAGCGGACCGAACGCGGGCTGATTCACAGCAAAGACATTGGCCGCAGAGCCGCAGAGGTGAGACGAGGGCCGCAGAGATGAGCTTTGCTTGCCGCCCTCTTTGTCGATGACACCTGCACACTCCGCTGAAATCCTCACCGCCAATTCCTTCCGCTCTGCGGCCCTCTTCTCACCTCTGCGTCTGCGGTAAACTGAGCCGCCCATCAGCGACCCGCGCAGAAACACCGACACCCGCGGGCAATCCCGCGGGTGTCGTGCTTTCCTAACTCCTAACCGAAGCAAAAAGACTCAGCCCTTACCGGCTGCCGCCTTCAACTTCGCCGGCTTGGCTTTCGCCGCGACCTTGCCGTTTTTGCTGCCGTGACGCAGCGCAGCCTGAGCGGCCGCGAGGCGCGCGATGGGCACGCGGAACGGCGAGCAGCTGACGTAGGTCAGGCCGATCTTGTGGCAGAACTCGATGGTCGAGGGATCGCCGCCGTGTTCGCCGCAGATGCCATACTTCATGCCTGGACGTACTGGCGCTGACTTCTGCAGCGTGATCTCCATCAGCTGACCAACACCAGCCTGATCGATCGAGGCGAAGGGGTTGGCCTTCACGATGCCGAGCTTCTGGTAGTAGGGCAGGAACTTGCCCGAGTCGTCACGCGACATGCCCATGGTGGTCTGGGTCAGGTCGTTGGTGCCGAAACTGAAGAACTCAGCGTGCTCGGCGATCTCGTCGGCGGTCAGCGCGCCGCGCGGGATCTCAATCATAATACCGACCAGGTACGGCAGCTTGGTCTTGGCCTTGGCGAATTCCTCGGCGAAGACGCCATGGACGATGTCGAGCTGGTTCTTCAGTTCCTGCTGGAAGCCGACCAGCGGGATCATGACTTCGGGCACGACCTTCTTGCCGGTCTTCTTGGCGACCGCGAGGGCAGCGCGCACGATGGCGCGGCTCTGCATCTCGGTGATCTCCGGATAGACGATCCCGAGGCGGCAGCCGCGGTGGCCGAGCATGGGGTTGAACTCATGCAGGCTGTGGCCGAGCGCTTCGATGCGGTCGTATTTCACGCCGAGCTTCTTGGCCAAGTCTTCCATCTGAGGACCGGGCTGGGGCAGGAACTCGTGCAGGGGAGGATCGAGCAAGCGGACGGTCACCGGGCGGCCGGCCATCGCTTCGAACAGGCCTTCGAAGTCCTTCTGCTGCACGGGCAGCAGTTTGGCGAGGGCGCCCTTGAAGTGATCGATGGCCTGAGCGTATTGGCCCTTGAGCGCAGCGATCTTCTGCTCGTCACCCTTGGCCTCTTCCGACTCGGCCTTGAACTTGGCGTAGTCCTCAGCGAAGAGGATCATCTCGCGCACCGAGTCGATGCGGTCACCTTCGAAGAACATGTGTTCCGTGCGGCACAGGCCAATGCCTTCCGCGCCGAAAGCCACCGCATTGGTCGCCTGGTCGGGCTGGTCGGCATTGGTGCGAATGCCGAGCGTGCGGTACTTGTCCGCCAGCTTCATGACGAAGTCGTAGGCCTGGAACAGCTCGCTGTCCTTGGGCTTCATGGTCTTGGCGACCAACACCTGAAGCAGTTCGCTGTCAGAGGTCTTGACCTTGCGGCCGTAAACCTTGCCGGTGGTACCGTTGATGGCGATCGCTTCGCCCTCACGCAGGGTCTTGCCGTTACAGGTCAAGGTGCCCTTGTCGTAGTCGACGGTGATCTCACCCGCGCCGGCGACGCAGACCTTGCCCATCTGACGGGCGACCAGCGCCGCGTGCGACGACACACCGCCGCGCGCGGTGAGGATGCCTTCGGCGGCGATCATGCCGCGCAGATCTTCCGGGCTCGTCTCGGTACGGCAGAGCACGACCTTCTGACCGGCAGCAGCAAGTTCTTCCGCCTTCTTGGCGGTGAGCGCGATGGTGCCCGACGCAGCACCAGGACCAGCCGGCAAACCGGCGGTGAGGTAGCTGTCCTTCTCGGCCGCTTTTTCGTCAGCGCCGTCGAAGATCGGCGCGAGGAGCTGGTCGAGCGCCTGCGGATCACCGGATTTCACCGCGTGTTCCGGGGTCATCAGCTTCGCTTTGACCATGTCATGCGCGATCTTGACGTAGGCCTGCGCGGTGCGCTTGCCGTGACGCGTCTGCAGCATGTAGAGCTTGCGGTCTTCGATGGTGAACTCGAAGTCCTGCACGTCGCCGAATTCTTTTTCGAGCTTGGCGCGCACTTTCAGCAGCTGCTTGTAGATGTCCGAAAACACCTTGTCGGTCGCCATGTCGGTGATCTTGAGCGGAGTGCGGATACCCGCGACCACGTCTTCGCCCTGGGCGTTGGCGAGGTACTCGCCGTAGAATTCGTTCGTGCCGTTAGCCGGGTTGCGGGTGAACGCCACGCCGGTGCCCGAGGTGTCGCCCATGTTGCCGAACACCATCGCCTGCACGTTGACGGCGGTGCCCCACTCGTGCGGGATCTTGTACTTGTTGCGGTAGAGGATCGCGCGGTCGTTCATCCATGAGCTGAACACGGCGCCGACGGCACCCTTGAGCTGCTCGAACGGATTCTGCGGGAAGGCCTTGCCCGTGCGGTCTTTGATCAGCGCGATGTAGCGCTTGATCAGTTCACGCAGGTGGTCTTCGGTCAGCAGCGAATCTTCGTGCACGCCCAGCTCTTCCTTGAGCGCTTCCATGGTGTGCTCGAACGGATCGGCCTCGTTCTCGCTGCGCTTCTGCACGCCCATTACCACGTCGCCGTACATCTGCACGAAGCGACGGTAGCAGTCGAAAGCGAAGCGGCCGTTCTTGGTCTTGGCCTTGAGCGCTTCGACGGTCTTGTCGTTGAGGCCCAGGTTCAAGATGGTGTCCATCATGCCCGGCATCGAGTCGCGGGCGCCCGAGCGCACCGAAACCAGCAGCGGGTTCTTGGCATCGCCGAATCCTTTGCCGGTCGCCTTCTCCAGCTTTTTGATGGCGTTGGCGGTATCGACTTCGAACAGGCCCTTGGGGTAGGACTTCTTGTTCGCGTAGTAATACGTGCAGACCTCGGTGGTGATGGTGAAACCATCCGGCACCTCAAAACCACGACGACTCATTTCCGCCAAGTTGGCGCCTTTGCCACCGAGCAGCGACTTCAGCGACGCATCGCCGTCAGACTTGCCGCCACCGAAGTGGTAAACGTACTTGGGGGATTTGGAGGCGGTGGCCTTGGCCATAACGGTTCCTTCGCGGTCTATCGCGGCTGGACGGTTGAAAGGTCGGTTGAAAGAAAGGTCAGTTGAAAGGGTCGCGCACCCTATGAGAGGTCCCGGAGCGGTCAACGCGTGCCTGGGCTGCTTTCGCGGGAATTTGCGGGCCGCTGTGCCTACAGTTTTTCCGCAGCGGCGATGCGCAGGCGCGCATAGGTCAGCGCTGCAGCACGATCGGTGAAACGGCCCTCCAAATCGGCGTCCTCGGTGTCGCGTAGCACAGCACCCAGGCGCGGACCGGGCGGCAGACCAAGGGCCAAGAGGTCGTCGGCCTTCACCAGCGACACCCAGGTCGTAGCCAGGTCGTGATTCAACTCGGCCATCAGGGTCCGTACCGCCTCGCCCTGGATGGGATCGTCGTACACCAGAACGAGCAAGCGGCCCAACCACCGTCCATCCACGTGCCGCCACAGGCGACGCCGGGCGGCGAGCGGCCGAGCCTGCAGGTCGACCAACGAGCGACCGTGCTCCAACAACCACTGGACCGTCCGCACCACCGCCGCCGGCAACGGCTGCTGCGTCAGCCAACGTTTGGCAACCACCTGGGCGAGTGGCGATAACCACAACGCCAGTCGCACGGCAAGCGGATCGCCATCAGCGAGACGATCGAGCTGGCGTCCGAGGGTGGTCAACATCGCCGCATCGATCTCGGCCAGCGGCGCACAGAGCCCCGCAAGGTGGCCACTTTGTCGCACCAAGTCGAGCCACAGCGAACGCCCAGGGCCCGCCAGCGCCTTGGCCAATTCCTGCATCAAGCGTTCGCCGCTGAGTCCGCTGAGTTCGGTCGCGACCAGCGCCGTCCACGTCGCTGGCTCGATGGTAAAACCAAAACGCGCGGCGAAACGCACCCCGCGCAGCACGCGCAGACGATCCTCGCGCAGTCGCGCAGCGGCATCACCGACTGCACGCACCACACCGGCCAGCAGATCCGCACGTCCCTCAACGTGATCGATCACTGCTCCACTGCGCAGATCCAGCAACAACGCATTGATGGTGAAATCCCGGCGTTCCACGTCTTCACGCGCGGTGCTGTAGATCACCGACGTTGGACGCCGACCATCGATGTACGCGCCATCGGTGCGAAACGTCGCGACTTCGATATTCGCACCGGAGGGCGCCACGACGATCACCACACCAAACGCCTTGCCGACTGCGGTGGTATGCCAGCCGTGCGCAGCGAAGATCTGTTCTACTTGGTCGGGATGCGCCGCGGTGGCCAAGTCAATGTCGTTTACCGAGCGACCAAGCAACAGATCACGCACACAACCGCCAGCGGCGTAAGTTTCAAATCCTGCGTTCAACAAAACGTCAGCTACGGCACGACCGGAATCCCACGGTTCGCCCGTGGGAACGCGGACTATTTCGTTCGTCAGTACTGGCATCGCTCCGGATCCTGGGCGCCGGACGCGGCAAATCTTAGTTCGGCAAACTGATCGGCATGATCAGGTACGTCGCACCGGGCTCACGCATGATCAGTCCGCGTGACAACTCGATGCCGATCAGATCGCCTTTATAAACTTTCAGCACATCGGTCAGATACTGCGCATTTACGCCCAGGCGCAGCGCGGAACCCTGGTACTGACAACGCACGGGAATACGCGCACTGCCGTTGGTATAGTTCAAATTACTGAAC
>Ga0209591_10005275_pt1 | contig 14452 bp, 9 predicted proteins | sample MAT01_FD_187207 | JGI IMG/M metagenome (GOLD analysis project Ga0209591, IMG submission 187207) | Freshwater microbial communities from Lake Fryxell liftoff mats and glacier meltwater in Antarctica - MAT-01 (SPAdes) (version 2) | ecosystem: Environmental > Aquatic > Freshwater > Ice > Liftoff... | reverse complement strand
TGGCTCCCAGTTTCAGGTTTTAGGTGGTTAGTAGATTATACCGCAATTCCAATAGGACTTACGCATTTTACACGGTGTAGCAAAGCCTTGAGATTGCTTGCGCTTGCCTCGCAATGACAGAAATACGTTTGTTTTGCGTAAGTCATGTTCAACATCATACCTTGTCTGAGGATAGATCGCCAAAACCGCAGTACAATATACTATTTCAAAAACGCCTTTCTCGGAACCCTTGCGAGTTGGTAAGCGCCACGACTGTCCAACAGTTGATACTGATTGGGCTGCAATCCGAATTCCACAAATTTGTGTGGATATCCCAGCACCAGAATAGAGGGAGAAGTTTGGTTTTTAGATTCCTCAATGTAGTCGCTCGCCCCTCTGAAAAGTCGGTAGTAAGTCACCGGACTTTGAGTATAATAAACCAGACTTGGTTTCCAGAAGCCAATCATCATCAACTCTTCCCCCGGGAGTTTTTGTTGAACGGCAACCTGCGCTAACTGTCTCAGAGGTAACTGACGGTTGATATCGACCAAATTGTAGGCGGGAGTAAGACCAAAAATGATAAATGCTACTAAACCGATGAAGTTAACAACCAAAATCCAGCGTTGTTGTCGCTTCCAAAGTAAAAGTGCGATCGCCCCCGCCACAATTATCCAAATCGCACCGCCCAAAATTAGCAATCCCGACTGTTGAAGTGCTTGCGGAAAATTCGGCATCGCTGGATCGTCTCCCAGCCAGTGGTAGCAGTAGAAAGTTGCTCCCGCTAGAATTAATAAAAATACTACATTAACAATGAATGTAACTAACAGCGACTTCGGTAGAGAATTCGGTTTTTTTGCCGATCGCCCTTCCCTTACTTCCTCTTCTTTACCTGCAACAATATCGCCCCACAACAGCGTTACCAAAATCGCGGCCGCCGGCAACAAAGGCAATACATAACTGGGCAACTTTGTCACGGAGATTGTGAAAAATCCAAAGATGCAGCCAAACCAAAATAAGGCAAATAGACTCAACTGAGCCGATCGCGGTTGACGACGCCAGTAACTACGCTGCCAAAAACGGGTGCGGGCGATCGCCACTGGCAAATAAATCGACCAAGGCGCAAAACCAAGGAGCACTACAAAAAAGTAAAAATACCAAGGCGCTGAGTGCCGATTCACTACTTGAGTAAAACGCTGGAAATTGTGATATCCAAAAAAGCTGTCAATATAAGTTTGACCGTTAGCTAAAATAACCAGAATAAACCAAGGTAGCGCGATCGACAGAATAATCAAGATTCCCGACACCGGACGCATTTCTCGCCAAAGTTGCCGAAAATTGCCCAAATAAAGCGCAAAGCAGCCAATAATCAGGGCTGGGATGACAATTCCCACAGGCCCCTTAGCCAGAATTGCTAAGGCAATGAGTACATAAAAAGTCAGATACCATTTATTGGGAAATCGGGAAGTAGAAACAGTAGAAAATCCTGCTTTTTCCCTCTCTTCTTCTAAGGCATAACCGAGAAAAAATGCTAAAAGTGCCGAACACATACAGCCGACTAATAGCATATCTGAAACACCAGTCCTCCCCCACGCAATAGTCTGAGGATTTAGCGCGATTAGCGCAGCACCAATCCAAGGAGTAGAAAGGAAGAGTGGGAGAGTGGGGGAGTGGGGGAGGGTGAGGGAGTGGGAGAGTGGGGGAGGAAACTCTGTATCGCGCTCTTCTTCCTGCTTCCTGACATCCGTTAAATCCGTTACAGAATCCGTTGCCGAACTTTCTTCTGATTTCGATAGGGTATAAAATCCGAGGCAAGTGAGGGCGATCGCGGACAAAGCCGACGGAAGCCGCACAGCCCACTCGTTAACCCCGATCGCCCGATAAGCCAGCGCCATCAGCCAGTAAATCAACGGCGGTTTGTCAAACCTAGTATCGCCGTTGAAATATGGAGTGACGAAATCCCCTGTCACCGTCATTTGGCGAGCGGCTTCAGCAAACAGCGGTTCGGTTTCGTCCACTAAACCGATGTTACCTAGATTCGCCACGAAAGCCACGCCAGCGATCGCGCACAGCCACAACACCGACAGCAGCATAGGTGCGATCGATCGCTTCCTTGTATACTCTGACGAACTTTTAATAACTTCCTTCACCCGAAAAATTCCTGCGATTTGAGATTTTCAATTTTAGCCCGCTCTCAAGTTTATCGAAAGATTCGCTATTATTAATAGCTGAAATTAGGACACGGCAGTGCCGTGTCCCTACCCCAGATTAATTGTAGGGACACGGCACTGCCGTGTCCTCTATATCATGTCTGAGTCCCTACCCCAGATTAATTGTAGGGACACGGCACTGCCGTCTCCTCTATATCATGTCTGAGTCCCTACCCCAGATTAATTGTAGGGACACGGCACTGCCGTCTCCTCTATATCATGTATGAGTGGCACCGGAAACGGTGTAAGTTACATTTGTCGCGGTAATTCCAGCCGAAAAGTTGAACCTTTTCCTACTTGACTTTGTGCTGTAAGTGTGCAATTCATCATTTTCACTAAAGATGCACTAATAGCTAGTCCTAAGCCGATGCCCGGATAGTGGCGAGTTGTAGCTCGATCGGCTTGGTGGAACTTATCAAAAATATGCGGTAATTCAGTTTCGGCGATGCCAATTCCTGTATCAGTAACGGTGATGATTAGTCGATCGCTCGTTAGTTCTCGCACAGAAAGGCAAATGCTTCCCTGATGGGTAAATTTAATCGCATTGGAAATTAGATTCACCAAAACTTGCCGCAAGCGCGATCGATCGTTAACTATCAACAGATCCTGCAAACACACGCTCACAGACAGCGCCAAATTTTTATCTGTCACCTGATTTCCTAATTCCAGGGCGGTAGCTATAACCAACTGCGCTAAATCAAATTCGCCAATTGCTAATTCAGTTGGGCAAGTCTCGATTTTGGAGATATCCAGGATATCGTTAATCAGCACTAGCAAGTTTTTGCCGTTATTAAAAATACGCCCCACAAAATCTTTTTGCTGCGTAGTCAGCAGTTGTTTTTCCTGGCGCAGCAGCAATTGCGAAAAGCCGATAATTGCATTCATCGGAGTTCGCAATTCGTGAGACATTGTTCTCAAAATTTGCGATTTTAATTTGGCTGCTTCTAGCAGTTGCAAGTTTTGCTGTTGAAGGCGCAGACGTTGCTTTTCGAGTTCTGCTTGCTGGCGAAGTAAAAGCTGATTTTGCAACTCTAAAAGCTGTTCCTGCTTTTTGGAAATTTCGATAGCCCGTGCGTTATGAATCGCGATCGCAGCTTGTCTTCCCATCACCGCCAGCAGTTGCACAGTCGCACCGTCAATCGCTTTGCTATCTTGCCAATTGCCCATCGCCAACACGCCCAAACGCCCTGTTCGCGAAGACTCGATCGCCACTGCACAGGCCGCCGGCACTTCGCAGCCCGATTCGGGCGACGACAATTGAGACTTCCCCGTAGCAAACGCTTTCGACAGCAGCGCGTCTTGCAAGTACAAGGTTCTACCCGCACCAAAGTTTTCCGCCCCAGTCACTGCACTTAATTTGAGGCTACTGCGATCGCACTCCGGGAGGGCCACCAAGCAAAATTGAGCAGATGCGATCGTCTCAACCACTGCATCCGCCATCGCTTGCAATAGTTCGCCCAAGCTTCCGGCGCGCTGGTTCAAAACATTTGTAAACCGGTCAATAGCCTGCAAATACTGTAGTTGCGCCTCTCTAACCGCGTTGCTTGGGCCCAAGTTTTCTCCTGTCTCCCTAGTATTCCATTGCAGCAAGCTGTTGAGAGATTCTCGTTCTGCTTCAAGCCAGCCTTGAGTTTGTTTGAGCGCATCTATATCTGTATAGGTTCCCACCCACTCTAAAACTCCGTTGCCATCGGCGTTTGCGGGCGAAAATCTAGCTAGGTTCCAGCGGTAAATACCCGATCGCGTCATCAAACGCAATTCTACTTCGTAACTTGGCTTCAGGCCAAGAGTCAGTTCAGATAGCCACCGTAGGCGATGGCGGTCTTCTGGGTGGATGGATGCCAAATAGCCGAAACCCAAGGCTGCTGTTGCTGCTACTCCCGTATACTCTTCCCAGCCGGAGTTCACATAAGTCACCGCGCCGTCAGCATTTGCGTGCAACACTATGTGAGGAATTGCATTTAAGTGGCGATCGGGCTGGTTTTCGCGATCGCTAACAGGTTGTGGCGAAGGTGTTATTTCCACTGTTTTCTGTAATATTTCCCCGTCGGAAAGGTCCGATCGAGAAGACTGGTTGCCGTAATAGTGAGTCATAATTGAGTTTTATAAATAAGTCTTCATCATTAGCGATCGCACCAACTAAAGAGTCATAATGCTAGTCCGAGCAATTTTGACTGCCTCAGTGCATCAAAAGTTTTTATACTTCCAAGTTATCCACTCAAGGATCTCTTTACATCTATCAGTGGGGGGACAATCGGATAATTCTCTTAAATTGTGAAAAGGTTGAGAGTGTAACTGTGATGAGCAAATTAGAGACCGCAGCAAAATAACTTGATAATTAATTTGCAATAGTGCAACTCCATGAGTATGCTTAAACAAGATATGCGATTCCCTACGGGATAACTTTGCTTCACGGGCAAACCCCGTAGCAGGACACATTCTCAAATCGACTCTGTTTAGCTGAGTCAGTTGGCAATATTTAAAATTTCAGCAGGACCTTAGCAAAAAAATGAGTAAAATTCGCGTAGCTTTGATCGAAGACCATGACCTGACTAGAGTTGGTATCCGTACAGCTCTACAACAAAGTGACACCATAGAAGTTGTAGGGGATGCGGCTAACGCTACAGAGGGATTGAAACTACTTCAGTCTTCAAAACCTGACGTGGCAATTGTAGATATTGGTTTGCCCGATTTTGACGGCATTGAACTGACCCAAAAGTTCAAAAAAACGATCGTAGCCGAGTCCGATCCAGACACGAAAGTGTTGATCCTGACTTTTCAGGACAATGAAGAAGAAGTGCTCGCAGCTTTTGCAGCCGGAGCTGACTCTTACTGCATGAAAGATATCAGCTTCGACCAGTTGTTAGACGTGGTAAAAGTAACTCACGAAGGCAACTCTTGGATCGATCCGGCGATCGCTCGCATAGTCCTGAAACGAGCTCGTACCAAAGAGCCGACACCAGAAGAGCCTAAATCAGAGGGTAAAAAAGTTACAATTAAAGCTGCTGAACCAGAGTTTAGTCACATCATTGAAACATACCCTTTAACCGGGCGAGAATTAGAAGTCTTGGAGTTAATTGTGCAGGGTTACAGCAATGCTGCCATTGCCGAAAAACTCTACATTACTGTTGGTACTGTCAAAACTCATGTCCGCAATATTTTGAACAAATTGTGCGCTGATGACCGTACTCAGGCTGCTGTTCTCGCCCTTCGTTCTGGCTTGGTTGGATGACTGTTGACGGTTGACTGTTGACTATTTGGACATTTGGACAGTTTAACAGTTAAATAATACCGATGCAACCGAAAACGATATAATTGGTCTGTTAAGTAGGTTGCTTTAATTAAACATAAAATCATTTTATGTTAGATCCCCGACTTCTTGAAGAAGTCGGGGATACGCATATTATTTTTACAGTTAAGTATTAGCAACTATCAGGTATCTATCCCAGTGCATAAATTTAAAATCTTAATTTTTTGAGTAAATACGCCCTAAGATAGATGCCAAATAATTCCTCATATCAACTCATATCGATTCGGGTTGCATCGGAATAATATAGAGGAGACGGCAGTGCCGTGTCCCTACAATTAATCACGTTAGGGACACGGCAGTGCCGTGTCCCTACAATTAATCACGGTAGGGACACGGCACTGCCCATTAGTGTCAACTTAAGGTCAAACCCTGTCAGAGACCGTTGTTTGACTATTAAATCTAGATCTCCCTGGCGCCCCCCTTAAGAAGGGGGGGACAGGAGTCTTTTCAAAGTCCCCCTTCTTAAGGGGGATTTAGGGGGATCTAGACTTAGGTAAAAGCGAGAGATACCAAGGCTTTCAGGCTTAAGTTGACACCTATGGGCACTGCCGTCTCCCTACAATTAATCACGGTAGGGACACGGCACTGCCGTCTCCTAATTTCAGCTACTAATAATTCAGATACAACCGGAATTGATATCATATCGATTCCGGTGCAACAGTCAACAATCAACAGTTAACAGTCAACAGTCAACAGTCAACCGTCAACAGTTAACAATCATTACTAATTAAAGTTGGAACTACAACTCAATTTCCATACTCTATTCTCCATGCACAATTGCGTTGTCGCCGCCGCCGATATTGGCTTGCTAAAGAAGTAACCCTGAGCCATATCGCAATTAAGGGAGTGCAAAAACTCCAACTGTTCTGCTGTTTCCACTCCCTCCGCAATCACCTGTAGGTTCAACCCCTGTCCCAAGGCGATCGCCACATTCACAATAGCAGCACCGCTGCTACCATTCATCACATCGGCAATGAACGATCGATCTATTTTTAAATTGTTTAATGGTAAGTGTTTGAGAGACCACAGCGAAGAATAACCAGTGCCAAAATCGTCCAGAGAAATCCGAATTCCCATTTGCTGCAATTGCTGCAATACAGACACCGTGAAATTCACATCTGTCATCGCAATAGTCTCGGTAATTTCTATTTCCAAATACTCCCCATCTAGCCCGGTTTCAGACAAAATTTTAGCGATGGTTTTTACCGTCTTATTTTGCTGAAACTGACGTGCCGATAAATTTACAGCTACCCGCATCGGTGGCAGTCCCAGTAATTGCCACGCTCGATTCTGAAGGCAAGCAGTTCGTAGCACCCACTCGTCAATCTGACAGATTAATCCTGTTTCCTCAGCTAAGGGAATAAATTGATCGGGAGCCATAAACCCGCGTTGAGGATGCTCCCAACGAACCAGAGCTTCTACACTCACAATTTTGCCAGTATTTATGTCTATTTGTGGCTGGTAGTACAGCAAAAATTCTGAATTTTCTAGAGCTCTATAAAGATTATTTTGTAACATCAATCGCTCTGATGCTTTGTTGCCGATCGCTGTCGTGTAAAATTGATAATTATTCCGACCTTTCTGTTTCGCTTTATACATAGCAGCATCAGCATTTTTCAGCAGAGTTTCGGCATCTTCCCCGTCGTAAGGAGCCAAAGCAATTCCCAAGCTGGCTTTGATATAAAGTTCCTGGTTCTCAAAGCGAAAAGGAGTACATAAACTGTGGAGAATCCGCTGGCAAGTGTCAATTGCGTCCTGGGCGCAGCTAATATTGTAAAGCAGCAAAGTAAATTCATCTCCGCCCCAGCGGGCAATAGAATCGCCCGCAGCCAAACAGTTAGTCAAGCGCCAAGCTACACCTTGGAGTAACAGGTCGCCTACAGCATGGCCGAGAGTATCGTTAACATTTTTAAAACCGTCCAAATCGAGAAATATCACTGCCAGCATTTCTGCGTTTTGGTGAGCGTTAACTACAGCTAGAGAGAGCTTTTCATTAAATAGCAATTTGTTGGCTAAACCTGTTAGTTGGTCGTGAGAAGCTTGATGTCGAATCATCGCCTCTACGCGCCTCTGCATTGCCGCCATATACAGGTGAGTTCCTAAAGATTTGGCTAGCTTCAGTTCATCATTTTTCCACTCTCGACCTTTTTGTGTTTTAATTTCTTTCCAAGCTGCAAATGACTTTCGGGGACGGTCGTTCCTGGCTTCTATGTCACGCTCTCCAGCCCATAAAGTTTCTGTTTCTATTTCACTGCGAAAGACGGTCAGACAGCCTATGCACTGATCGCGATATTGCAGCGGCACTGCAAGCAGTGACCCAATAGAAACTTCTAGAAAATGTGAAGATATAGATTTTAGTTGAGGTTCTTGAGAAATATCACTAATAGCGTATAGTTCCGGTATAATATAATTAGAAATTGTCAAGTCAATTTTGTTATATTTTTCCAAATCTATGGTTCGGCTTACTTCGGTTTTTTTTGAGTTACTAGCATCACCCATAGCTGCTTTTTTTGAGTTTTTTAAACCCATTATTTCTTGCCAAAATTGGCTTTTTTCAATTTCTAAATTCTTTGGCTGTTGACCGCAGGTATAAAGTTCAGCCGGCCAATCAACTCCTTCGGCGGCAATGTACAATCTACCGCCAGAACCTTGCAAAGATTTGACGGTTTGTTCTAGAACTGTGTGTCTAATTTCTGCCAATTCCAGGGGAGAGTGGAGCAAACTGCTAATTTGGTTGACAGTGGCTTCGTCGTGAGCTTGCTGTCTGGCTTGACTCAGCAGAGAAGATTGGGCGATCGCAATTGAAAGTTGATCCACCAGCAATTGTACAATTTTTAATTCTCGATCGCTAAAACGTTTGGGTTGCGTGTGGTGACAGACTAACAGCCCCCAAAGCTGATTGTGATGCAAAATCGGCACCGTCAGAGAAGAATGCGCCCCTATAGCCCTCAGATACTCGATGTGACAGGGGTCTACGGCACCATAGCGAATATCTTCAGCATCTAAAGTTTTGCCTGTTTCTGGACAATCTAATAGATTAATTGTTTGATGCTTCAATTCCACATCGACAATCACTCGCTGCCGAGCTTTGATAAACATTTCGCGAACGCTCTTGGGAATGTCGCCTGTGGGAAAATGCAAGCCCAGCAGTGAGGGCAAATTGTTGCCATTAATCGACTCAGCAATTACCTCGCCGCTCCCGTCAGGTTCAAACCGATAAATTTTTACCCGATCGCCCCCTAACAAGTTACGGAGTTCTATTACCGTTGTCGTCAAAATCTCTTGCAGTTCTAAAGAGTGTCGGATGCGAGTAGTAATTCGATTGAGTAAATCTTCTTGTTCCAATGCTGATCTGGACATTTTTATAATTTTTTTATGAGCCATTTGGTTTGATCCCAGCGCTGATCGTAGCATTTTTGGGAGCTATTATCCTAACTCGCACTATATTACATAATTTTACAATACAAGCAATACAAGCAATACAAGCAATACAAGCAATACAAGCAATACAAGCAATACAGACTCCATGATAGTATGATATTGTATCAAAATCAATACTTTTCTCAGTGATACTACAGAGGTTAAACTGGTAAACCGAAGCAATCTAGAATACAAGCTCATGCTTAACTTGAGTTAAGCCCATGTCATAGGAGCAGTAAAATTACAGGGAAGCACCCCTAGGTATTTATGAATTACCCCACCTCGAATCATGATTTGGAATATTCGTCTGGCAATAGCGATCGACTGTTACTAGACAAACGTCCCTTAGTCTTAGCTGTAGACGACAATAACGACAACTTACAGCTGCTAGCCCAAATACTAGATTTATTCGGCTGCGAGTACGTGGGAGCCGTAGACGGTAGCACAGCTCTCTCAGCAGCAGCCTCCCGACCTCCCGACCTAATTTTGCTCGATATTTGTCTACCGGATATAGACGGTATAGAACTGATGAGTCGCATCAAACAAAACCCACAACTCACAAATATTCCAATTATTGCGATCACAGCACTGGCAAAAACAGAAGACCGCGAGCGCATTCTCCAAGCTGGCTGCGTTGGATACCTTTCCAAACCCTTTGACATCGACAAATTAGAAGCAATTATCCAGCGCCATCTCAATTAGTAGCCTCGCGTTCCTGAAAACGCTGCTTTAGCTGCAAAAAATGTAGTCAAAACACCAAAAAATATGGAAACGAACCTTTATGAAAATACATTTAACTTTTAATAAGCAGATAAACTCTATAAAAATTTTAATAAATGTAACTTGAGGAACATTTTGAAAATAAAAAAACCAATACGGTAGAAAGATGTTTTTCGTTCAGGAGAAGGCCAGAATCAGGGTGTATTTATAAGGCAACGGAAAAATAGAACAGTTAATGCTTGATTAAACGGCATTTTCCCGCGATGACTATGACTGAGACGATGGGGAGATTCGGGATTTAAGGTTTGGGGAGTTTAGACGATCCCGCCGACGAATCCGAGGGCTGGTTATGATGTTAATCCCAAGTCCAAAATCTCAAATCGGCATAGTCAAGTTTTAGTAGCCTGACTGCAAAACTATGGAGTGTTAGATATGCTGAAACAAATGTGTTGGTTGCCCAGATTGGGAAGCAATGGAGAAAAAATATTGCACTTACGCACTGAACCCCGCCAACCGTGGCAACCTTATACAGCTTTTCCACAGTACGCTGCATTCGATTACCAAGAACCGACTGGTTCTAAAGGGTGGGCAACATTTCATAAGCTCAGAACTCAAGGCTGGAATTTAGTAGCGAGTGAGGGGCAGCAGTCGGATTTTGGGGAACAGAAAACTGCTTGAAAATCCGAAGTTATGATTTCAAATCCGGTAGCATCGGAATTAATATTACCCACAGTCAGGACACGGCAGTGCCGTGTCCCTACAATTAATCTGGGTAGGGAAACGGCACTGCCGTGTCCGAACTTGATTTACGGCAAATGTTACTGCTAAAAACCGTGGCTAGACTCTTGCCCGTATCGGCTTGCTAATAACTTTTAAACTAGGCTGTTACCTTCTCTTTCTCCGAGCGGACGGTTTGGGTATGCAACACGGGCTGACGAGTTTTCAAGTTAAACCGATACCCGTGAGGGAGAATGTGTAACTTGACCCCGCAAATCGCCAAACCCTCATCCTTCAACAAGCCGTCTAAATTGTCGTGGGTTTTTTCGGACTCGTCGATGACAGTTACAGCGCCTTCGCCAATGACTTCAAATTCGTCACCGGTTACCACAATAGCTGTATTTTCATCAATCCCAAATCCCAACACGGCAGGTTGCAGTAGGAGTGCTGAAACTAAGCGTCCCAAACGACCTCGTTGGGCGAAATGCTGATCGATTACAACCCCTGGCAGGAAGCCCATTCCCGGCCCCATTGCTACTACGTCTACGCGGGGATTTGTCTCGGAGTCTCCTTCGATAATCATCATGTCTGGCATCATGGCGGCTCCGGCACTGGTGCCGCCAATAACAATACCTTCAGAGAAGCGTTTGTGAATGGCTGCGTCGAGTTTGGTGTCCTTCAAGCTGCTAATAATGCGTGCTTGCTCTCCGCCGGTAAAAAATACGCCCGTCGCTTGTTCTATCGCTTCTAAATAATCTGAATTGTTGGCATCTTCGCGCCTTTGGGTATCAACAACTTGCACATTTGCAGCGCCAAGTCGCTCAAACACTCTGATGTAATTATCTCCTACTTCTCCCGGCAGCGACGTAGCAGCCGTCATCACCACAATTCGGGCTTTGATGCCTCCGGCGCGTCGCAAGAATTCCCGGAGGATTTTACAGTCCCCGTCTTTGTCTTCTGCACCGCCAATAATTACTAACTGCCCCTGATTTTCGCTGCTAGCCATATTGTCTCCTATCTTGTTTTATTTATTTTTCACTAAAACATAAGATAAATCGGCCTGACTACCACCAAAAGGTAGATTTTGATACAAAATTTTTTGAGTGAGGAACCATTTTTTTTAGCTCGTCCATATTACACATCTCCTAAAAAGCAGGTTTTGAACAGGCATCCTGCCTGTTCCACAAGAATTATGGGAGATATCTATTAAACTTAAAAGGCGATCGCGCGTCAACTCCCCGATTTCTTAAAGAAGTCGGGGAGTTGGATGTTCGGTTTTTTTAGGTTGGTCTACTTAGTGCGATCGCGCAATCAAATTGGTTAATACTGATTGTGCCCGTTCTAAAGGCAGGTGTCTGGGTTTGCCATTCCAGACAATCTGGTATTCATTGCTGTTTTGACCGTCGCCGTGACCAGAAATTAGCTTCAGGTTAAATGCTTCTTCAGCCAGTTGGTGAACTTCATCTCTGAGAGCAGTCTTTGTGTGATTCATAACTCTGCTTCTTAAAATAATGCCCTTTTACAGTGATAAATCATTTATGCGGGTGCTGCACCTCTCAAAAGTTATAGTTTCCGAAGGCTGAAGGCGCAGATTCAGGCAGAAAAGGTCGATCGAGAATTGTTGTAACGCCCAGATATAGCAGTTTTCAATTCTCTGAAATACAGCAGAGGGCTGTAGGGACACGGCTGTAAGGACACGGCTGTAAGGACACGGCACTGCCGTGTCCCTACCTCAGCACGGCTGTAGGGACACGATGCCGTGTCCCTACCTCAACTGAGAAATGCTATATCTATGCCCCCAGATAGTTTAAAATGCAGTTTCCTTAGAATCATGATATAAAATTAGCTAAAAGGAGGTTAAAAAATGCTTCAAGAAACAAGTACCGATACACCCCGGATCAATGCTAGAAAAACTGATGTATTTGATGTTTTCAACTTCAAACACTATATGGGGCCAAATCCTTTTTTAGACACGGCGGCTTTAGTATTTGATTTTGCTGTAACTGACTTTAGTCAAGCTTTGCCGATCGCATCATACCATTCAATTATTGGCGATCGCTACCCGCAACTGCTCCCCGACAGCGATGATTCCCACGCGCAACTGTTTGCCCGTACCTGCTCACAAGTAGGTAAACTCGACATGGGTTTACACTTCCAACATTGGAATGTCAAGCCCTATGCCCAGTTTAACCGAATCAGTATAGAAGCAGTTCACGCGCGTAGCGCCCGATCGGTAGTTTATGCCGTTTGGGACTGGTTTGAAGCCATCAATCAAAATCAAGATTTCCCCTTAGAAGAACAAATTGGCGTGCTACAAAAAGCGTTCCGACAGTCTGTGTATGGAGGCCCCACTGTCTATTCGCTAATGCGCGAGGCATCCCAAAAAGGCATTCCCGCATTTTATTTGTGGGATGAAGGATTGATGCAATACGGCTACGGCAAAAAACTAATACGCGGCTCTGCAACTACTTTTGATTCCGACAGCCATTTAGACTCAGATTTTACTACTCGCAAAGACGACTGTAAAGCATTTCTTGCTACCTTGGGATTTCCGGTTCCCAAAGGCGATATCGTCTCGACTGAAAACGGAGCTTTGGCGGTGGCGAGAGAAATTGGCTACCCAGTTGCTGTCAAACCAGTAGTGGGTCATAAAGGAATTGGGGTGACAGCAGATGTCCAAGATGCTGAGGAATTGCAAGCGGCTTTTAAAAGAGCAGTTAAAGCAATTCCCGAAACAGCATCTGTGCGAGTAATTGTGGAAAACAGCATCAAAGGAGCCGATTTTCGCCTGCTGTGTGTTGACGGCAAATTTGTGGCTGCAACGGAACGCCGGCCCGCATGGGTGACAGGGGATGGCAAATCAACTATTCGGGAGTTGATTCGCCGTGAAAACCGCAAACCGGAACGTTTGGATACTCCTACTTCGTCGCTGAGCAAAATTCAGTCCGATGAAGCAATGGAAATGTATTTAGAAGAACAGAAGTTGTCGTTAGATAGTGTCGTAGAGTGCGATCGTACTATTTCTCTGCGGAAAGTCGCTAATCTTTCGGCAGGGGGCGTCAGCATTGATGCTACCCGCACGGTTCACCCAGACAATATTATTTTGGCTCAAGATATCGCCCAACACTTTCGGTTAACTTGTTTGGGAGTTGATGTGGTCACAGAAACTCTTGCCAAATCTTGGAAGTCAGGCAATTTTGGCATTCTGGAAATTAATGCTGCACCGGGAATTTTTATGCACCTGAATCCGGCTGTGGGAGAAAGTGTTGATGTGCCTTCTCACATTCTGGAAACTTTTTTTGAATCGGGAACTGAGGCGAGAATTCCGATTATTACTTTCAACAAAATTTCGGTGCAGCAACTTCAAGAAACAATCGATCGCATTCTTTTGCAGTATCCCGACTGGACAATTGGTGCTGTTTGCCGCGATGCCGTTTTTGTCAACCGTTCTGAAAAAACTTTCAATAAGAATTACAACGTTAACGTGCAAAGTTTGCTGCGAAATCCAAAACTGGATTTGTTAATTGCTGAGTATCCCGAAGATATTTTGGAAGAGCAGGGAATGTTTTATCGGGGCAGCAATATGGTAGTGCTGGACAATCCTGGGGAAACTGAGATGATGTTGGCGAGAACAAGCACTGATGACGATACTGTGGTGGTGCGGGAAGGAGCTAATATTTCTATTCGTCGCCAAGGGTTGATAGAGCAGTATACTCTGGGTGATGGGGAACCGTTTACGCGGGTTTACTTGAAGGAAATAGGGACTGTTTTGTAGTTTTTTTTGGGATTTTTTTCGTTTCTGGGCTCTGCTATGCTTCGCTGCTTCATTTGCCGGCGGTTCTGGAGGCAGAGCCTGCTTGTCGCGCATTCCCAGGCTCTTCTTGGGAACGAAATTAGTTTTCAGGCTGCCTTGTTTCTGCGCTGTCGATCGTGTTTTGACATTCTCACCGCCCTAAAAGTGCGGCGATTCCCAAACATCGCTATTTGGGTTCCTGTTTCATTGCAACTGCCTCCACCTCCCGAAGGGTTTTCCGGTCTTATGCTCGCTCCACAGGCTTTGGCTATTGCCTCCCGCAAGCCCTGCGGTACACTTTTAATT
>Ga0209591_10005274_pt1 | contig 14452 bp, 9 predicted proteins | sample MAT01_FD_187207 | JGI IMG/M metagenome (GOLD analysis project Ga0209591, IMG submission 187207) | Freshwater microbial communities from Lake Fryxell liftoff mats and glacier meltwater in Antarctica - MAT-01 (SPAdes) (version 2) | ecosystem: Environmental > Aquatic > Freshwater > Ice > Liftoff... | reverse complement strand
GCGGCCCAGTGCACCTTGAGCAAGGCCGAGGTCACGGCCGCGGTGATCGAGCCCGGCGCGAAAACCGACGTCAAGAAGGGCGAACACGCCGACCTGGACGCCGTGTACGAATTCAATTGCGCGCAGCCCGGCGAACTGCGCAACGTGGATGTCGGGCTGTTCGATGCCTACAAGCGCATCAAGCGCATCGACGTGCAGGTGGCGGGGCCGAAGGGCCAGTCGAAGGTGACCCTCAAGCGGCCGGCACGCGGCATCAAGCTCGTTCTCTGACCGCTGCTGCTGCGCGCGCAGCACTACGGGATCGGCCCCAGCGCGCGGCGCAGGAAGTCGAGGCTTTTCGCCCAGACTTCGGCCTGGGCGCGGGCATTGGCCTCGGGCGTGCCGCCACTCTTGCTGGGGCCGGCGTTGTACTGCGTGGTCGGCCCCCAGCCGGTGGCGCCGAGAAAGTGGCCAGCGTCGCGGTAGACCAGGGCCACGGTCTCGCGCCCGGCAGTGGCGCGGGTGCGGAGGATGTTTTCGGCCATGCTGCCGCTGTCCCAGACTTGGTCGTCGTGCCCACCCACCACCATCACCGGCGAAGCGATGTCTTCAACACGGATGCGGGCTGGCGCCACGCGGTCGGGGTTCGCGGCACGGCCGGCGTCCTGCGGGCGGCGGATCTTCACGTCGGCACCCGTCGCGAAGCCGGCGAATTCCTTTTCGAAATCTTTGTAGGGCACGAAAGGCAGCGGCTGGCCCTGCCAGGCGAAGCCGGCCCGCTCGCCGGGCTTGACGCCTTCGCCCCAGCCTTCCCAGACCACATCGCTGGGCACGATCGCCAGCACCGCCTTGATCCACGGCATGCGAGCGGCTGCCAGCAAGGCGAATTCAGCGCCCTTGCTGGTTCCCACGACGCCAATGCGCTGCGCGTCCACGCCCGGCTGTTTGGCGAGCCAGTCACGCGCTGCGGCCAGCCGCTCGACGGGCAGGTCGGCGAAGGCGCGGGGCAATTCGGGCACCTCGGCCGGCAGCGGGCCGGCGGGGCCCCATTGCGCGGGCGAGTAGTACGGCAGCGCCAGCACCGCAAAGCCGCGTGACGCGTAGACCGGGGCGTCGCGGGTGATCAGCCGCCCGCCTTCGCTGCCACCCAGGATGATGAGCGCCGGCCGCAGCTTGTCGCCCGGCAGCACGCTGAACAGCGCGCCTGGAAAACCTTCGACGGGGCGAGACACGACCTCGGGCAACGAGCGCAGCAGCGTCAGCGTGCGCGTGGCCAGCGGCTTGTCGGCCGTGGCCGCCATGCGTGCTTCGCGAACCTCGATCTTCACCTGGCCTTCTGTCAGGTCGCCGGTCAAGCTTTCGGCGGCACCCGCCGGGGTGGCCGCGGGCTGCGGCTGCATCGACCAGAACAAGCCGCGCAGGTCGGCACCGCTGTAGCTGCTGCCGGGCAGCGGCACGGCGCTGGCCAGGTCCAGCGTGCCAGCAGCGCTGCTGCGGTAACGCGCCTGCGCGCCATAGGGCTTCAGCGCCCCGGTGAATTCACGCACGAGCCGGCGCGTGGCCACCTGCACTTCGGTGTCGGCGGGCAAGCCGGTGATGCGGATGGCGAGAGGTTCGCCAGCCAGCACGGTAGCGCCCGGTTCCAACACGATCTGTTGGGCGTGAGCGGCGGGAGCCGCGAGGCCGAAACTCAGGCTGAAAACGAACCCACACAAGAGACCAAGCACGTGGCGCGGAGCGGGGCGAACAGCACGGTCAACGACGGGCCGGCCGGCGCGGCCGGTAGTGACGGGCACAATGCAAGCAGACAGTTTCATGGCGTTCAAACGGTAGTTGAGGAGATCGGACCGATCCAAAGGACGCCAGATTAGGCAGCCGCAGCCGCAACCTGTGCTGGGTTGCGACAGGCGGCGATTGCGCGCGCCAAATGGCAAGAACTGCGGTGCCGGTGTTGTGTCCCGGTTCATCACTCGGCCTGAGCCGGGGAAAAGGTTCCTCACGTCGTTGCCGGGCCACCGCCGGCGCTTCATCTCATGGCAACAGTCGCCGCCCTACGCGCCTTCGGCCTGCATCACTTCCAGGTAGGCATGAGCCAGCCCCACCGGCTGCACGCTGACCGAGCTGACGGCCACGCCGTCGAGCGCCTGCACCACCTCGCGCAGCGTGCCGGCGTGCGGCGCCTGCGGCAGCAGGCAGACCAGCGCGCCGGCACGCTCGCGCACCGGCCAGCCGTGCGCTGCGGCGCGTGCGCGCACGGCGGCGGGGTCGGGCGTGATGACGGTGGCCACTGCGCGGCCCGGCACCAGCGCGCACAGTTCGGCCGGCGTGCCGACGGCAGCCAGGCGGCCGCCCTGCATCAGGCCGATGCGGTGGCACAGGGCCTGCGCTTCGTCGATGTCGTGCGTGGTCATCAGCACGGTGGTGCCGGTGGTGGGCAGGCTAGCAATCAGCGCGCCGATCTCCTGCCGAGCCTGCAGGTCGACGGCCGCGGTGGGCTCGTCCAGCAGCAGCAACGCGGGCTCGTGCACCAGCGCCACGGCCAGATTCAACCGCTGCTGCCAGCCGCCCGACAGCTGCCCGGCCGGCGTGGCGGCGTGGGGCGCCAGACCGAAGCGCTGCTCCAGCGCCGCCACGCGGTGTGCGCGCTCGGCGGCCGGCACGCCGTACAGCCGCGCGAAGAAGTCCAGGTTCTCGGCCGGCCGCAGTTCGCGGTACAGCGCCGGCTGCTGCGGGCACAGGCCGACGCGTGCGCGCGTGCCGGGGCCGGCGGCCGCGCCCTCAACCAACACACTCCCGGCGTCGGCGCGCAGCAGCCCGCCAGCGATGTGCAACGTGGTGCTCTTGCCGCAGCCGTTGGGGCCGAGCAGGCCGAAGACCTCGCCGCGCTGCAGCTCCAGGCTCAGCCCCTGCAGCACGGTGCGGCTGCCACGCTGCTTGTGCACGCCTTGCAGGCGCAGCACGGGGCCTGCGGTGGTGCTTGCTGGCGCCGCCTCTCGGCTCATGCGCCAGCCTCTTCGGCCAGCAGGCGGCGCCACGAAAGCGCGCCCAGCGCCAGCGACGCCACGCTGAAGGCGGTCAGGAAAAGCAGTTCGCCGGCGATTTCGTGCACGCCCAGCCCGCGTCCGGCCACGCCCTTGAGCGCCTCGCTCATGTGCAGCACCGGGTTCACGCGCGCCACGGCCACCAGAAAGTCGGGCATCAGGCTCAGCGGGAAAAAGGTGCCGCCCAGCACCAGCAGCGGCACGCCCAGCGCAGCCAGCGGGCCGTTCAGGTCTTCGGCGCGGCGCGCAAAACGCGCGGCGAAGAAAAAGCCGATGCCGACGTACGAGAACAGGCTCAAGCCCACCACCAGCGCACCCAGCGGCACGCTGCCGCGAAAACGCGCCCCCAGCGGCCACGCGATGGCGAACACGACCACGGCCTGCAGCAGCGCCACGACGCTGAGCGCCAGCACGATGCCCAGGAAGTAGGCCGCCGGGTTCAGCGGCGACATCAAGAGCCGCTTCAGCGTGCCGCGCTCACGTTCGCCCACCACGATGGCCATGGTGCCGCCCAGGCCGCTGAAGAACAGCGCCGCGCCGATCAGGATGCCGGCCGGCGTGGCGTCCAGCCCCACGCGCATGGCCGGGTTGTGGCCGTAGATGAGCCCGAACAGCAGCATCATCAACGCCGGGAACAGGCCCCAGAAGAACAGCGTGCGCGGCTGCCGCGCCTGTTCGATGAGGATGCGGCGCGCAATGGCCAGGGTCTGGGGCAACAGCAAGGGTGGCGCGGTTCAGGGCACCGCGGGCAGCGGCAGCGTCAGTTTAGGCGGCGCCGCGCAGGCTATGCCAGCGGGTCATGCCAGTGGGCTGTGTCAGCAGGCTATGCCAGCGGGCTGTAGCGCCGCTCGCGGAAGCCCACCTGCCGGCTGGCTACCATCTCAATTTTTCTGCTGCGATCGGAACCCCCATGACCCTGCCCCGCCGCCATGTACTGGCCCTGACCGCCACCCCTGTCTTGTCGGCTCTGGGCCCGCTGGGCCTGCTGGCAAGCCCGGTCGCCCGCGCCACGACGCCAGACGCCAAAAAGCTGCCCACAGCCCCGGTGCGCAACATGCCCGAGGTCTTCTTCGGCACCACCGTCGACGACCCCTACCGCGACTTCGAGGACACCAAGGCCCCGGCTGTTGCCACTTGGATGAAGGCGCACAGCGACTTTGCCCACACCACGCTCAAGCGCATTGCCGGCCGCGACGCGCTGCGGGCGAAGCTGGAGCAGTACGACAGCGCTGCCGAGGCGCGCGTGGTGGCGGTGCAGCGGATGCCCGGTGAGCTGTTCTTCTTCGAGCGCCGCGGCGCGAAGGAAGACCAGTTCAAGCTCTACATGCGGCGCGGCCTCGGCGGCCGCGACAAGCTGCTGTTCGACCCCGAGACGCTGAAGAAGAAGACCGGCAAGCCGCACGCCATCAACTACTACACGCCCTCGCCCGACGGCCGGCTGGTGGCGCTGGGTGTCTCGGCCGCGGGTTCGGAAGACGCTTCGCTGCGCATCATCGACACCGCCACCGGCCGGCAGCGCGGCCCCGAGATCACGCGCGCGCAGTTCGGCGGCGTGTCCTGGACGCCGGACGGCAGCGAGCTGTACTTTCACCGCATGCAAGCGCTGGCCAAAGGCGCACCGCCGACCGACAAGTACCAGCGCAGCAGCGTCGTGGTGATGAAGCCCGGCGCGAGCGAGGCCGGCATCCGCCTGGTGCTGACGGCGGGTGTCGACCTGGGCATCCCGGCCACGGAGTTTCCGCTGCTCGAAGTGCTGCCTGACGGCCGCGTGGTGGCGACCGCCGTGGACGGTGTCTCGCCCGACTTTGCCGCGTGGCACACGACGCTGGCGGCACTGCGTGCCCGCAAGCCCGAGTGGCAGAAACTGGTGGGCCGTGACGATGGTGTCACCGGCCTGGCGCTGCAGGGCAGCCGTGTTTACGCGCTCACCTTCAAAGGCGCCTCACGCTTCAAGCTGCTGAGCGGCCCGCTGCAGGGTTTCAACCCGGCCACGGCCAGCGTGGTGGTGCCCGAGAGCACCCGAGTGCTGACCGGCATGGCTAGCGCCCAGGACGGGCTGTACCTGGAAGCCCGCGACGGCAACGTCAAGCGCCTGTTCAAGCTGGCCCACGCCGACGGCGCGCAGCCGCAGGAAGTGGCGCTGCCGGTGCTGGGCAGCTTCACGATGAGCAGCGTGCGCACCGACCAGCCCGGCCTGCTGCTGGACCTGCAGAGCTGGACCCGGGCGCGCCAGATCTATGCGCTCGGCGCCGATGGCAGCGTGCGCAACACCGGCCTGCAGCCGGCCGGCCCCTTCGACGCGCCCGACAACGTGGTGGCCACCGAGGTCATGGTCAAGAGCTTCGACGGCGTGATGGTGCCGATGTCGATCATCCACCGCCAGGGCGTGAAGCTGGACGGCAGCAACCCCACGCTGTTGTACGGCTATGCCAGCTACGGCATCACCGAAGAGCCCTTCTTCAGCACCAGCCGGCTGGCCTGGATGGACCAGGGTGGCGTGTTCGCCATCGCCAACCCACGCGGCAGCAGCGTCTTCGGCCGCCAGTGGCACGAAGACGGCAAGCAATCGACCAAACCGAACACCTGGCGCGACTTCATCGCCTGTGCCGAGTACCTGATCGCGCAGAAGTGGACGCAGCCCGCGAAGCTGGGCATCTGGGGCGGCAGCGCCGGCGGCATTCTGGTGGGCCGGGCGATGACCGAACGCCCAGAGCTCTTCGCTGCGGTGGTGCCCGAAGTCGGCAGCCTGGACATGGTGCGCATGGAGACCACGCCCAACGGCGTGCCCAACATCCCCGAGTTCGGCAGCCGCAAGACCGAGGCCGGCTTCCGCGCGCTGCTGGCGATGAGCACCTACCACCAGATCAAGGACGGCGTGGCCTACCCGGCGGTGCTGCTGCTGCACGGCGTGAACGACCCGCGCGTGGAGGTGTGGAACAGCACCAAGACGGCTGCGCGATTGTTGGCCGCGAACCCGCGCGGCAAGCCGGTGCTGCTGCGGCTGGACTTCGAGTCAGGCCACGGCATGGGCAGCACCAAGAGCCAGACGCTGGACAGCCGCGCCGACACCTTCGCCTTCCTGCTGTGGCAGATGGGTGTGCCGGGTTTCGAGCTGAAGGGCTGAACGGGGCTCAGCCCCGGGCTCGCTCTGGCGGTTCACCGTCAGCGGGGGGGGCCAGGCGGCTGTGCCAGTTGCACGTGGTGTTCCTTGCTGCGGCTTCGGTCTCGGTCCAGCAGCGCTGCTCAGGAGCGCGGTAGATGGCGCGCGAGTTCGTCACGGGCGCCTGCACGAGGCGCCTCGTACAGGCGCCTCGTACAGGCGCTCATTCTTGCGGCGGCGGTAATCGCCCGCCACCCCGGGCGGCGGGCCGTAACCGTCAGCCTCAAATTCCACCGTGCCTGCCAGCGCGCGCACCGAAGACACGCGATCGTTCGAGCCCGCCGCCGTGAGCGAGGCGTACTGCCCCGGCCGCAAGACGCGGCAGCTGCTATCGAACTCGGAGTTGTCGCAGATTTAAAAGGCCTGGCCGGCCACTACCGCCGATGTGACGTACGGCCGTCGAAGCCGAGTTGCTGCAGGTTGCTGACGTCGCGCTTGCTGGCCAGCGCCGTGGCTCGGACCACCCCTCGGTATGTTCTGGCGCGAACAGCACGCGCCGGGTGTCACAGGGACCGTTGCGCTCCTTGAGAGGCTCTTGAGTCCATGTGTGCCAGCGCACGGACAGACCGAAGAAGCGCTGTAAAACCAACCACGTCGCTCCGCATTCATCCGCAGCGTTGCGATTTCAAGAGGGCAGCGCCTGGAAAGTAGACTGGCCTTCCGAGGAATCACCCCGATCACCCACGGAATCCTGCCATGCCCAAGACAGGCGAATACGCCATCGCATTCGACGCCGCCAATGAAGGGTTTCCGAACGCATGAAGAGTGAAGCCCAGTCGCCGCCGCTGACTGCAAGGCAGAAAGAGAGCACGTTGAAGATTGTGCAGGCTGGCGGGTACTTGCTGGAATTCATCAACGAGATCGTCGATCTCGCGCAGATCGGATCCGGCACGCTTCCTTTACCGCTTGAGTTCGCATCACTCGACGAAGTCTTGTCCGATTGCCAGGCCATGATCGAACCCCGAGCGCGAAAGAGCCGCATTCGCGTGGTGTTCTTCAAACCCGACGTTTGCCTGGTATCAGCGGTGTCAGGGCGCTCAGGATCCTTGCCGCCGACGCGTCCACGGCGCACATCCGCGTCATCGCGATCAGCGCGAACGCAATGCCCAGAGACATCAACAAGGGGCTGGAAGCCGGGTTCTTCCGACACCTCACCAAGCCGATCAAGGTGAACGAGTTCATGGAAACGTTGGACCTGACTCTCGCAGCTGCCATGACACTATCGGACCGAGCCGGTCACGAGGTGATGAGCTGATGAAACTCGACCAAGACATTCTTGCTGCAAGTATCCTGATCGTCGACGATCAGGCCGCCAACGTGCAGTTGCTGACCCGGCTGCTTACCACTGCGGGCTATACCGGGGTCACGGCGACCATGGATCCCACCGAGGTGTGCGCGCTGCATCGCAACAACGCCTATGACCTCATCCTGCTCGACCTGCAGATGCCCGGCATGGATGGGTTCAGTGTCATGGAGGGACTGAAGGCCAACGACAGCGAGAGCTATCTGCCCGTCATCGTGCTCACGGCCCAGCCGGGTCACAAACTGCGCGCCCTGGCGGCCGGCGCCAAGGACTTCATCAGCAAGCCTTTCGACCTGGTCGAAATCAAGACGCGCATCTATAACATGCTGGAAGTTCGCCTGCTGTACCGAAAGCTCGAACGCCACAACGAGCAACTAGAACAGGCCGTTCTGGAACGCACTGCGGAACTGCGCGAAAGCGAAGCCCGCTATCGCGGCCTGACCGAACTGGCCTCCGACTGGTATTGGGAACAAGACGCCCTCGGCGAGTTCACGAAGGTGTCCGGACCGGTCGTGGAAATGCTGGGCCTGCGTGTTTCTCCTCTGCAGGGAGATTCGAATGACGCAACGTCGGACGGCTGGGTCGAAGCTGAGCGCCACGAACTCTGGCAAAACATTGCAGCCCGTCGGCCCTTCCTCGACTTTCTCTTCCATCGCACCAATGGCGATGGCTCGAAGCAGCAGTTCCGGGTCAGTGGCCAGCCCATGTTCGACCAAGCGTGCCGTTTCCTCGGCTACCGCGGCGTCGGCGTGGAAGTGACGCCGGGTCGTTAGATCACCTAAAGCGGGCGCACCCCCATGCCGTCACACAGCCCGAATCAGAACCACCTGCTTGCCGCATTGCCGATTGCCGCGTTCGAGTTGCTGTCGGCAGACTTGGAACTGGTCCCAATGCGGCTGGGTGACATGCTGTATGAACCCGGCAAGCATTTGCAGCACGCCTACTTTCCGACGACGGCTATTGTCTCGCTGCACTACATCACGGCAGGCGGTGAATCGGCCGAGACCACGGGTGTGGGGCATGAAGGGATGATCGGGATTGCGCTCTTCATGGGTGGCCGCATCACGACCGGATCGGCCGTCGTGCAGACGGGCGGACATGGGTATCGGCTGGACCACCGCACACTGAGCCTGAGCTTTGACCGAGGAGGCCTGCTGCAGCGCGCGTTGCTCCTGTACACGCAGGCATTGATGACGCAGATCGCACAGACGGCGGTCTGCTACCGCCACCATTCGGTCGAGCAGCAACTTTGCCGATGGCTCTTGTCGACCGCTGATCGCCTGCCCGAGGGGGATTTGGTGATGACGCAGGAACTGGTGGCAGGTCTGTTGGGCGTGCGTCGTGAGAGCGTCACGGAGGCTGCCGGGCGGCTGCGCGATGCCGGCTTTATCCGTTACCGCCGAGGCCACATCTCCATTCTTGATCGCAACGGATTGCAGGCTCGGGTCTGCGAGTGCTACGGTGTGGTCAAGAAGGAAATCGGCCGCCTGCTGCTTCCGCTGGCTGGCGAACAAGATCTGGCGGCCAGCCCGACGCGATAGCGACGAGCACCACTGTTCTCAGTTCCAGAATAGCGTTCGAACACCTGAGGCGGTACACACACGGTTGACCGTGTCGAAGCGCGGCGCACCGCCGGGCCCCGCGACGATTGCGGCCAGACCGGGCCAGCCGTTTCATTTGAAGCGGCTGGTCGGCTGGTCTGGGTTACCCACATCCAGCATGGTGATCATGCGCATCAGGGCTTGCGGGTCCACCGGCTTGACGATGTGGTGATCGAATCCGGCTTCGCGGGAGCGGCGGCGGTCTTCGTCCTGCCCCCACCCGGTGACGGCGATCAGCAAGACGTCCTGGCCCCACGGCTGTTGACGGATGAGCTGACAGACTTCATAGCCGTTCAAGGTCGGCAAGCCAATGTCCAGCAGAGTCACGTCGGGCCGGTACTCCTCGGCCAGGGCCACCCCCTGTTGTCCGTCGTAGGCCGTGCGGGTGTCGTTGCCCATCATCTTCAGCAACTCTGACAGGCTGTCCGCGCCGTCCCGGTTGTCGTCCACGATCAGTATGCGCAGCGACGACTTCGTGGCTGCCGGCTCGTCTTCAAAGCCGGGCGCTTGCGGTTTCGACGCCTCGACGGCGACCGGCAGGCGAACGACGAACTCGCTGCCCTTGCCCAGACCCTCGCTCCTGGCCTCAACCTCGCCGCCGTGCAATTCCACCAGACGCCTCACCAGCGTCAGCCCGATGCCCAGGCCGCCCTGCGACCTTTCCAGCGATCGATCCACCTGGGTAAACATTTCGAAGACGCGGGGCAACTGGTCGGCGGCGATGCCGATGCCGGTGTCCTTCACCTTCACCACCGCGTCGCCGCCTTCACGTTCGACCTTCAGTTGGATATGTCCGCCCCGGTCGCTGTACTTGGCAGCGTTGTTCAACAGGTTGAGGACCACTTGTGCCAACCGCGTCATGTCGGCATCGACCATGAGCGCAAGCTTTGGCAGCGTGACGGTGAGTTGGTGGCCCATCTGCTCGATGAGCGGGCTGCTGCTTTCCACAGCACTGTTCACCACCGCCGCCAGGGCAACTCGCTCCCTTCGGAGTTCGAGCTTGCCCCGACTGATGCGGCTCACGTCCATCAAATCATCGACCAGCCGCACCATCTGTGCGAGTTGCCGCTCCATCATCAAGCGGGTCTGCTCGATCGTCGCCTGCTGCCCTCGCGCCAGCTTCATCAGTTGCAAGCCTGTGCGTATCGGGGCCAGCGGGTTGCGCAGTTCGTGGGCCAGTGTGGCCAGGAATTCGTCCTTGCGGCGGTCGGCCTCGGACAAGTCGGCGGTTAACTGCCGCAACTGAATTTCCGCTGCTTTCCGCTCGGTCACGTCCAGGTTCGTTCCCACCACCCACTCCGTTTCGCCTTGCGCGTTCGCCCGCACGGTTTCAACGGCCTCGATGTGGCGCACTGCGCCGTCGTTGCGCCGGCAGATGCGGAATTCGCGGCGGCTCTGCCCGCCGCGGCGGATGGTGTCCTGCAGGATGCGCTCATTTTCTGGCAGATCCTCCAGCAGCACAGCCCCGCTCCAGTCGGTGTATTGCAAGAAGCCATCCGCCGTGGGCGGAACGCCGTAAAGGAGGAACATCTGCGTGTCCCAACGCATCGTGTTGGCGAGGACATTCCATTCCCAGATGCCTACCGCCGTGGCTTCGGTCGCCAGCCGCGTGCGCTGCTCACTCGCGCGCAAGGTTTCCTGATGTCGCAATGAAGAAAGCAGCAACGCATCGTTCATCTGGGCCGCCAGTTCGCGTTCGGTGATGTCCGTGTGGACGCCGACCCATTCGCGGATTTCCCCCCCTGAATCGAGCACCGGCACGGCCCGAATGGAACACAGCCGCCAAGCACCGTCGTGCCGCCGCACGCGGTGTTGAAACTCGAACAGGCGCCTTTCCGCGACGGCAAGATTCCAAGCGTCGATGGTCGGCTGCGCGTCCTCGGGATGTACGGCTTTGGACCAGCCGTGGCCTTGATAGTCCTCGTGACGCTGGCCGGTGAACGCGCCCCAGGTGGGTTGTTCACCCTCCATTTCTCCCGCGGCATTGTTGGTCCAGATGATGTCGCTCACCGCACCGATGGCCACGCGGAAACGTTCCTCGCTCGCGCGCAGCTTTTCCTCGGCAGCGCGGCGCACCGTGAGGTCCATCGCCGACGGAATGAGATGGGTGATGCGCCCTTGCGTATCGCGCAGCGGCGCGACCTGGAAATCGATCCACATCCGCTTGTCGCCCGCCATGCGCACGGGGACGTCGTAGCGGACGGCCTCGCCGCCGGCGGCACGTTCGCACGCGTCCCGCAATTGCGACTGGATCTCGGCGGAATAGCTCCACCAGTAGCAGTCCCAGAACTTCTTTCCGAGCACCTCGCTGGCCGGCATGCCGGCGGCATCCAGCGGCGCGCGGTTCACGTCGATCAAGGTTCCGTCGGCCGCGGTCACGCCGACAAAGGCAAAAAGATTGTCCAGCACACTGCGGGTGAACTGCTGGCTTTCATGCAGCGCGTGCTCCGCCTGCTTGCGCTCGGTGATGTCCTGAAAGAACGTCGCCACGCCGCCATCGGTGGTGGGGAAGTTGCGCACATGGAACCAGCGCTGCCAGCTCGGGTAAATGTTTTCGAGCGCCGTGGGTGTTGCTTTGACAAGGCAATCGTTGAGCGCCCTCTCGATCGGGGTGTTTCGAGCATCCGGGAAAGCTTCGTCCCAAATGTGTTTGCCTACCAGCGCATCCGCGTCCACGCCTTGCGCGGCATACATCGCGCGTGCGGCGTCGTTGAACAGGGTGAAGTGCCCGCGACTGTCGATGATCTGAACGCCATCGGTGATGCTGGCCAAAATGCCGTTGGCCCGCTCCTCGCTCTCGCGCAGGTTCGCTTCCGCCCGCTTGCGCTCGGTGATCTCCTCGACGACCGCGCCGAAACCCACGACCTCGCCCGCGTCGCCGAGCGCCGGATACCAGCTTTCTTTCCAGAATCGCGTCACGCCGGGCGCGGCGGGCGTTTCGCCGGAGAACTCGTGATTCAAAACGGCTTGCCCCGTCGCCAGGATGCGACCTGTCACATCGCGGATCGCTTCGACGAGAAAAGGGGCCATCTCCGAGACATGCCGACCCAAGTGCGCCTCGACGGAACAGCCGCTCATCTCTGCGAGAAGTTCGTTGATGCGCACGAAGCGCAGATCGCGATCGAGGAAGCAAAACCCGATGGGCGCGGTGCGTAGAAGGTTGTCGAGCAATTTGCCAATACCCTCGTAGCGAAGGTCCAGGTCCTGATGGAACGGCGTCAAAGGCGCCGCCCTGGGCGCAAACTCAAAACGTCCGGAGACTTCCAGCAGATTCGTCGCCGCCTGATCCCGGGTGCTCACGTCGCGCAAGACCTCGACCCGCACTTCGCCGCTGCGGATGGCGCGCAGCGTTTCCTCCGCCTGCGCAAGCCGCGTCCGCAAGTCGGCGTTTTCCGCGCGCAACTGCTTTTCGTCGGAGGCCATGGGAGTCATGGTGGACATCGCCTCTTGCGCGGGGAAGGTATGAGCTACTCGTCGGCGGACGCAGGCACGCCGACCCGGCGCATCTCGTCGCGCATCAACTCGAGCCGTAGCGGCTTGCAAAGATAGCCGCTGACGCCCGCTTCAAAGGAGCGCGTCTTCGTCTCAGGGGCGTCGTCGGCGGTAGCCACCACGATCGCGAACGGCGCCACCCGGCCCGTCTTCTGAAGCTCGACGATGCGCCGGCTGGCGTCGATGCCGCCGAGCACGGGCATGTTGATGTCCATCAGCACCACATCGGGGGGCGTGTGCTTGCAGTGCTCGATGGCATCGAGCCCGTCAGCGACGGCCGACGCTTCATAACCCAAGGCGTTCAGCATTGCGCAGGCGAGGATGCGGTTGACCTCGTGATCGTCGACCACAAGCACCTTGCGGCGGCCGCGCAGGCCATGTGAGACGGTCGCAGGGCCCGCTGTATCGGACTCAGCGTCGACTGCGAGCTGCGACGCCCGAGCCAGGTCGCCGGGGCTCAGTGGCTCGACCTGCAATTCCCAGCCCTGCATCGCATCAGGCCTGGCCAGTGATGCCGAACCTGCGCTCACCTGCAGCACACAGCGCGTTCGATCCGACATGCGGCCTTGCAGAGCCGCCAGCGACGACATCAAGGTCAGCGGATCGTCGCGGATCAACAAAAGCTCTGGACAGTCGTCATCCGTCGAGGCGTTGACGTGGCTGTACGCGTCGACGGCGGAAGCGAAGCGCCATACGCGCCACCCGAGACGCTGCAGGCGGCGCTCCAGGACCGCAGGCTCGACGCTGCGCCCGTCGACTATCCACGCCCTGGCGCCTTCAGCTCTGGGAGGCGGCTCGCGCTCGATCGGCCGCACGCTCAACTCGAGCCGCAGCAAGACGCCTTCGCTCGGGTGGCTGGCAAAGCTGACTTCGCCGCCGGAAACGGGGCAGAGGCCGCGGGCCTGGACGAAGCCACTGGCGAAGCGCTGTGTGCCTGCGACTGCGTCGATGTCGAGTCCCAGCCGTTGCAGATGCTCGGCCCTGCGCGCGGGCGACTCCAACATCTCGTTTCCGGCAATGTTGACGGTCAGCGCCTGCGCGCCACTTTCGTCCGTGATCGATCGCGCAGCGACCATCACGATGCCCTCGTCCATCAAGTCCAGCGCGCTGCACATCAGGCGGTAGAAAGCAGAATGCAGGGCCACTTCGTCACCGAGGAGCACAAGCTCTTGGCCTTCGGCATCAAACGACAATTGCTGGCGTCTGGCGGTCATCAACGGCACTACCTTGCGGGCCGCCCGTGTCAAGGTGTCGAGGAGCCTGAATTCCACCGCCTGCCTGGCGGTGCCGGCGCCCTGCCAATGTGCTCGCAGCGTCGCAAAAAGCGTTGCGTGGTCCAAGGGCTTGGCAAAGGCGCGGTCGAAGCGCCTGTCGACCAGCGCCAGTTCGCTTACAAGATCGCTGCGCCCCGTCATGGCCAACAACAAAGGCGAGTTGATATGGCCAAGGCTCGATCTGGCGCGACTCGCAACTTCTAGACCGCTCAAACCCGGCATCTGCAGATCGACTATGAGCACGTCAAAGCTCGATGAGAGCGCGATTTCGAGCGCCTCCTCTCCGCCATACGCGGTAAAGACTTGACAGCCCAACTCCAGGCCTAAAAGCGTGGCCAAACTGTCGGCGCTGTTTCGATGGTCGTCAACCACCAAAACTCGCATGTCAGAGAGGGGTCTGGAAGCGACCATGCCGTTCTGCGTCTCCGTCATGATGGCGCAAATTTTACATGGCTGTTCTTCTCGAGACACAAGTCCTGAGCCGCCAAACTGACCTTGCCCCCGAAAAACGTACCCCTTGCTGAGTGTTTCAATGCAAGCAAGGAGAACGGAAATGACGAAGACAGTGCGGGCGCGCTACACGCTGGAGTTCAGGCAGGAAG
>Ga0209591_10005273_pt1 | contig 14453 bp, 9 predicted proteins | sample MAT01_FD_187207 | JGI IMG/M metagenome (GOLD analysis project Ga0209591, IMG submission 187207) | Freshwater microbial communities from Lake Fryxell liftoff mats and glacier meltwater in Antarctica - MAT-01 (SPAdes) (version 2) | ecosystem: Environmental > Aquatic > Freshwater > Ice > Liftoff... | reverse complement strand
GATGCAAAAACCTATGGGAGAAAATATCCAACAGGCAAATGAAATTATGAAGGTTTGCAGAAGCAAGAATTTTATAGCCTCCATGAATTTTCAAATGCGCTTTATACCCGCAGTTATTGCTGCCAAAAATATGATTGCTGCAGGCCATCTGGGTGATTTGCACGATATGGAAATAAGGATGAATATTTATCATCCCTGGCATTTATGGGAATTTCTTTTTGGTATCCCCCGCATGGAAATGTTATATCATAGTATTCACTATATGGATTTATTGAGATATTTTTTTGGAGACCCACGAAAAGTATATGCCAAAACGCTGAAGCATCCTAAAATGATGCAACTGGCTTCCACCAGGTCGGTTATTATTTTAGAATACGATGATATTATTAAAGCTCACATTAACACGAACCATGGACATGAATTTGGGTTGAAGTACCAGGATTCATTTATAAAATGGGAAGGAACAAAAGGAGCCATTAAAACCACATTGGGATTAAATATTAATTACCCGCATGGGGTTGAAGATACATTTGAATACTCGTTATTATTTGCAAATGAAGAACCACAATGGATTTCAAAAAAGTTGGATGCCTCCTGGTTTCCGGATGCATTTATTGGTTCTATGGCTAATCTCATGTGTTTCGCAGAAGGCTCTTCCCCTGTATTAATAAACAGCGCCGAAAGCGCTTATAAAACAATGCAGGTAGTAGAAGCAGCATATGAATCAAGTGATGGCGGTGGTACCAAGATTCAATATTAGTGCTATTAAATTAGGAGAGCTCCCCCATAAAGCAACAGTACAATACGATTCAACCAGCACAGCACAGTACAGTTGTTTTTTGGAGAATATTATCTTTACACAGTTGATCGCTTAATTGATTGCTATAGCCAAATGAATCGCTTAAAAATATTTATCGTATGCTGGAAAGGCGGTTCGCTGTGCTATTTGAATTTAAGGATGATGAGGTACAGTACTATGCTTACACAAGAGTGTTTGAAAGTGAAAGTCTGGAAAAATAATGCAGTACATGAGCATCTCTGAAAGTATTGATTACACAATAATCGGAAATAAAGCAAATATCAGTAACTAATTCATCCCCCATTAAAAAAAAGGTATGAGGAAATTTGAATTTTACAATTGCAAAATTCATAAGCAACCTTTGAAATGAATTGGTTGCAGTATGAAATTGTCTATCGTTTTTCTACTGATCTGTCTTCAGCAGACGGCTAAAACTGCGGGGTAGAAAATTACCCTGAAGCTTTTTTTGAGTGCATACTTTTAAGAATTTTCTCGTTATAGTTTTCTTATAGCAAAGCAATCGTACCCCTGTTTCTACAGGGGTTTTTTTTATAAAGTAACTTTTTCAATGTAAACCTATTTGGAGAGATTACGATTACAACCCTATCCTTGTAAAGAGAGTTAAATTACAGGTTCCATCACTAGTACAAACAGTTCAGGATAGCCTGATATTTTTTTTCTCGCATCTTTAATTGATTTTGGTTTGTCTTTTTTCAACAAATTTTGGCAATCTCATTTTTATTTGTAAATAATTTTAACCTGTTCAAGAATTAAAGAGTAAAGCCAATATGAAACCATCCATTCTTGTTATAGGAAGTTCCAATACGGACATGGTAATTAAAACCGGCCATTTACCTCAGCCGGGAGAAACCATTATAGGAGGTAATTTTTTTATGAACGCCGGTGGGAAAGGAGCTAACCAGGCAGTAGCTGCAGCAAGGCTTGGTGGGGCAGTAACTTTCATCTGCAAAACCGGTAATGATATTTTTGGCAAACAATCCCTGCAGTTATTTAAGGAAGAAGCCATTGATACTTCTTTTGTTTTTGAAGATACAAAACATCCTTCGGGTGTGGCATTGATTACGGTGGATGACCATGCAGAGAATTGTATTGTTGTGGCTTCAGGCGCCAATGCACATTTAACAGCAAAGGATATTATGCAGGCCAATGATTGTTTTAAAAAAGCAGACATCATTTTAATGCAGTTGGAAATTCCTGTTGAAACGGTTGAGTATGCTGCATCTCTTGCTGCATCGCTTGGTAAAAAAGTGATTTTAAATCCTGCGCCGGTATGTCCGCTAAGTGATACACTGCTGCAACATGTTTCCATTATTACACCCAATGAAACAGAAGCATTCATGCTTACAGGTATAAAAGTAATTGATGCGTCAACTGCGCATCAGGCTGCAAAATATTTAAATGCAAAAGGCATAGCAACGGTGATTATAACTTTAGGTTCAAAAGGAGCTTTTGTTTTACACGATAACATATGCACCGTTGTGCCTGCACCGGTTGTGCATGCCATTGATACAACAGCTGCGGGAGATGTATTTAACGGGGCATTGGCGGTAGCCTTATCTGAAAACATTTCTGCAACCGCTGCTGTAGAATTTGCCTGTAAAGCTGCGGCTGTTTCTGTTACACGTTTGGGAGCACAGGCATCTGCACCTTACAGGCTTGAATTGAATTTGTAAACTATATAAATAAAAAATGATTCTACGAAATAATTGTTGCCCTATGGCAAACATTCCGTAAGACTGAAAATAGTAAACCTTTCAATGGACAATTCAATAAGATATACTGAGGCAATTATTTATTCTGATAAACCTGTTGATGGAATACAGGCAAATATCGATGCTGCAAAACAATAACATCAATTCAAATAAAACCAACTGCCATGTTCATCATAGAAAATTATTCAACCGCAATATTATTCTGCGTCATCACTATGTTATGCTGGGGTTCATGGGCCAATACACAAAAGCTTGCCGCAGGCAGTTGGCGCTTTGAATTATTTTACTGGGATTATGTATTTGGTATTTTATTGCTTTCACTTGTTTTTGCATTTACACTTGGCAGTAACGGAATTGGTGGAAGAAGCTTTACGGATGATATTGCACAAGCAGATAATAATAATATTTTCTCCGCTGTAATTGGAGGCGTAATTTTTAATGCTGCTAATATTTTATTGGTGGCTGCAATCGCTATAGCGGGCATGGCTGTTGCGTTTCCGGTGGGTATTGGTTTGGCTCTCGTCATTGGGGTAGTGGTAAATTACATTGCAAATCCGGTTGGCAATCAGTTGTTGTTGTTTGGTGGTGTGGCACTGATTGCAGTTGCTATTTTACTCAATGCAAGTGCTTATAGAAAAATGCAGTCGGGCAACAAGAATACTTCTTCAAAAGGTTTGTTGCTTTCCATAATTGCCGGTGTGCTGATGGGTTTTTTTTATAAGTATGTTGCCGCTGCTATGTTCCCCAATTTCAATGTTCCGGAAGCAGGCAAGTTGAGCCCTTATACAGCCGTAGTATTTTTTTCTGTTGGTATTTTGCTCAGCAATTTTTTATTCAACACACTGCTCATGCGCAAGCCATTTGTTGGCACTCCTGTTGCTTACAAAGATTATTTTAAAGGCGGTTTAAAAAATCATGTCACAGGAGTTTTGGGTGGCGCCATCTGGTGCGTGGGCATGAGTTTCAGCATCATCGCATCGGGCAAAGCAGGGCCTGCTATTTCGTATGGTTTGGGACAAGGCGCTACAGTAGTTGCCGCTATCTGGGGCATTTTTATCTGGAAAGAATTTCGCAATGCACCCAAAGGAACATCTGCTGTATTAAACATCATGCTGCTCCTTTATTTAGCCGGATTGAGTTTGATTATTGCTGCACGGTAAAACATTTTCCTGATAATAATCGTTAAGTTTTTATAGTATTAAAGTAAGTTGTTCTATTTTAAAATAAACTCTAAGTAAATTACAAAGTGAAGTGCCAAAAAAATTACAAGACTGGCCAAGAAAGAAACTATAATATTCAGCCTTAAAATATATTTCACTGATTAAATTCAAAAGTCATATAAAAATGAAAAGAAAAATATTACTTATATTTTTACTAATAGGATTTATTCCCGCCGGTTATTGCCAAACCATCCTTGAAAGCATTGATCTTTCAACCGGGTGGAAAATGAAAACAGGAGATGATTTCGGATATGCTAAACCCGAATTAGATGATAATAGCTGGAAAGATATCCGGGTTGGTGAAAACTGGGAAACCCAGGTTTATCCGGATTATGACGGAATTGTTTATTACCGGTTAAGAGTTGTAATCCCATCTGCAATCAAGAAGTGCAACAATTATTCTAACGGGTTCCTATTGTCATTGGGAAAAATTAACGATTGGGATGTTACTTATTTTAATGGCGTAAGAATTGGTGAGACAAACGGCTTGTATAAAGACCGGGAATACTTAATTCCGGAAGATTTGATTCATTGGGATAAAGAAAATGTTATAGCAGTAAGAGTAAACGATATTGCCGGACGGGGCGGTTTATACGCAGGGCCTTATACTTTTGGGAAATGCCAGCTTAAATTATCAAACTTTGTCACCATTATCAACAATGACAAACTGGTCAAACATTTTCCTTTGTTCGATTCAACCATATCAAAAACTATTATCATTAGAGGAGGTAAAGTATTTAATGCCCTTCCGGCTGAATTTCGTGTAAAGGTATTTAATGCCAAAACAAATAAAGTGATAGCTGACCGAACCACCAGTATTGTTGTAGGTGGAAAAGCCGATTCTACCTTCACCTTTTCAGTAAAATTAGAAAATGATGCCTTTTATAAAGCCAGTTTTTTTCTTTCTTCGAAATATATGACAGACACGGTTAGCTCCGGATGCCTTTTGACATATAAAAAAGAAGATCGTTCTTATCCAGTAATAATAAGACCCATTGTCCCGAATTTAATTCCATCCAAATCGGTTTCTTTCGATTTGAATAAACTTCATTTGAATGGTTACCTGGGAAAGAGGATTAATGCAAATATTACCGAACGCCTTTTGAACATTGATGAAACCGGGATATTAGAATGTTTTTACAATCGTCCTGGTAATCAAACCTGGGTAGGCGAATATGCCGGGAAATATCTTCATGCTGCTGCCCGAGCATGGAATTATTCCAAGAATGAACAATTAAAAATCCAGATGGACAGGATTGTTGATATTTTAATATCCTGTCAGAATGAGGATGGCTACCTGGGTACTTATTTACCTGACACTTACTGGACTGAATGGGATGTGTGGGCCCATAAGTATGATTTATTGGGATTATTGAGTTATTATGCTGTAACCGGCTACCAGCCTGCAATTGAAACATCAAAAAGAATTGGCGATTTGCTGTGCAGAACATTTGGCACTAAACCTGGCCAGATTAATATAGAAGAAACAGGAAACCATGTGGGCATGGCCTCGTGCAGCGTTCTTGAACCAATGGTGGAATTGTATCGCTATACCAATGATAAAAAATATCTCGACTTCTGTAATTATATCATTGAAGCTTATGAACATCCTAAAGGGCCTAAAATTATTTCAACCTTAAATAGCATTGGCAAGGTAAATAAAACAGCCAATGCCAAAGCCTATGAAATGATGTCGAACTTCACCGGAATTGTAAAACTATACCAGCTAACAGGCGAAACAAAATTAATTTCCGCCATGGAAAAAGCCTGGAAAGATATTTCTGACAACAGGCTTTATATTACAGGTACCAGTTCTCAAGCTGAACACTTTCAGGATGATTTTGTTTTACCGGCTGATAATAGTGTTCATATGGGCGAAGGTTGTGTTTCAACCACGTGGCTACAATTTAATCAGGCAATGTACTTCCTTACAGGGGAAGCTAAATACGTTGATGAGATAGAAAAAACGATTTATAATCATCTTCTGGCCGCTGAAAATCCAATAACTGGTTGCGTATCTTATTATACAGCCTTACAGGGAGCAAAGCCTTACCGGTGTACCATTGACGGACACTGTTGCCTGGCCAGTATTCCCAGGGGTATAGCAGCAATCGCTGAACTTGCCTATACAAAAAATGCTCAGAACGGATTTATTATTAATTTATATACATCAGGTTATTTTAATGATAACGTTACTGGGTCTGACGGAACAATGATTCCGATTGAAGTTTTAATCAAATCTCAATTTCCCGAAAAAGGAACTTCAGATATTATCATTAAGAATCAAAAACTGAAAAACTTCAATCTTGCTTTACGTGTGCCTGTTTGGTGTAAGAATTTTATTGCAAAAATTGGAAACACAATGTATAAAGGAATACCCGGCGCTTATCTTATGATTAAAAGAAACTGGCCGCTAAGCACTACTATTCATATTTCTTTCGATTTGAATGTTCAATCTTTGAATGGCGGAAAAAGTTATCCGGGATATATGGCCATAAAAAACGGGGCACAGATACTGGCATTTGATAAAGCATTAAACCCAGGGATTGATGATATAGATAAAGTGAATATAGAAAAGCCTTTTATTCGTTCTTTGCCGGTAACGGAATTACCAAAATCATGGTTTGGAAATCAGGTATATTCTATCACCGGCTATTACAATAATAAGCCTGTTGAATTAAAATTGGTTCCTTTTGCAGAGGCAGGACAATCTGGTGGAGAAGTCAGGGTTTGGCTAAAAAAACAATAATTACAATTTTGGATTAGCATTACAGGGTATGGGTAACAAGTAAATTATTTAACAACACCTCAATCGAATTATTTTTTTGCAGAATTTTTCTTTTCCCATAAAATGATACAAACAGTTCAGGATGGTTAAATAATTTTTTTAGCACCTTAAATTGATTTTGGTTTATCAGCAGTGGCAGTGGTGGAAGAAGCTTTATGGATGCCTTTGGAAATTGGAGATGGAAAATTATGGGTACCCAAACCAAGACCCTGGACATTGAATATTAAAACAGGAGAAGTGTCTTTTGAAAACAATTAATACTATTCATTACTTAAAAAAGGTAAAAGTTTAAATCAAACAAATGCCGGTAAATATTAACAGGAGAAAAGCTATTCAAAGCATCTTGATTGTTTCTGCTACGGCAGTTTTGTTCCCTTACTGCAGGGAGGCAGATAAATCAGTAATGCAGCTCAAGAATTACAATATAAACAGTAATCAGCAGGATATGCTGGCAGAACTCTGTGAGTCAATTCTTCCGAAAACAAAAAATTTTATTGGTGCAAAGGATTTAAATGCACACGGATTTGTATTAAAAATGATGGATGATTGCCAGCCACCGGAAAAACAAAAACTTTTTACTGCCGGGTTAAAAGCATTTAATGATTTATGCGATAAAAAGTTCAATTCCTCTTTTGTAAAATGTAAAGCAACTCAGCGTAATGAGCTGTTAACTCAACTTAAAAAAGGATTAAATGACGAAATAAATACTGCCGCACAATTTTATGGATTTACAAAAGTGTACACATTGCAATGTTTTACGGGCAGTAAAGAATACATGACAGCTATAAAAAAATATAAGATAGTGCCAGCGGGTAATTTTAAGGGATGTGTGAAAATTTGAGTTATCAATAAAAGTGAGCAGGGGATCATAAAAATATTTTTAAAAGAACTATTAAGAAATATAACTTAAAACCAGATAATGCCGGATAAAAATAAATTTGACGCTATTGTATTAGGAAGTGGAATGAGTGGTGGCTGGAGCGCCAAGGAACTTTGTGAAAGGGGATTAAAAACCCTGCTCCTTGAACGTGGCCGTGATGTAAAGCATTTAAAAGATTATCCTACTACAAATATGTTACCATGGGAGTTTGAACATCGTGGTCAGATTCCTTATGCAATAAAAAAAGAAAACCCGGTAGTAAGCAGGTGTTATGCCTTTAAGGAAGATGCCATGCATTTTTTCTGTAAAGACAAAGAACATCCATATGTACAGGTAAAAACCTTTTGACTGGATTCGTGGTTACCAGGTGGGTGGTAAAAGTATTATGTGGGCCAGACAAACACAGCGCTGGAGTGATTTTGATTTTGAAGGACCTGCCCGGGATGGGTTTGCTGTAGATTGGCCAATACGGTATAAAGATTTGGCACCCTGGTACAGTTATGTTGAAAAATTTGCAGGTATCGCAGGCAATAAAGATGGATTGGACACATTACCTGATGGCGAATTTCTTCCACCATGGGAACTTACTTGTGTGGAAGAACATTTTAAAAGGATTGTAGCTGCCAATTATAAAAACCGTCATGTTATTTTTGCAAGATGTGCCCATCTTACTAAACCAAACCAAATTCATTTAGACCAGGGACGTGGCCAGTGCCAGGCAAGAAATTTATGTCAGCGTGGTTGTCCTTTTGGAGGGTATTTCAATGCTAATTCAACTACTATACCATGGGCTGAAAAAACCGGGAACTTAACTTTAAGGTCTCATTCTGTTGTTCATTCTATAATTTATAATGAACAAAAAGGTAAAGCCACAGGCGTAAGGGTAATTGATGCCATAACAAAACAGGCAACCGAATATTTTGCTGATGTAATTTTTGTAAATGCCGGAGCTGTAAATACAAACTTGATTTTACTGAACTCAATTTCTAATCGTTTCCCGGATGGGTTAGGGAACGATAATGGTTTATTGGGCAAATATTTTGCATTTCATAATTACCGTGCAAGAATAACGGCGAAGTATGAAGGTTTTCTGGATTATAAAACAGAGCAGTCCCGTGCAAGCGGTGCATATATTCCCCGGTTTAGAAATGTATATAAACAGGAGACTGATTTTCTGCGTGGCTATGCTTTAACTTTTGATGCAACTCGTAGAAGTGCTGTCGTAAAAACTGAAAGTCAGTTTGGCGAAGAGTTAAAAGCAAAATTAATGGATGCTTCCAGCAGACTGGGTCCGTGGAATATTGGCAGTCAGTGTATGGGAGAAACGATTCCAAAAGAAACAAATTATGTAGCACTGGATACCAATCAACAAGATGAATGGGGAATGCCATTGATAAAGTTTAATGTAAGCTTTGATGATAATGATGAAAAGATGATTAAAGATTTTATGGAACAATTCACCGAGATGTACGAGAAGGCGGGGTTTACAGATATAAAAGCGAGTGACAGTAAACAGGCTCCCGGTCTTGATATTCATGAAATGGGTGGAGTACGAATGGGAAAAGACCCTAAAACCTCGTTGCTCAGCTCCAAAAATCAAATGCACTCTTATAAGAATGTAATTGTAAGTGACGGTGCTTGCATGACGTCCACTTCCACTCAAAATCCCTCGCTGACGTATATGGCTTTAGCAGCAAGAGCAGCAAATTTAGCGGTGGATTTATTAAAGAAGGGATGAGTTGATAATAAAGACATATATTGGTCTCTCTAAATACCCAAATACTAATTCATATTGGACTTTAGAATGTGAACAGCAATAAAAATGTTTTTAAAAAATGGATAAGCCTGGATGGAGTTGGCGTGGATAATATTGACAAATATGCAAACAACCTTCTTTTTTCCTTAAACAAAATAAACTGCTGAACAGCGTTTTGATTTCCCTCGATGATGGCTACAATATTTTAGTGAAAGATTTTTACCAATCACTCGAATTGTTAAAAATCAACAGAGAATCCTATACTGCATTTAGTAAAAATTTGATACCAGTATTATCGGACAAGGGGTTTGCAAGCGTAGATATTTATCAGCTCATGGTTTTAAAATCAATAAAATGTTATTCATTGCAGGGAAAATAAGCGCCGTTTGTTTTTTGTGATGAATTTGGTTTAATCTGGGGGTAAACATAGATTACTGACAGAAAACCTCAATCAGGTAAGTGCAGGATAATAAACAACCACAGGGAAGCTATTTTTATTGTCTATTTTGTAACGGTTACTCATTTTAGATATTGTGTATGAAAAAATGCATTCAAGTACTGTTGCTCCAAGTTTTTGCACTAACCAGTTTATCTCAAATAAAAGTAAAAGAATTACGATGTGAAAATCTATCCAATCCCATTGGTATTGACATCCAACAACCGCAATTAAGCTGGCAATTGAGTTCAGATAAACGGAACTGTATGCAAACTGCTTTTGAGATAAGAGTTGCTAGCAGTTCATCTTCACTGTTAAAAAATAAAGATTTGTTTTGGAGTAGCGGAAGAGTCACATCCGGTCAATCCGTTCATATACTTTACAAAGGAAAATCATTACAATCTGCACAAAAGTATTATTGGCAGGTAAGGGTTTGGGATAATGATGGAAAAGTTTCTGGGTGGAGTGAACCAGCATTCTGGCAAATGGGTTTATTGCAAGCTTCAGACTGGAAAGCAAAATGGATACAATGCGGTTATGAGGAAGATAGCATATTAAGACCAAGTCCTTTGTTCAGAAAAAAATTTGTCACAAAAAAAGAAATTCTATCAGCCACAGCATTCATCACATCTCATGGCTTGTATGAAGCATTTATCAATGGAAAAAAAATTGGTGATGCTTATTTAACACCCGGATGGACAAGCTATAATAAACGGCTGCAATATCAGGTATATAATGTTACTAATCTTTTGCAAAATGAAAATGCAATAGGTGTAGCATTGGGCAATGGGTGGTACCGGGGCAATTTGGTTTGGGAAGGCAGAAGAAATTGGTATGGTAAAGAACTGGCATTGCTTTTTCAACTGCATATTATTTATAAAGATGGAACTGAAGAAACAATCCTTTCTGATGATACTTGGAAATCATCAACAGGCGGCATACAAAGTTCAGAGATTTATCATGGAGAAATATTTGATGCAACAAAAGAAAAAACCGGGTGGACAAATGCAGGTTATGGTGACAACAACTGGAGCGGCATTAAAGTAAAGAGTTTTGATAATAAAATTTTAATAGCCACCGGTAATGAACCTGTAAAAAAACACGAAATATTTAAACCTGTAAAAATATTTACAACTCCTTTGGGTGAACAGGTGATTGATTTTGGGCAGAACCTTGTTGGTTTTGTTCAGTTAAAAGCAACTGGTAAAGCTGGCGATAAGATTATAATATCCCATGCTGAAGTATTGGATAAAAAAGAAAATTTTTATACCGAGAATCTTCGGGCTGCCAAACAACAGAATACTTATATACTTAGCGGAAAGGGAGTAGAAACATTTGAACCGCATTTTACTTTCCAGGGTTTCAGGTATATAAAAATTGAAGGCTACCCAGGTGAATTGAAGCCGGAAAATTTTACCGCTGTTGCTTTATATTCTGATATGAAACCAACTGGTAATTTCTCCACTTCCAACGCTTTATTAAATCAATTGCAACATAATATCCAATGGGGACAGAAAGGTAATTTTTTAGATGTGCCAACTGATTGTCCGCAAAGGGATGAACGCCTTGGCTGGACAGGTGATGCACAAGCTTTCTCAAGAACAGCATCTTTCAACATGCAGGTGAATAATTTTTTTACCAAGTGGATGAAAGATGTTGCAGCCGACCAGTTGCCCAATGGAAGTGTGCCTTATGTCATTCCCAATGTATTGGGCAATGATGCAGCAGGTTCAACAGGCTGGGCAGATGTGGCCACCATCATTCCCTGGAATATGTACCTGGCTTATGGAGACAAAAGAATGCTGGAGCAACAATATGCCAGCATGAAAGCATGGGTGGATTATATGCAAAGCAAAAGTAATAACGACTTATGGAACACTGGTTTTCATTTTGGTGATTGGTTGTTTTACAGCCCTGATGACGATAATGATGGCAGGGCAGCCATCACTGATAAATATCTGATAGCGCAATGTTTTTTTGCACACTCCACACAATTATTAATTAATACAGCAAAGGTTACAGGCAAAGAAGAGGATGTAATAAAGTATGAAACATTATTAACAAAAATTAAAACAGCATTTGCAAAGGAATATGTTACACCATCAGGAAGATTGGTATCAGGATCACAAACTGCTTATGTACTTGCTTTGAATTTTGATATGCTACCGGAACCGTTAAGGGCATCAGCGGCAGCAAGATTGGTGCAGAATATAAAAGGTTATAACAACCACCTCACCACAGGTTTTCTGGGAACACCTTATTTATGCCATGTGCTTACAAGGTTTGGTTATCATGATATAGCCTATACTTTGCTGATGCAGGAAACCTATCCATCCTGGTTGTATCCTGTTAAAATGGGGGCTACCACCATTTGGGAAAGATGGGACGGACAAAAGCCCGACAGTAGTTTTCAGACACCGGGAATGAATTCGTTTAATCATTATGCTTATGGCGCCATCGGAGACTGGATGTACCGTGTAATTGCAGGTATTGATACAGACAATGAACCCGACGGTGTGGGGTATAAAAAAATTATTATTAAACCGCATCTGGATGGTAAAGTAATAGCTGGTAATGTTAAAGATGAATCTGGTGTAGGTATTGGTAATTTTAAAAGTACTGCAAATAAGCATAGTGTGCTTACCAATGCTGCTGCAGAACTGCAAACCAATTATGGTAAACTAAGTTCAGCATGGAAAATTGAAAATGGAATCCTTTATCTTTATGTTCAAATACCTGCAAATACAACTGCCACAATATTTATCCCTGCTGCTGAGGGAAAAATTATTACTGAGGGCGGTAAAGAATTGTCATCAGCCACAGGAATAAAAGTGAAAGTGAAAGAAGATGGTTACATAGTTGTTGAAACAGGTTCGGGGCTTTATCAATTTGTGATTAAATAAAAAAGCGGCAGAGTTTTTTTACCAACAACTATTAACTGAATAAATATGCTGCTTCTCGGAGTTGATATCGGTACATCTTCAATTAAAGTATCAGTAGTTGATAGTTCTACTCAGCAATGTATTGTCTCCGCACAATTCCCCGAAACTGAAACCGAAGTAATTTCGCTGCAACCCGGTTGGGCAGAACAATCGCCTGAACTATGGTGGCAACATACACAAGCTGCTATTTTAAAATTACATGCACAAAAAAAATACAATCCAAAAGATATAGCAGCCATTGGTATTGCATATCAGATGCATGGATTGGTAATGGTGGATAAACAACAAAATGTTTTACGCAACAGCATTATCTGGTGCGATAGCCGTGCCGTTGAAATAGGCAACAAAGCATTTGAAAAAATTGGCGAAGAGAAATGTTTGTCGCATCTGCTCAATTCACCCGGCAATTTTACTGCAAGCAAATTAGCCTGGGTAAAACAAAACGAACCGGAAGTTTTTGCAAAGCTGGATAAAATAATGTTGCCCGGTGATTTTATTGCCATGAAATTCACCGGCGAAATAACCACCAGCATATCTGCTTTATCAGAAGGTATTTTCTGGGATTTTAAAAACAATGAGCTCTCAAAAGATCTGTTTGAGTATTATGGTTTTGATACCTCCATTATTCCGGCTATAAAAAATGTTTTTGCAGCGCATGGACAAATTACAAATGCTGTTGCAGAAAAATTATCACTTCAAAAAAATATTCTCATTACATACAAAGCAGGCGATCAGCCAAATAATGCACTCTCATTAAATGTACTTGAACCCGGCGAAGTGGCTGCCACTGCCGGCACGTCAGGGGTTATCTATGGTGTGAGTGATCAGCTTGAATATGATAAGCAATCAAGGGTAAATACATTTGCCCATGTAAATTACTCCAAGGAAGAAGCTCGTTTAGGCGTTTTACTTTGTATAAACGGAACAGGTATTTTGAACCGCTGGGTAAAAAATATTGCAGGCAATAACAAAAGTTATGCAGAAATAAATGAAGCTGCCAGTCAAATCAACCCCGGAAGCGATGGCGTTTCCATTCTTCCTTTTGGGAATGGAGCAGAGCGGATGCTGAATAATAAAATTGTAAACAGTTATTTTAACAACATCGATTTTAATAAAAATACGGCTGCACATCTTTACCGTGCCGCACAGGAAGGTATTGTATTTGCATTCCGCTACGGCTTTGATATTTTAAAAGAGAATGGCATGTCGCCAACAGTAATCCGTGCAGGCAAAGCCAATTTATTTTTAAGTGAAGTGTTCAGGGAATGTTTTGTAAATTCATTGCAGGTGCCAGTGGAATTGTACAACTGCGATGGCAGTGTTGGGGCAGCCATTGGCAGTGGCATCGGGGCAAATATCTATCACAATGCAAAAGAAGCTTTTCAATTATTTAAACCGCTGGAATTAATTGAGCCAAATGTGAAAAATAAATACGATGAATTTTACCATCAATGGCTTACACAATTAAACAAACAAATTAACTGATTCAATAATTTTTAAACCGTCAATACCATGGCAGTAGTTACAGGAAACAAAGAATACTTTAAAGGCATTAGCCAAATTAAATTTGAAGGTTTAGAAAGCGATAATCCATTGGCTTTTCGATGGTACGATGAAAATAAAATAGTGGCAGGAAAACCAATGAAAGAATACCTGCGTTTTGCTTGTGCATACTGGCATAGCTTCTGCGGTAGTGGTGCCGACCCTTTTGGAGAGCCAACACATTTATTTGGGTGGAATGGGAAAGCCGACGCTATTGAAAGGGCAAAAGACAAAGCCGATGCTGCATTTGAATTTATTACCAAACTTGGTTTGCCCTATTATTGCTTTCATGATGTGGATGTGGTAGACTATACCAATGACATAAATGATAATGATAAACGCTTGCAGGCACTTACT
>Ga0209591_10005272_pt1 | contig 14458 bp, 12 predicted proteins | sample MAT01_FD_187207 | JGI IMG/M metagenome (GOLD analysis project Ga0209591, IMG submission 187207) | Freshwater microbial communities from Lake Fryxell liftoff mats and glacier meltwater in Antarctica - MAT-01 (SPAdes) (version 2) | ecosystem: Environmental > Aquatic > Freshwater > Ice > Liftoff... | reverse complement strand
TACGAACTCTTTGATCTCTGGTCCAGCCCGTGGCTGACGGCTTGGCTCACGGTGGCTTACTTTGCCACGGCCTTTGTCTTGGAAGCTTTTTTTACGCGCAATAGTTTTTGTATGTATGTCTGTCCGCTCGGCACATTTAACTTTCTCTACAGCACCGTCAGCCCACTCCAAATTACCTCGCGCAATTTACAAACCTGCCGCGATTGTGTCGGCCACGAGTGTATCAATGGCAGTGCCACGCAACAGGGCTGTCAATTGGAACTCTTTGTTCCCACTATCCAGAGCAACATAGATTGCACGCTGTGCCTGGACTGCGTCAAAGCCTGCCCCTACGATAACGTTGCCCTCGTTGTGCGCCCGCCTGGGGATGAACTCTTTCGCCAAGCATGGCCTCACCGGCTGGATCTGGCTTTACTGGCCATCCTCGCCGCCTTTCTCGGCTTTCTCAACGCCTTTGCGATGACGCCGCCGGTCTACGCGTTGGAAGCACAGATGGCCGGCTGGCTGAACACACAAAGCGAAGCTGTCGTTTTGGGCATTATTTACATCGTGGGCGCACTGGCAGGACCACTGGTGCTAATCTATGCCGCAGCGTGGCTCAGCCAGCGCGTAATGGCGGGCAAAACCAGTTTAAATCATCTCGTCATCCGTTATGCCTATGGTTTTGTGCCGGTGGGCTTTGCGATCTGGTTTGCCCACTACCTTTTTCACTTTCTCACCGGCGCCATGACAATTGTGCCAGCCTTACAAACATTTTTTGCCCAAACCCTCGGCTGGCCACTACTTGGCATGCCAGATTGGACCGTGGCCCGCTACTTCGTACCCCCCGTCAGCACCATCCAACTGATCCAATCGATTATCACCTATGGTGGTTTGCTGGCGGCGCTGGCGCTGACGCTCAACAGCGCTCGTCGCACGCACAAGAACCGTCGCGCCATGCTGTTCGAGGCTTTGCCTTGGCTTGTACTCTTAATTGCCCTCACCGCGGCTAGTGGCGCAACCTTCTTATTGCCGATGGAGATGCGCGGCAGCGCGTTGGGCGGGTAAAAAATAATGAATGGTGAATGGTGAATGGTGAATAATTAATAGTTAATAATCAATGAGTGTACTATCGGTGTACGGTGCTTTTGTAGTTAATTATTAATTGTTAATTATTCACCATTCATTATTATTGCGCGCTGCCCACCTCAAAGCCGGCTAAATGCTCCAGAGCCTTCATCAACCCGTGATTACCTTCACTGCTCAGCCCTTGCGCTTCGAGCGTGCGGTAGAGGTTAAAAATCAAGCTGGTAGCTGGTAGAGGAACACCCAAGTCGTCGGCGGCGTCTAGCACCAGACGCAGATCTTTCTGTTGCAGCGAGATCATAAAGCCGGGTCGCCAATCGCGACGGATGATCTGCGGGGCGCGGTTGGTGAACATCCAGCTACCGGCCGCGCCCTGGCTGATGGCATCAATCGTCTTTTGCAGATCCACCCCGCCAGCTTGCGCCAACAAGAGTGCTTCGCACATCGCCAGACAGTTGCCCACGACTAGGACCTGATTGACCAGCTTCACTACCTGTCCGGCTCCCGTTGCGCCGATGTGGGTAATCGTCTTGCCCATTGCATGCAAAGCGGGCATGGCGCGCTCGACATCTTCTGCGGCACCACCGACCATGATCGTCAAGGTGCCTTTGGCCGCGCCTTCACTGCCGCCACTGACCGGGGCATCCAACATTTTGATCCCCTTTTCGGCCAACTTAGCGGCAATCTCACGCGTCGCTTGCGGGCTGATCGTGCTGCAATCGATCACAAGTGTACCTGACTGTGCGCCATTGATCACACCATCTTCGCCCAAGATCACCGCCTCGACATCTGGCGTGTCGCTGACACAAGTGATGATAATATCGCTATTGGCGGCGACATCGGCTGGACTTACGCCCATTTGGGCGCCTTCTGCCACCAACGGCTCTGCTTTGGCGGCGGTGCGGTTCCAAACCCGCACCGCAAAACCGGCCTTCAATAAGTTGCGCACCATCCCTTGCCCCATAATGCCTAGACCGATAAAACCAATGCGTTCGCTCATTGCTCCCTCTCTTTTCTATCCAGGATTGATTGGTGAAAATTTCTCCCCCTATGATATGCCGGATTACCGAATTCACCCAAATGCCATTTCGTTTTTAATCAGTCAAACGTTGTGTAGTTGCCATGCGGGAAAGTGCGCGCGGCCAGGCACGATCGATAGAAGTAGCAATAAAATAACTTGGACATCAGAGATTAGAGATTATTGGACAGCAATTTCCAATCGCTAAATTGCAAATCGCCGAAGTTGGTAAACGAGGCGATCAGGTCAAGCTTGACGGGGGCTGACGGGGGCGTCTTGCCTCCTGGATCTCACAGATCCTTGTCAAATTATCTGGCAAAAAATGGCAACATTGGCAAATCGAAAGCTGGTATTGTAGCGGAGTACCAAATATACCATGCTTACCCGGTAAATTACAACCAAGGAGCAAACCTTATGTCAACGGAAACCAACAAAGCAATTGCACGACGACTGGTTGATGCGATCAACACTGATAACGAAGCCGCCTTTCTGGAGGTACTCGTCCCCGATGTGGTCGATCACTACAGCTTGCCCGGACTGCCGCCGGGACGTGAAGGCTGGAACATGAACCGCAAAATCCTCAGGGCGGCTTTTCCCGATTGTCATTGGCATGAAGAGGATCTCTTTGCCGAAGGGGATCGGGTGATGGTGCGTGCGACCTTGCGTGGCACCCATCTGGGTGACTTTCTAGGGATTCCACCTACCGGCAACGCGATCACCGTCTCCAATATCCACATTGTGCGCATTGCCAACGGCAAGATCGTCGAACACTGGGGTCACGGTGATGATATGGGGATGATGCGGCAGTTGGGCGCGCTGGCTTAGAAGCTGTTTGTCGGGTCAAATGATTCATGACCATGATCGACCCGACCTTTGCTATCAAAGTGTTCAAGGATTCAAATCGCCATTTGTCACATCCCTGATCCGGCGACCGGCAAGCCACACGCAGCATTGGGCATGGTGCTGCCGTTTATGGTGCCGTAAGTCAGGGAAATGCGGTGATCACCCTCGGCATGGTCTTGCTGATCTGCTTGCGGCGACGTATGATTGACGAGTGGCGACAGCGCTTCGGAGATGGGCAGGCGCAAGGCCATGCCCCTACGGGAAGAGGTGGAGGTCAACCATGCCGATCGAAACAGAGCGCTTACTCATTAAGGCAGCAGCTATGATTAAACCACCCAAACTGCAAGCGGGCGACAAAATCGCTGTCGTCTCACTTTCTTGGGGCGGTCCCGGCACCTTCCCCCACCGCTATCAGGCTGGCAAGCAACAGTTAGAAACAGCATTTGGTGTAACCGTGGTCGAAATGCCCCATGCCCTGGCCGATCCAGAGTGGGTAGCGCGCCACCCGCAGGCGCGCGCCGCCGATCTCATGGCCGCCTTTGCCGACCCATCGATCAAGGCGATTATCGCCAGCATTGCCGGCGATGATTCGATCCGCACACTGCCCTACACCGATCTCAATATGATCCGCGCCAACCCGAAAATTTTTATGGGCTTTTCCGACACGACAATTACTCACTTCGCTTGTCTGAAGGCGGGACTGGTTTCATTTTACGGGCCGGCCATCATGGCTGGCTTTGGCGAAAATGGTGGGTTGTTTCCCTACATGGTCGATTCGGTGCGCCGCACCCTCTTTTCCTGTGCGCCAATTGGCATAATTCAGCCCAATCAAGACGGCTGGACGGTTGAATTCCTCGACTGGGCCGACCCAGCCAACCAGAGCCGCAAACGCGCCTTACAAGCTGGCACCGGTTGGCGCTGGCTGCAAGGCGCCGGCATCCATCGTGGACACCTGATTGGCGGCTGTATCGAAGTGATGGATTGGCTGCGCGGCACAGAATTCTGGCCCAGCTGTGAGCAGTGGCGCAACGCGATGCTCTTTCTAGAAACGTCAGAGGAAGCGCCATCACCGGCGGCAGTGGTACTGTATCTACGTACTTTGGCCGCCGTGGGCGTCTTGCCCCTGATCTCTGGCATTCTCTTTGCCCGCCCTGGTGGACAGGTGGCCCCAGAAAAATTTCCTGATTATGATCAAGCCCTCTTGCAAGTGGTCGTTGAAGAAAATGGGCTGACCGATCTGCCGATCATCACTGGCATGGATTTTGGTCACACCGACCCGATGTTTGTGCTGCCGTTGGGCGTGCAGGCCGAAGTTAATTGTGAGCAGCGCCGTTTTGCCATCATCGAAAGTGGCGTTGCTGACATCGATGAGGCAGTTTGAGGCAATTTCTCACTGGTATTGCCAGTAAAATCAGTTCCAGGCTGGTATGATTCAGCGAAGGAGAAAATTTATGTCAAAGAATCCACTAATGCCGCTTGAAACCGAGCGTTTGCTCATTCGAGATTTTACTGAAGATGATTTTGACGCGGTCTATGCCTACGGCAGTGATCCAGAGGTAGTGCGCTACATGGTCTTTCCACCCAGCACACCGGAAAGCACTCGTGAGCATATCGCCCATTGTATCCGTCAAGCGGGCGAGCAGCCGCGTTGCAGCTACGACCTTGGCGTGGTGCTGAAGGCGACGAACCAGGTGATCGGGGGCATTTCGCTAGGTGTAGTTGATCACACACGCGGCGAAGGCGCCTTTTCCTACCTGTTTCAGCGCAGCGGTTGGGGCCAAGGCTATGCCACCGAGGCGCTTAGGGCGCTGGTGTGCTTTGGCTTTGAAGAACTCGCCCTAACCCGTCTTGCCGATAGCTGTGATGTGAGAAATAGCGCATCGGCACGCGTGATGGAGAAATGCGGGTTCCATTGCGAAAGAGAACAGAATGGTGAGCGCTTTTACGCACTTACGGCAGAAGAATGGCAGGAGATCGTGCAGCATGAAAGCCTTTGACACATTGACCTATCGCGGACAACTCCACCGCTTGCGCCAGTTAGCCCATTCTGCCCTGGAACAGTACGCCGTGCCAGAGCCACGCCTCGTAGCACTTCAGCATGAGGCGAACACTACCTTTCGCGTCCTGGCCGCCGATCACCAGCAGTATGTCATGCGCATCCATCGTCCCGATGGGCATACGCTGGCGGCCATCCGCTCGGAGGTGTCCTGGCTTAGGGCGCTGCGCCAGGACACAGCGTTAGGGGTGCCCGATCCAGTGCTCACCCGCGACGGTTCGTTGCTGACCGTGGCCGCGGTGCCGGGTATGCCAGAGCCTACGCACCTGTGTTCTCTTTCGCTGGTTGGCTGGGCGCTTTGTTGACGAGCGCTTGACGCCGCGCCATCTCGAACGCATCGGCGTATTGACAGCGCAGTTGCATGAGCATACCGCACACTGGCAGTCGCCGTCCGATTTTGTCCGCGGCCGTGTGGACACCTCCATGCCGATCTGCACCAGGAGAATTATTTCTTTCAGGAGGGCATGCCGCGCGTGATCGATTTTGATGATTGTGGCTGGGGTCATTATCTCTTTGATCTCACCGTCACGCTGCGTGAACTGGCGCATCTCCCGCAATACCCACAGTTGCGCGCCGCTCTTTTGCGCGGCTATCGCACGATCCGCCCCTTCCCGGAGCAACACGAAGCCTATCTGGAGACTTTCTTTGCCCTGCGGCGGATTCAACTGCTGATCTGGGTGATCGAGTCGCGTGACCATCCTGCCTTTCGCGCTGGTTGGAGGGAGTGGGCGCGCAATGATGTGCAGGAACTGGAACAATTTCTGGCCCGCTTGTAGTACCGATCAATTGATCGAGAGGAAAAATCAACATGTCATTGAGTCCGTCAGAGCAGCATCTGCTTCTAAATCAGCTTGCCCGCTGTTACGGCATTGAACAAACCCAACTCCATTGTTTGACGGATAATCCTGATGATGGTGTCTATGGTTTCACGCGTCACGGTCAAGCGTTTGTCGTGAAATACACATTGCCAACGGCGCGTACCTATTCCACCTTGCAAGCGCAAGTCGATTGGATCAATTACCTGGCGCTGCATGGCGTGCCGGTCAGTCGCCCCATCCCATCGCAGCAAGGTCTACTAGTTGAACAACTGCCGTTCAACGACACCTTTATATCAGTAGTCTGCTACCAACATGTACCAGACGCGCGACCGGCTGTCCCAACCTTGAGCGCTGAACAATGGCAAATCTGGGGTCAAACATTGGGCAAATTGCACGCGTTGAGCACGCAGTACACGCCTCAACCGCATGGACGCATCGACCATTGGAACGCAAGCGCAACCCGTGACCGGCGCACCATCCCGGCGGATCAGACCCTCGTTCTTGAAAAATTTGATGCCTTACAGCGCTACTTTCAGACTTTGCCCCAAGAGTCCCACGTCTACGGTTTGATTCATAATGATCTCCAAGCCAACAATCTGTTCCTCGACAATGGGCGGCTCTGGGTTATTGATTTTGATGGCTGTGAATATAACTGGTTCCTATTTGACCTTGCCACCTCGCTTTATTTTACTTTGTGGGAGCGACCTGTAGCCCAGAGCAATGCCGCGTTTGCCGCCTTCGTGTTAGAGAATATTCTAGCCGGTTATGCGCGTGAATACTCGATTAGAGCCGAGTGGGTTGAGCGGCTTCCAATCTGCTTGAAACGCGTGGAGATGGATAATTATGTCGCCATCCTTGCGTACAATCAGGTGACAGTGCAGAGCAATCTGGAGGCGCTGCCGCCCAAACACCGTGCCTTACTCAGTCGCTACCGCTACAATATTGAACACGATGTGCCTTATCTCGACTTTGCACATTAACAAGTTAATAACACAGAGCAGAAAGCAGATGTTCGACCTGAGCGGTCGTGATTAAACGCAGATCAGGTGAAAGTGCATCTGTCTGAAAAAGAGAGTGGAGCCAAAGGCGCCTGCGGACCAGTGCCAGCAGGTCATGGAAGCTGACATGGGTTTTGGGATACCAAGCGGTCTGTGGGACCGGGATCTGCCCATCCGGGTAAAGGGCGTGTGCGATCAAGACGACGAGACTAAAGAGGCCAAAGAGCGCAGGGCCCAGAGGGCGCCCCGTGCGGGCAATGGCCGGCTCGCTCCATTGGCGTTGGGTCTCGATGCCGCGCCCAAAGGGCACCCGTGCCCGCCCTTCTTCAAAGGTAACCTCAAGTGGCCAGCGTTTGATGAAGACGCCGATGATGGCCGGTGCAGAGTGGTGCGGCTCGGTAGCAAAAAAGGCGCGGCTGGGGCGCTTGCCGGTCGGGTCGCGCACGACAACCCAGCGAATCGGCAAGGGGGTCGTGCCGGTCGTGTACCAGAGGGCGGTGCCGGTGGTCCAATCCATCAGCGTTGTCGTGCCCGCATACCAGGGCACCAGACTGCGCTGCCAGTGGGTCGTCGGCTGGGTCGCCACTGCGGCCAGATTGGGCAAGCGCCCCCCAACGACTGGTGGTCGTCCGCGGGGTTTTGCGACAGGGCGCAGGGGTGGCTCAAAGAGCCGTGCATCGAGGCGCAAGGGGGCAATCAAAGTCACGGCCTGCGTTCGACAGCGTAATCCTAAGGCAATCACCGCATAGCTGCCATCGCCAACGAGCTGAAGCGGACGCCCCGGTAACCTGCGCCGCAGCCAACACACGATCTGCCCCGTAATCTGAGCCACCGTCTTGTGACGCTTGCCAAGTTTGGCACTGACTTTGGGGGTTGTCAGCAACACACTCAGAAACGGCAGCGCCAGCGCATACGGGGTCCAGGGCACGTTGATGACCACCGCCAACACCAGCCACCGTAACCCGCTTGTACTCACATGCCTGCGCTGACTCGAGGCCAGACTATCGCGCCAGTGACCACGTTGCCGAATCTTGGGACCCCAGCGCCGTTCCAGCGTTTCATCCACCGCTATCGTCACCACCTCACCCACGGCCACAAAGGTTGTCACAATCAGCACCAAGAGCACTTGGCTCACCTGTAAGCCTGACCACGCCGTGCGATTCAGTACATGATGGTATTTGCCCCACCCAGCTTCCTGCCCTAACCCCATCGTCCGTAACGCCGCCGTCACCGTCCGCCGCCCCTTCGTCAGCAACGTCCCCACCACCAGCACCACCACTTTCTGATAGGTTAGCCGCGTAAAAGCTGGCGCAAAGTGGGCGAGCAAGGGTATAATTTCTGCTGGAAGGAACATTGGCTTCTCCTGGTCTGATAGTTGTTTCGTCACTCCTATCTTACTTCAGGTCGCCTTTGTTCCTTCATTTATTAACTTGGTAACGTGCGAATTTCGTACAAAGTCGAGCTTCCTTATCTGTCGTAGTATTCTCACACATAACGCGATCGATAAAATCATTGTAGGCATTAAACCCCATCGCCCCAGTGCGGTTGCGAATCGCTGCCCAGAGCGCCTGGTCGATGGTTGGAACGTTCGCTGTGCGCTGCAAGGCGACATCGATGTGCCGGTCAGCCGCGGGTAAGCGAGCAGCGACGCCTTGGATCTGGTTCGCAACATTGCCCATCTGCCGGTTAAAATCTTCCTGCAGCGTTGACTGAGACACTTGCGCCATTGTCATCTGCCCGGCGACTGGCCGCGCCATGTCCACGATCCAGATAGCAGATCACGGGCGGAAGTTCGTAGTAGTCACCCGGCAACGCCAGCGCATCGGCCGCCACTGCATCCAGCCCAGCCAACCAGACGCCAGTTTCGTGTTCACTGCGTTGGGTGAGCACATCGGCAAAGATGTCAAACTGGGAGAGCACCCGATTGAAGCGCAGACGCAAAAAAGTAAAGCGGCGCTGCGCCTCGGCTGGAGTAGCGCGCTGTCCTGCGGGGCCATGTAGCCACTGAAGATAACCCTGTACTGCCCCTTGCACAATTCGCCGCTCACGCGCCAGATATACCTCGATTGCCGTCTGGGCGGCCGGTGCGAGCGCCGCGGCTGGGACCATCGCTTCGACCAAGGCCAGGGGCTTCACGCGCGCAAGTCGGGTTGATAAGGCGCGTGTCTCCTGGGAGAGTAGCCAGAGAGCTAAGGGAGTTATTGACATGATGTTCAAACCCCATGCAAAACAATCGTATTCCCGCGACGCTCCCAACGGCCCCGGTGGCGCTGGCCTGTGCTTTGGGTAGGACTGGCCATACCAGTCTGCGCCAGCCCAGGGGTATGTTGGCGTGCGGCGGCCAGCACAGCATTGCGCGCAGTGGCCTGTGGATCAGCGCCCGGTTGCGCCTGGGCGACCTTTTGGGCTGCGCTCCCGGCCACCCGTACAACGTGGCGGGCCATTTCAAACTCCTGGTCCTCGCCGTTCAGACCCGCAAATTCCATTTCTAACGCTTTACTCAAGGCGCTGCCCACGGCGCTGCCCACGGCAGTGCCCACACCAGGGATCGGAATCATGGAGCCGAGAACACCCCCGACAATGGGCAGCGCCTTCTTGGCCAATCCCTTGAGCACCCCGCCCAGAGGCCCACTAGCCACCTTGCTCAGCCCACCTACGGCCTTTTTGATCAAACCGCCCAAAAACTGTTCTAACTCAGCTTCATCGGTGATCCCCAGCAACTCGGCGGCCAGCGCCATCTCTTCGGCTTCGCTAAATGGGTTTTGCGCTTGCCGATTCCTACCCCAGTTGGGCGTCACTTCCCATTCACCTGCCTCTAACCCGTCGATCTCTGTAGTCAAGTAGGTTTGTGCCATTTTCTTCTCCTTTGCCAGATTAAAAGGGAGTCAGCTTTACACGCCAAACAGAACAATGCGCTTGCCCTGACGGATCCAGCGACCACTCTGTCGATTGTCGCTCTGATTCATTGTGCCATTCATTGGCGGTGTTGGCTTTAGTAGGCCAGGGGCGTGTTGTTGCGCGGCCGCGGCGACGGCCTTCTGTGCAACCGCGGCAGGTGGCGTATTGGGTGGTGCTTGGCTGCTTTCTCCGCCGCCGCGCCACCCAAGCGTACAAAGCGTCGCGCCGCTTCAAATTCCTGATCCTCGGCGCTGAGACCTTCCAACTCCAGCCCGAAAAGTTTACCAGCAGATGTGGCCAGTTGGCTACCAATTTGTCCACCCACGCCGGGCGCGATCAGGTCGCCCAGCGCAGCACCCGCGGTGGGGAGCGCCTTCTTGGCAACTCCCTTAAGAATGCCACCCACCGCGTTCCCTACTGGTGAACGCAACGCGCCACCAATGGCCTTACTAGCCGTGCTAAGGAGCGAACCCAAGAACTGATCGAGTTCGGCCTCGTCGGTTACCTCTAGAAATTGGGCAGCCAACTCCATCTCGTCCATTTCGGTAAAGATGCCGGGTGGGCCACTGAATTCGCCATAGAGTTCATCTTGCGCTTCGCCATACAACTCTTGGTCACTTTCGTACCCAAAATTCCCACTTTCCCACTCCATCTCTAGCTGAGTGCGATCAATATCGTGCATAGCTTCCTCCTGATTGGTGCATTGAGTCTTTGCTGGAATGGACACTTTTCCACTCTACTTATATTAGTAGCAAGATCCGTGCCAATTCAGCGTGTTGCCTTGAATTGGTAGAGCAAGATGAAGTTTTGAGCATTTATCTTTGTGCGAATAGCCGCGGCATAGGTGGTGGAAAAGATCACGCAAAAGTGTACGCGGATCCAGAATCAAGTAGCTATACAGGAAAAGCAACGCTGCGTACAGTCTTTAGTCGGCGGGGGTGAAATGAACTTCGCAGGAAAAGTAGAAGCGGTGTGGGGAGACGAAGTTTGCTTCGTCATGACAAGGCTGTACTACACGCGACTGAGGCGAACCAAACGAAGGGAAAACAAAAACAGACCCGCCGTTGGCGGGTCTGTTTGTCGAAATCGAATTACTTACATCGTGCTATTACTGAAAGATCGCCTCGAGCGCATCCACAGTGGAAGGGTCTTTGATCTCCGGCAGCGATAGATCTTCGTGATCAATCACATCAAAGGTGAAGTCCTTGGCTACCTTGCCGTTCTCTTGCTCGACGTCGCGGTAATCTACCCCGATCGTGTCGCCAGCGACAAAGCGGTTGCCGAGGATCAATTCACTCAACGTGTCTTGAATGCGGTTCTGAATCACCCGGCGCAGCGGTCGGGCCCCATAATCTGGGTCGAAGCCGGCTTCGGCAATTGCCAGACGAGCTGCTTCACTCAATTGCAATTTAATGTCTTGCTCGGTTAGTTGCAAGCGCAGCGGTCGCAATTGAATTTCGACAATTTGAGCAATCTCGTCACGGGCCAGGCTGCGATAGACCATAATGCCATCCAGCCGGTTAATAAATTCTGGGCGGAAGGTCTTCTTGAGCGAATCCAACACCTTGGCCTTCATCGATTCGTATTCGTTGTCGCGCGTCTCGTTATCATCGCGATTGATCACAAAGCCCAAGCGGTTGCCACCTTGGATCAATTTAGCACCAATGTTGCTAGTCATCAGAATCAGCGCATTACGGAAATCGACCCGGCGGCCCTTGGCGTCGGACAAGTAGCCGTCTTCCATGATCTGGAGCAGCATGTTGAACGCTTCCGGGTGGGCTTTTTCAATCTCATCAAGCAGAATTACGCAGTAGGGGCGACGACGCACAGCCTCGGTCAATTGGCCGCCTTCTTCGTAGCCAATATAGCCAGGCGGGGCACCAACCAGCCGGCTGACGTTATGGCGCTCCATAAACTCGCTCATGTCGAGCTTGATTAGCGCTTCGTCGCTGCCAAACATGAATTCGGCCAACGCTTTTGCTGTTTCGGACTTGCCGACACCGGTGGGTCCGAGGAACATAAAGGTGCCAATCGGCCGCTTGGGATCCTTGAGACCCGCCCGCGCACGGCGCACGGCTTTGCAGATCGCCTTAATCGGCTCATCCTGGCCAATGATGCGCTGACGCATCACCTTTTCCATTTCCAGTAAGCGCTCGCGCTCTTCGCCAGCAATGCGGTTCACGGGTACGCCTGTCCACATCGCCACTACTTCGGCAATATCTTCTGGCGTTACTTTGGGCTGGTTAGTCACTTCATTCCAACCTTCGCGCAATTCAGTTAGCTTGGCTTCGAGTTCGACTTCTCGATAACGCAAGTCGATTGCATCGTCAAAGCGTTGCGTGTCCAGCGCTTCTTCCTTCTGCTTCTGAAGTTTCTTCAGATTCATAAAGGTTTCACGCAAATTGGCAGCAAAAGGTGCTTTATACATGCGCACACGGCTGCCGGCTTCGTCGATCAAGTCGATCGCCTTGTCGGGCATGAAACGATCTGGCACATAGCGGGCAGCTAAATTGGCTGCCGCGTCCAGCGCCTCGTCGGTAATTACCAATTTGTGATGGTCTTCATAGCGGGATTTGACGCCTTTGAGAATTTGAATGGTTTCTTCAATCGACGGCTCGCCCACCAAAATCGGTTGGAAGCGACGTTCTAAAGCAGCATCGCTCTCAATATATTTGCGATACTCATCCAGCGTCGTGGCGCCAATCACCTGCAACTCACCCCGGCTCAGGGCTGGTTTCAAGATATTGGCCGCATCAACACTACTACCGGCGGCGCCCGCCCCCACAATCATGTGAACTTCATCAATAAAAAGAATCGCTTGTGAATTGATAATTTCTTCAATGACCTTCTTCAACCGTTCTTCAAACTGACCCCGATACATTGTACCGGCCACCAAGCTGCCTACGTCGAGCATTAACAAGCGTTTATTGAGCAGCGGTTCGGGCACATTGCCTTCGATGATACGTTGCGCCAGACCTTCGACAATGGCCGTTTTGCCAACGCCCGGTTCGCCGATCAGCGCTGGGTTATTCTTGGTGCGACGGCTCAAAATCTGAATCATACGTTCGATTTCATTTTGGCGCCCAACCACCGGGTCCAGTTTACCCTCTTCGGCAGCGGCCGTTAAGTCGTAACCCAACTGGTCGACCAGCGGGGTCTTGGATTCTTTCTTCTTCTGCTCTTTGGATTGGCTTTGATTTTGCAGAATATTGCGCGCGGTTTGTGTACGAACCCGGTCGAGATTGATGCCAAGACCGCGGAGTACATTGACCGCAATTCCTTCGCCTTCACGTACCAGGCCAAGCAGCAGATGTTCGGTACCAATATAATGATGGCCCATCAAGCGCGCTTCATCAACCGCTAATTCGATAACACGCTTGGTGCGTGGCGCTAAGGTTGGCTTACCAAAAGGGGCGCGCTCACCGCGACCTACGGTACGTTCGACAGCCCGGATCACTTGGCCAGGCTCCACCCCTAATTCACGTAACACCTTCACAGCCACACCGTTTTCTTCGCGCACCAACCCTAAAAGCAGGTGTTCGGTGCCGATGTAGTTGTGATTCAGGCGCAGCGCTTCCTCTTGAGCCAAGGTGAGCACACGTCGCGCCCGTTTTGTAAAACGATCAAGTTTATCAGACATATCTATCCCTCAGGGTAAAATGGAGATGCTAACATTGCCACTATTGTAGCAAAACAGAGAGGTCATTGCCGTAACATCGGTTCCTCTTTTCATCCCGACCACGGACGAGAGATAAACGTTTGCAATCGGCAAGTCTAAAAGGCTGCGTTTCGCCTGGGTAGACTGACGAATAAAAAAGAATTGCGTAACTACCTTATACCCATTTGAACTTTAAACATTTGAACTTTGACATAGACGCAAAACAGATCAAAGTTCACTGATCGTAAAAGTCGCAAATGCATCTTTGTGAGCAACACACACGTGTGAATAAGTATATTGTAACGATGGTAGGGTGCATTTGTCAATACGCATAAAAGCGTAAAGCGAGCTTTAAAGGATATTATGACTTCAATCGCCCACATAACGCTTATTGTAAAGCGTTTGTTCCAGGAAATCAACTAGGAAATTTTACAGTTTATTTACAAATCATTAACTTTTGTGCGTAAAATAGTAATAAAAAAAGCGAGCGCGTATAATTTACGCGCTCGCTTCCTCATCTTTCATCGTTTAGCGGGCCAGACTAGGCCATCACAGGGACCAGTTCTTCATTGACAACAATCTCATTGACAAATGAATCTTCACTGCCTGCCGCCGATGGGGCAATCTGCCAATCGATCTCTTCCTTGGGCAGCGCTTGCTTCAGGCTCAAGCCCATGCGCCGCTTATCGGTATCGATGCGGATAATGCGCAGATCGTATTCTTCATTTTCAGAGACAACTTCCTTCGGATGGTTGACGCGGCGATCAGCCAATTCGCTGATATGAATCAACCCCTCTACGCCATCATCATTGAGCCGGGCAAAGGCGCCAAAGTTGACCAATTTAGTAATCCGACCGCGTACAACCTGACCCACTTCGTAGGTTTGGCTGATCACTTCCCACGGCTGCGGCAGCAAACGGCGCATGCTTAGACCAATGCGCCGACGCTCCAGATCTACACTGAGAATTTGTACCTTTACCTTGTCGCCCACCTTTACTACTTCGCCAGGATGGGTAACGCGATTCCAACTGAGCTCGCTCAGGTGAATCAGACCGTCAGCTCCGCCGAGGTCCACAAAGGCACCAAAGGCAGCAATACTGCTGA
>Ga0209591_10005270_pt1 | contig 14460 bp, 11 predicted proteins | sample MAT01_FD_187207 | JGI IMG/M metagenome (GOLD analysis project Ga0209591, IMG submission 187207) | Freshwater microbial communities from Lake Fryxell liftoff mats and glacier meltwater in Antarctica - MAT-01 (SPAdes) (version 2) | ecosystem: Environmental > Aquatic > Freshwater > Ice > Liftoff... | reverse complement strand
AAAATGAAAGCGTTAGTATACCAATTAAAAAACCAAGATCTGCAAAGCGGGTAACGATGAATGCTTTTTTACAAGCCGCCACTGCACTTGGTTTGTCGTAGTAATAACCAATTAATAAGAAGGAAGAAACACCTACCAGTTCCCAGAAAATATACAGTTGGAAAATATTGGAAGACATAACCAATCCCAGCATAGAAAAAGTAAAGAGGCCAAGAAATGCATAGTAGGTAGGGAATCTTTCTTCGCCCTTCATATAGCCCAAACTATAAATATGCACCATCAAAGAAATAAACGTAACCACTACCAGCATCATCACCGAAATAGGATCCAGGATGATCCCCATGTCAATAGAAACGCCGGGTGAAAATTGTAGCCAGGTATATTTTAGCGGAACTAATTTTTGATACACACCATCCACTTTTCCAAAGTTGAAAAAATAGCCATAGGCAATGTACAACGATAAAGCGGTTGATATCAATAACAGTGTTGTCCCGATGATACCGGATGCATTGGCAACATGCTTTCTGCCAAATATACCCAACAATAAAAACGCCGCCAGTGGCAACAATGGTATCAGCAACAGTGCCCATCCTAAACTCTTTCCTGCCGGAAGAACCTGGAGTATTGTAATGTGTAACAAATCATTCATAATAATATAGTAAGGGTTCTTCATAAAGCTTACGTAGGTAAGCCATGAAATCAACTTTTAAAATTTCAATTGTTCTGTACGCTCCACATCAATGGACTGGTGACTTCTGTATAAATTAATGATGATGGCAATGGCTACCGCTGCCTCGGCTGCTGCAATGGCGATCACAAAAATTGAGAAAAACAAGCCGTCCATTTTATTGGGCCATAAATATTTATTGAATGCAATAAAGTTCAGGTTCACACTGTTCAACACCAGTTCTACACTCATCAACATCGTGATCAGATTTCTCCTGGTAAAGAAACCAAACACGCCGATAAAAAACAGTGCGGCACTAATAAATAGTATATGATATAATCCGGGTTCCATCATGATGTTGCGGGTTTAGAACGTAAAGCAATTACAATACAACCAATCATTGCAGCCAGTAATAAAACACTCACTACTTCAAAAGGCAATGCAAAACCATCTGCCCCCAAGCTCAACATACGATCGCCTATATTTGATACGGTTGGTAAAACGGGGGCCTCCGAAGTACCAATAAATTTATGTTGGTATAGTTGCAGCATGGTTAAGGCAAAGCCGCAAAAGGCTGCCAGTGCTGAAAATATCTGTCGGCCAATTGTTGGTTTGGGTAATAAATCTCCCGCCTGTTGGGTTAAAAAAATGGAGAAGATAATGAGGACGGTGATGCCGCCAACATACACAACAATTTGTACGGCGGCCACAAAATCGTATTGCATCCAAAAGTAAAGTCCGGCAATTCCAATTAAAGAAAACAGCAGAAAAATAGCTGCACGAAATATTTGCCTGGTAGTAACTGCCAACACTCCACTCACCAAGGTAAGTGCGGCAAGCATATAAAATATAATGGTTGATCCGCTCATTTAAGGGTTATTATTTCGAGTATTTATTATTTAAAACATCAAAGCAAAAAGCCATTTTGCGCCAGCTAGATCCCTCTGGTCATCATCGTTGTGTCACTCACTTGTACCGCATACCAATGTGGATCTTTATCTACGTTATTTGTTAATGCGTTTATTTTGTTTCGCCCTTTCAGGGCTTTAAATACATTTTTATTTTTTGATTCATTCGTTCGTTCATTCGTTCATTCATTCATTCATAGGGCTTTGCCCTATGCTATGTTATTTCGCCCTTTCAGGGCTTTAGTTCAGTTTGTTTGTTTGCCCTTTAAAGGCTTTGTATTTTTTGCTTGAAAGTTGTTTTTACTGTTATTTCTTCATTCTTTAAATAGCCTTCCTGTAGAAAAAATAATTAATAATTTAAATAAACTTTAACCTGAAAAATGACCATTCAGAAATCAAACATCAGATATCAAACTACTGGCAACTGATTTTAAATATCTCACTTCGTTACTCATAAATCATCATTCATCTCTCATAACTCACCATTCATAACTCACCATTCATCTCTCATCATTCATCATTCATCATTCATCGCTCATTGCTCATTGCTCATTGCTTATTGCTCTTTGCTTATTGCTCTTTGCTTATTGCTTATTGCTTATTGCTTATTGCCTATTGCTCATTGCCTATTGCTCATTGCTCATTGCTTATTGCTTATTGCTCATCACTCATTACTCATATTCTTACTCAACCCCTTCTCTAATTTTCGATCCCGGGTTATTCAATGTTTTTGTTAAGTCGGCCCGGTTGTAAACGCTGTGTTCAAAAGTCTGCGCCATTTTAATTGCATCGGTTGGGCAGGCTACTATACATAAATTACACATCGTGCACAACTCAAGGTGATATACAAATTTGTCAATCGCCTTTTTCTTTTTCCCTTCGGGTGAAATATCAAATTTGGTAATGATTTTAATCGTTGCATTCGGACAAGCGAGTTCACAAGCAGTACAACCTGTACAGGCATGTTCATTATTAGCATCATGTGTCATCACCACTTCCCCCTTAAATCTTTCGGCTAACACAAGCGTATCCCTATTATCCGGGTATTGCTCCGTAATAATTTCTTTGTGATGTGTAAAATAATAAAGCGTGCGCTTCAACCCTACCAGCAATGATTTTACACCAAAGAAAATATCTTTGAGATAGGTGATAATAAAAGGGGCCCTTTGCCCTCCCGAAGAGGAAGCCCTCTGCCCTCCCGAAGAAGAAGCCCCCCCACCCCCCGAAAGGGGGATTGAAGAAGAGTCTTTATAATTTGAATTGCTATCCATCATTTTAAGCTTTCATTTCTTATTTTAATCGATCTAACATTTTCTTTACCACTCCAATCTAAGAGTCTCTGCATTTTTCTCTCCCCTTTGGGACCGGGGGCTTCTGCATTTTCTCCCCTTTAGAGGCCGGGGGCTTTTAAAAATGCCACCCCATTATTGCAATCAACGTAACCAATAAAATATTGAACATACTAATGGGCAATAAATATTTCCACTCCAGGTTTAGCAATTGGTCAATACGCAATCTTGGGAACGTCCACCTGAACCACATGATTAAAAAAATCAGGAAAAATGTTTTACCAAAAAACCAAATGCTCGAAGGAATGTAATCCATGATATGATTGAACGATTCCCAATGCCCGATATGAAAAGGCATCCATCCGCCGAGGAATAAAGTGGCACCAATGGCGCAAACAATAAACACATTAATATATTCTGCTAAAAAGAACAAGGCGAATTTCATCCCTGAATATTCTGTGTGAAAACCGGCAGTCAATTCGGATTCAGCTTCTGCCAAATCAAACGGTGCCCGGTTGGTTTCTGCTGTTACGGCAATGATGAAAATTACAAAGGCAATGATCACCGGAATATGCCCCTTAAAAATCCACCAGCCATCGGCCTGCGATTGAATGATTTCATTCAGATTCAACGAACCAGATAAAACGACAATGGTTAAAATCGACAAACCGGCTGACAACTCGTAACTCACGATTTGTGCGCCACTTCGCATGGCACCCATCAACGAATATTTATTGTTACTGGCCCAGCCTGCCATTAAAATACTAATCACCATCATGGAAGAAATAGCCGAGATATACAACACCCCGATATTCATATCCCACATTTGAAAGTTGCTTGCAAAAGCGATCGGTGCCATCAATAACATAGCCACCATCATTGCTATAAAAGGTGCCAGATTGAATAAGAATTTATCAGAACCATCGGGTGTCATCCCTTCCTTCACCAGGAGCTTTACGGTATCAGCCAACGATTGAAACATTCCACCCGGACCCACTCTGTTTGGCCCAAGCCGAATCTGGATCCATGCAGCCACCCTTCTTTCCATTAATACCAACACCAGGCCCAATGCAGCAAACAAGCCAATTACGCAAACACCAACAATCACCATTTCAATGACCAATGTCCACGTAGGATTAAAGATGCCCCTTAACCAGGTATCTATTATTTGCGATATAGAAGAAAAGCTTAACATAAAGCCCCCCCACCCCCCGAAGGGGGAATTAAAGAAGTTGCCGAATATTTTGAAGTGTTTTTCATTATCATAAAAGTTATGGGCTTTCTACTATTTATATTAAACAGTTTTATCAATTTAGAATGCAATCCATCTTATTCCCCCTTCAGGGGTCAGGGGCTACTCTACCTGTCAATATCCGGTATCACTAAATCCAATGTTCCCATCATGGCTACAAGGTCGCCCAACTTGCTGCCTCTTGCCATGTGATCAATTGCAGACAGATTGGAAAATCCTGGTGAGCGATACTTAATTCTATAAGGTGTAGTGCCGCCTTCGCTTACGATGTACACGCCAAACTCTCCTCTTGCCGTTTCTACCCGTTGGTAAAAATCTCCTTTGGGTAATTTCAAAACGGCTTTTGTTTTTGCCTGAAAATCACCTTCCGGAATATTATCAATTAGTTGTTCTATGATTCTAATCGATTGACTCATTTCCCGTATCCGCACCATATATCTGGCAAATGAATCGCCTGCAGTTTCCAGTATTTCATCAAACTCCAGCTTGTCGTAAATTTCGTATGGATAAGTTTTGCGAACGTCACATGAAATACCGCTACCCCTTAAAGGTGGTCCGGTTACTCCGAAAGAAATGGCATCTTCGGCAGATAAATAACCTACCCCTTTCATCCGGTTTTGGAAGATGATATTGCCTGTCACCAGTTCATCATACTCGCCAATTTTTAATTTAAAAAGTGTTATAAATTCTTTTACCTTTTTTTGAAAGTCGGGATGAATATCCTGCATTACACCGCCTGGTACCATGTAGTTCATGGTAAGCCTGGCACCACAGGTATCTTCCATAATATCGTTGATCTTTTCTCTTTCCCTAAAGGCGTGAAAGAACGGTGTGAATGCACCCAGATCCATTGCCATTGCACCCCACCACAGTTCATGCGAAGCAATCCTGGTAAGCTCATCCATCAATACACGGATAACCTGTGCACGGGCAGGCACTTCTACCTGCAACCCTTTTTCTACGCAAAGCGCACAAGCGTGGTTGTTAATATGAGAAGACAAGTAATCCATCCTGCTGGTAACATAGATAAACTGGCGATAGGTAAGGCTTTCGCTCATTTTTTCAATAGAGCGATGAATGAATCCCAAATGAGGTTCCACTTTTTTAACGGTTTCCCCATTGATGGTAATCACCAGGTGCAACACGCCATGCGTGGCAGGATGCTGCGGCCCTACATTGATGATGATATCGCCTTCTGCTGTTCTTCCTATTTCTTCAACCATATTGCCCCTATCCCCTAAAGGGGGATTATTATTTTAATATTAAAAAATCGCTTAAATATTTAAATACTGTTTAAATTATACAGCCCCTGCCTTACTCCCCTTTAGGGGATGGGGGTTTCCCTTTCTCCCCTTTAGGGGCCGGGGGCTGCCCTATAATCTAATCATATTAATCGGGTCTTCAAAATTCTTTAACAGTGGATTCTTTCCTTCCCAACCATCTGGTAAAATCAATAACCTTAAATCCGGATGATTGATAAAATTCACCCCAAACATTTCATACACTTCTCTTTCATGAAAATTGGCTGTTTGCCAGATATCACTAATGGTATCGATTGCAGGATCATCTACCGGCAACTTTGATTTAACAACGATATTGTGACGGAATTTGGTAGAATCTAAATGATACACCATGGTAAGATGTGTCTTCCAATCAATACAGGTGAGACAAAAAACAAAATCAAAAAATAAGGATTCATCCTGGCGAAGTTGTTCTGCCAATGGTCGCCAATCTGTAGGTTCAACATTGATGGTGAGCCATTGCCCTGCTTCATCAAAACTGGCCTGTGGCAACAGTTCCGTAATCTTTTCTTTTAGTTCTTCGTTGGTCATAATTTAACTTTCGGACAATGGATATTGAATATCCCTTTTATCTTATCTACTTCTATTTAACCCGTTTGCTTTATTAAATTCTACAAACCTTCTTTTATCTGTTCTCTAGTTAATCCCATTTTAATCTTTTCCTGCAAACTAATCAAGGCATGTAAAAGCGCTTCTGGTCTTGGCGGACAACCGGCAACATACACGTCAACCGGTATCACATGATCGGCACCTTTTACTACGGAATAAGTATTGTAGAAAAACGGGCCGCCGCTGATGGCGCAAGCACCCATTGCAATTACATATTTAGGATCACCCATCTGGTCGTATAATCTCTTTAAAACCGGTGCCATTTTATTAACGATGGTGCCAGCAATTATAATTACATCTGCCTGCCGCGGCGAGGCTCTTGCTACTTCAAATCCAAATCTCGAAAAGTCGTATTTGGCACCTGCTACCGCCATGTATTCAATACCGCAGCAACTGGTAGCAAAAGTGAGTGGCCACAAAGAATTGGAACGTGCCCAGTTGATCACATCATCCAGCTTACTCAGTACAATTCCACCTCCGGGGGTTTCCTGTATTTGGCCGGGAAAAGTGGAATCCCCTACTACAGCACCCCCAGCCGAAGGAGCAGCCCCCTCACCCCCCGAAGGGGGGATTGAAGAAGCCTCTAAATTATTTGAATTGTTATTCATATTTTAAAACGTTCAATTTTTATTTTTCGTAGTGCGATTTAGTACTAAAAACAATTCAGCGTAAGCTGCATTTCATTCCACCTTCAGGGGGTCAGGGGGCTTGTATTTTATCCCCCCTTGGGGGGCGGGGGGCTTTTACATCCACTTCAACGCCCCTTTTTTATGTGCATATAAAAAACCCATAAACAATATAAAAAAGAAAATCACAATTTCCACCAGTGCCATCCAGCCAACTTTTTTTGCTACTACTGCCCAGGGAAATAAGAATACCAGTTCTACATCAAAAATTAAAAAGATAAGGGCGAATAAATAATAGCCCACATTTAACTGGGTCCATGTTTTACCATGTGTGGGAATACCACATTCGTAGGGCTGCCCCTTTTGAGGATTGGTGGTGTATTTGGTTACAACTTTAGCAATTAAAATTGCAATAGTAGAAAAGGTCAAGGCTGCACAAATCAAAACAATCATCGAAGTTGAACCCATAGAAAATGAATTTATCTTGTAAATAAATATGCTTGCAAGTTAGAAAAAATAACAATACCAATACCTGCCATCGGATATTGCACTCATCATGAGCCCAAATGATTTTAATCATAGTCTTTTAGGCCGCTTTTCCCTTCGGGAAATTATGACCGTTTAACCATTAACCATAAATTTCAAAGTGAATCATTTTTTTATCATACCCCATTTCCGTCAATTTTGTTCTGGCTTCATCAATCATTCCCCTCCAGCCGCAGAGGTAAAATTTAGCTGGTCGCTTATCAATCGTTAATAGCTCATACACCGAGTGAACATAGCCGGTTTGCCCTTCCCAATGCTCTCGTGACAAGGTTGGTATATAGTGGAAGCCGGTAATTTTAGTTTGCAGGTTTTTCATTTCCTCAAAATATAGCAGGCTGCTTTTTGTGCGACAGCCAAAAACGAGGTAAATGCTGTTATGCGGAATGTTGTTGTTCTTGATATGGTGTATCATACCCCTGAAAGGAGCAATGCCGGTGCCGGTACAAATTAAAATTAAATCTTCGTCCAGTGGTTGCTTTAAAGTAAAAACACCCTGCGGCCCTCGCATTGGTATTTCAGACCCTACTTTTACTTCATCAAAAAGATAGGGCGTACCAGCTCCCCGTTTATCCAATACGATGATCAACTCAAATATATTACTGCCATCCGGCCAGGAAGCAATGGAATAACTCCGCCAGCGCTTATTGGGCTTTTCGTGAATCGGAAGATCAAGCGTAACAAACTGTCCGGGAATAAAATCAAACACAGCAAGTTCAGGAACCTGTATCCAGAATCTTTTAGTATCAATCGTTTCGTTTTCTATCCGGATAACTTTTCCGGTAAGCCATGGTAGCAATGCCATAAAAAAATTTGAATCTACAATTTACAAAGAATGATTTATGTGGCAGTTATTATTTATCAGATATCTCTTTCACTCATCTGCAACTTGTTTTGGCAAATGGTCATTTATTGTTGTTTTAAGTAGCTACCTTGAGCCACGTTTTTAATTAATCAATTTAAATATCCTTGATTAACTTTTATCAACTGTAGTTGAAAAAAGTTTGTTGCTATTTAAAACAACAGCTTTAGCTTTTAGATAATTGAAGAGCATTCTCGGGTATTGCCAACAATATTAAAATTATTATCCAGGCGTAAAACTATGACACATCAATGAACTCCGAATTTGAATTTTCCGGCTTTTTTGAATTAACGCCTGACCTGGTTTGTGTTGCAGGTAAGGATGGTTTTTTAAAAAAAGTAAACCTGGCGGTTATTGAAACACTTGGATTTTCTGAGGAGGAATTATATAACCAGCCTATTTCATCTTTTATTTACCACGAAGACAAGGAGCTTACCCAACAAAATAGAGCTGCATTGTTAAGCGGAAAGGTGCTGCATAATTTCGCCAACCGATATCAGAAAAAAAACGGAGATATTATCTGGCTTGAATGGACTTCTATTTATTTTCCGAATAATGAGGTAGTACTGGCTATTGCAAAAAATATTACCGAACGGAAAATAGCAGAAAAAGAAATAGAAGCCGGCTACCAGAAGTTTAGAAATTTAGCAACCTATTTTAAGAAAAGCATTGAGAAGAATAAGAAATACCTCGCCTATCAATTACATGAGGAATTGGCACAACTGGTTTTTGCATTAAAAATGGATGTTGACTTAATTGCGAATAATTCAAATGCTTTATCTGACTCATCAAAAGCTGCTGTTGAACACGCCCTGGGAGCTTCCAAATTAATTATCACTACACTTCAAAGAATTTCCTTTTCAATTAGCCCTGCTATGTTAGATGATTTTGGGCTAAATGCTACACTGGAATGGCTTTGTAATGAATTTTCTATTTTAAATACCATATCCTGTGAATTCAAAAGCAACTATGATGAACAAAGTTTATCACACGAGATTAAAACTGATATTTTCAGAATTTGCCAGGAGTCGCTCACCAATGTGATTGAGCATGCTTGCGCAACCCATGTAAAGATTAGTATTGACTGTATTGAAGAAAACGTTCTGCTTACCATTGCAGATAATGGTAAAGGTTTTGATGTTGATCAAATAAAAGAAACGCCCGGTTTAAACAGCATGCAGGAACGTACCGATACCATTAACGGGCAATTGACTATACAAAGTAAATCGGGCGAAGGCACAACGGTTAGATTTACAGTTGCAAAACAAAAAAACGACATTCTCTAATTAACGATATGATCAACAGGTTTAAATTTAACCCTGCCTTTCTTGTTCTAACAATACTGCTTTTTACCACAGAAGTATTGATTGCCGGATACGTTCATGACAATATAATCAGACCCTATATCGGCGACTTACTGGTAGTTATACTAATCTATTGTTTTATAAAATCCTTCTTTGATTTTCCTGTGCTAAAAACGGCGATTGGAGTGTTGATATTTTCATATACCATTGAAATTTTACAGTACCTGAAACTCGTAGAACTATTGGGGCTTCAACATTCGAAGGCCGCCAATATTATTATAGGCAACTCCTTTGAATGGGTCGACATGTTGGCTTACACTGGCGGCTTTGCAACTATATTATTTGCCGAAAAAATAATCGATAAAAGAACAGACAAAAGATGAAGATAAATTGTTCTCATCTATTGCCCTTTAATTTGCAACACAACTGAACTTCCCAACGTTACCAATGCACCCTGATAAACACCGATACTTTTTACAGCCGTGTTTGCGTTGATCAACGGATAATTGTTTAACACACCTGAAACAACTACATCCGTATATTGATCGGGCATTATCCCACAACTCCAGTTGGCAGGCACAAACCAGTTGGTACTGGTGTTACCATTCCAGCGATTGGTAAAGCGCACGGTATTTGCAGGGCCGCCAAAGCCGTCTGTTATACAACGATATTTATAACCTGAAAAACTGGTTGGCAGATTGATCAGTTGTAAGGTAGCAGTGTTGCTTCCTGAATAACGGGCACCATTCACGATGTTCACATAACCTGCACCATTGTCTTCCTGCCACTGATAAATTGTACCGGTAGCAGCGGCTCTGAACAAAATATTTTCACCCGGACATGTACCCGTTGCCGCCGGTTTTATATTAGACATGCTTAACCAGAACTCGCTAAAACTATTGACGTTTAACTCTGCGTAGTAGCCATTATCATAAGGCACAATGGCCACATCCGAAGGCGCAATAAATTGAAACAGTCCCGTTACATCATCCGATAACAAACCATTTTCATCGGTTGCATTACCACTGTATTGGGTAATCCCGGGTTCATAAGGGTCCACTGGTTTTAGGCAGGTAACACAGCTATTGGCAATGATCATGTTCTGCACTTCATCTTCGGTAAAATAAAAACGAACCCCTACATTACCTGTTGGTGGATTAGCGGATCGTACTACAATGTTGCGATTGAGATAATAACTGTTATTACTGCTACGTACCTGACCTGAATAAGGATGCACCTGGATGCTGGTAAGCCCAAGATTTGAACCATTTGAATTCAATGAAACAATTCTTTTGCCACCGGATGAAAAATGCACCCAATTATTACTGTTCACTGCTTGCGAAATGTTGGTAACCGGAAATCCGGTATAAATAGCGGCCTTATCAAATACATGGATATCATCAATACCAATACCTTCTTCAGTAACACCGGCATCACTGCTCATTACAAACCGAAAGCGAATATTGGTTGCTGATAAAGGCAAGTTGATACTTGATACATGCCATCTGGTATTGCCCCCGCCCCATGCTATCTCCGGAGCTTCGTTGTACCAATTGGTACCACTACCAACAGCGCCCAGTTTTTGCCATACCAATCCATCAGCAGAATATTCCACCCAGCTATAATCATAATTTAACTCCATCATAAAAATGTGGCTAAAAGAAAGTACCGGCTGTATTAATCCCTGTATATCAAAACAAGGTGAATATAAATAAGACGTTTCATTGTCATTGTAATTGCCGGCAAGATTGGTTACCCATGCTTTACTGCCACTGGCTGCTTTGCTAATAACATCATTTGCAGGAGCACCCCACTGCCACGAAGTGTTGACGCCGCCTGTATGAAAAAAACCATCATTGTTTTCAAAATTCTGCAGGTAGGGATAAGCACTGACTAACGGACTATTATGCAGCTTGAATTTTAAAATACTATCGTTGACTGAATAATTATCTGACGGATATTTCACCCACACATTGATCGTATAATCAACATAAGCGGATAGGTTTGCTGTTTGGTTAAATACATAATCCAATGATTGATCTGACCCCAGCGATGGAATAATTTCTGTAACAATGGCCCCTCCGTTTATTTGGTAGCTAACCGGTATATTATTCAGCACATTGCTATTGTAATTCTTTAACCGAATACTAACGGGACTGGCTGCCCCCAAAGCGCAACCATTGATATCAGGCGAAATTATTTTTACTATGCCCACATCATTCATCACTTCATTGATCGTAATGTCATCAAATGTATAACCATCGTCAATATCAATCACTGCATTGGAGCTATTGGCAGAAGTTTTGCCCGACTGGCCAATTTTAACCTGAAAGGTTGGTGAAACAGTTTGTACCGGCACCGCACTATTCAGCACTTCATTAACATTAATGATGGCCCGTTTCCAGGAGCCCACAGCAGCCTGGTTTGCAAAAAGATTATATGCTTCTACCCATACATTATTTTCGTTGCCCCTTACCCAAACCCTGTTACCTGGCGCATCAACTTGTCCATGATTTTTATAATAAAAATCAAGGCGGAGTTGTTTATCGGTGAAGCTTAAAAGATTATAACTGAGCAATAAGCTATCGGTAGTTGCGATGTCATTGTAGGGCGTTTGGTCCAGCGTGATGGCCTTCGTTCCTGTGTAGGCAAAGCCAGTATTAACAAAACTTCTGGCCCTGCCCCTGGTTGAACTGGCTGTAAAATCCAATCGCTTATTATCTCCAATGGCCATTTCCGGAAGCCTGAAATCAGCAGCAGGCAGGCCCTCAAACCCTTCGGTAATTGGCAGCGTTGCAACGGCATCATTGTTAATATACTTCACTGTTTTATATGCCGTATCATTCAGATGATTTGGATCAGCAGCCAAACTTACCCAGGATTTGAAATTGTATTTAAAGCCTCCGGGTATGACTGGGTAGGCTCCGGTAAACGTGTAAACATACGTGGCACCCGCCGCAATTACGGGGCTGATCGTTTCTGTAATAGCAGTGCTTCCATAGCTATAAGAAATATTGAATGGTCCGCCAACTGCAACGGATCCCAAATTTTTAATCGAAACTTTCACTGCTTTGATGGCATTGCCTGCGTTTGCAAAACCTTGTCTTGCAGTATTGGGCTCCAGTAAACTATCTACCTTAATATCATTATTGAAAATTGCCAGCGCACAGGGGCCGCTGTTAGGAACTATTCCAACCGATAGCGATCTTCTTCCGGAAAAACTGCCGTTTTTTGCAGCAATGCCCAACCAGGCTTTTACATTTTTGTCTAAGCCGTTCAACAGGTAGGCCGTGTCGGTTGTGTTGGCAATCACCTGCATGCTATCACCATTTAATTGCAAAATATCATAGCTGGTTGCGTTTGCAACGGGTGGCCATTTTAATAGTACGGCACCTTCGCAAACATTGGTGGCGGTTATAACCGGGGCTCCTAAAACAGTGAAATTAAAATCGCTTTGATCCACTAATGCAGTACCATTGCGGCTAACCCTTACCAATGCCTGGTTTGTAACAAAAGCAGATGGTACAGTCCATGCAAAACTGCGGCTTGTTGCTGTAACATTGTTATTGAGGACGGTCCAACTGCTGCCATTATTGGTTGAATATTCTATTGAAAAATTATTCGCTTCATTGCCATAGGCCGACCAGCGGATATTCTCCGTTTCGCCAGGCACCAGTTTTTCTCCACCAAAAGGATATTCCACTGTTACGGATGGTTGAATCAGTTCATAGCTTATAATATATTCCTGGTCACCATAGGGAACGATCCAACCATTTACATTGATGGTATAAGTTCCTGCTGCCGGATTTTCAATTACCACTTGCTCTATATTGTTGGTATGATCTGCACCTTCGTTTGCAGAATTATTTACATTACCGGTTGAAGGATTCAATACAAGGGGGCGGTGCAAAATTGCAGACGGCTCTTTAACTGTAAGATCAAGATCATTTACCAAAGCCATTCCGGCATTGATGGCTGCTGCAGTATCGGCCCAATAGAGCATGATTTTTAAGCGTCTGGTATTGGCTGGTACTGTGATTGGATGAATCCCATTTCCACCTGCTGAAGTTGCATTGATAAAATAACGATTCCCCTCAATTGCTTCTACTGCCCGCCTTGCATTGAGCATTCCAAATCCAAATGTAAAATCAGGCCCGGCATTACCCAAATCTTCTGCTGTATTACAAACCAACGTTTTAATCAATGAAGCTCTTGGATTAGCGCCGGCATGTAATTGCCTGTATCGTTCATACATCAATGATAGCGCTCCGGTAACTACAGGAGTGGACATGCTGGTTCCGTTGCTCAACCCATAGGAATCATTAACATAGGTTGAAGTTACATTCACTCCCCCAGTTGTTATCTCTGGCTTTATACGTCCATCTTTAACCGGGCCACGGCTGCTAAAATTTGCGCCGGAATAATCCACTGTATTAATGGCTCCAACCGTTAATACATTTTTGGCGGTTTGCCACCCGGATTTAATCGTAGCAAATCCCGAAGGATACGGAGTACAAGTATTCAACCCATCATTACCAGCCGCTATTACATGTAACAATTGCTTATAATTCCCAAGTTGCCGGTCTACGTAACTACTTAAAAAATCATATTCACCTGTGCCGGCGCAGCCAAGCTCTGCCGAAAAATAAGAGTTATTGGTTACAACCATGTTATAATCGGTGATATAGGTTGGTGTATTAACGATGATATCACTAAAAAACTGGTTTACAATTGTAGCTTTAGGAGCCATTCCATGGTTTTTTATATCAATGATACCGGCGCCTGCAGCAGTGCCCGCTACATGCGTACCATGAGATGCAGGCGTGGCAGAAGTACGATTGATGAGCCGTCCGTTAAAATCCACATGTGTGTTGATATCTGCGTTATCGCCTATACCGATGGTGACACCTTTACCATTTAAGTTTTTCCCATTCAAAGCATTCAGCCCGCTAATGCCATGCGCCCCGATGTTATTATAATTGAGTAGTTTATCTGAGATGGGTTGCAGATGAATGTCTGTTACAAATGGCAAAGCAGCAATTGCGTTGATCGAAGTATTATTCGCCTGAACAAAAACACTATTCTCTATATCAAACTTT